>JACLAA010003404.1_pt1 | contig 18322 bp, 12 predicted proteins | sample 8027891 | NCBI WGS metagenome assembly JACLAA01 (sample SAMN15724900, study PRJNA655200) | protist metagenome | isolation source: fluorescence activated cell sorting (FACS) single amplified genomes of... | place: Spain: Blaines Bay Microbial Observatory, Mediterranean Sea | collected 2016-01-19 | reverse complement strand
ATGAAGCAAAAAGCGTTGCAGTATTTCAATCCATCGTCGGGAGACTAAAAAGGCATGGTGAGATACTCATTCGCGATGATGATGCTCAAAGTGGATGTTGTTCTCGTTCGTGTGACGCCTCTACGCACTGAGAAAAAATTCGTAAAAGGCGAAAAAAATACGCGAAGAAGAGAGAAGGAACGAAATAACAGCACTAAAAAAAGTGCCTCGATCGAGGCACTTTTTTCTCGAGATTTTTTCCCGATAAAATCTCGACCGATTCTTCTTTAGATTATTATTATTACGAGCACGCGATAACAGACGTCGCAGAACGACAGAAGAAGAAGAAGATAAAGAAGAGATACGAAGAAGAAGAAATAAGAGTTCTACGAAAATGTTCCGCTCGAGCGTCGCGCGCGCGTTCGCGTCTGTCGGTCGTTTTCATTCCGGGAAAAAAAAAGAGGCAACGGAGGAAAAAACGAAAAACGTCTTCGGCACGTCTTCTTCTTCTGTTTCACGACGACAAAAAAGCGCGGTGCTTGTGTGTGCGCGACGCAGATGCGACGACGACGCGAGGATGAAGAAAACGCCAGGAGAGAAAGGTGCGTGCCTCGTGGCGATGACCAATCTCGGGTTACGAGTACCGCCAGGGGCGATGCCGTCGGTGTCGGTGTGCGAGGACTATTTACAGAAAGGACCGGAGGTGTTGAAAGAGTTGAATGAACTCATGTTCGAAACAGCGGATGTTATTGGCGAAGAAGTCTCGAAGGTATTTTGGAGGAAAAGTACCAACTTTGTTGGCGAAGAGTTAGCTTTGCTGTTGTCCGTGAGCTCTGGAGCAGAAGCAAGCGTGCCTGTGTTAAATTTAGGATTGAACGATCGAGCGACGGACGCGTCGCCGCAAACGGCGTTGACGGATGCATCCAAGAAACCGTGGTTTTTGTACGACGCGTACCGACGGTTACTGGATTTGTTCGGAGGCGCGGTTTTTGAAATTCAGCAGGAACACTTCGAGAAGAAGTCGGGAAAATCGAAAGAGTTGAAGTGCGTGCAAAACGACGTCGAGTTAAACGCGGATGATTTACACTCTTTGTGCGAGGATAAAAGAAGTAGAGAAGTAGAGAAACGATCAAAAAAATTTTTCACAAAAAAAATACGCGCAAGTAGACATAATAAGATACAAAAAAGGATGTCGCAAAGCTATTCGACCCCGATCCAGTTCTTGGCGCAATCACCGCTGTCTGTCTATCTGAGAGATAGGAAGGAGCTCGCGGTGAAAGCGGAGGAGAGAGGGGAGCCGACGAGAGGTGCGTTCGAAGAGACGCGCGCGTGCATATTTTTTTTCTTCTTCCTTTTTGCGCTCTTTTTTCATCTAGGTGAAAACAACGCGTTTGCGATATTCATCACGCTTTCTTTCTTTTGTCTGCCATTCAGGATCGCAAGTGTCCATACTTTCTACCAATCACACCACGTCGGATGCGATGAAACGAATTGGTGAACTTGCTGTGCAAGCGTTACCGGTGGTTAAGATGCACCCGAGCAATCAGATGTACGAACCGCAGAATTTTATGGCGGCGGGCGATCTCGTGGACGCTTTGGTCGCGAAAGTAGACGCGTGCCCGGATTTCGACGTGCAAGGAGGTGACCAATCGAGACGATGCGCAGCGTTGGCTCGACTGGGAAGAGAATTTGCTCAATTGAAATTGGACAGTATTCCCAGTCGATTCGACGGGACAGTCATCTATGAGAACCAGTGCGACAAGAACTTGGCCCAGACGATCAACGACTGCTTCTTGATTTCGCCAAAGGCGAAACCAGGGGACGGAGAGTTGTTACAAGCCGTGCACAGATTCGCAGTGCAAACGACCGAATCGAACAAAATCACAGAGATTGTGTGTCAGTCTGATTTGGTGATGTACTTGCACACAAACAGGAGCTTGATTTACCCCGAGTTCATGGGCACGTCTCTCGCAGACCTTGGTTTGGGAAGATCGGCGCTATCCAGACGCGTCGAAGGAGCGACGGCTTCGGACCAGAAAACAGTCTCCTCGTATGGTATCGTTTCTGTCACGCCTTCGACGACATGTATCGACGCATTCCGCGTCATGCGGAACAATTCGGTCTCCGCCGTGGCCATCGTGAGTGAAAAAGAAGGAAAGCTTTTGGGGGGCATTTTCTGAAACCGACATCTCGTACTTCGCTGATAAAGATTTTGCGATGGCGCTTGGCTTATCGGTTTCCCAATTCCTTTTTCTTCGTCATAACGCGTCCCCCAAAATAACACACGGCGTCTTCGCCGGCGCAGACGCCTTCGATGCCGCTCTCCAAAATGCTCTTTACGATTCCTGGAGAGTGTATTCCAAACTCGAAGACAAACTCGAAGACGTCTTGGAACTCATGAGCACAGGCGCGGTGCATAGAATCTGGGTCGTCGACGACGAAAGAAAACCGATCGGGTGCGTCAGTCTCGTGGACATTCTCGCGTTGTTCCAACAATGGGAGTCGCCGGAAGAACAGAAGTTAAGTTCAAAGAAGACAAAAGAGGAAGAATTGACGTCGCAGTTTGAAAAGACGACAGCGGGCGAGTTGAAAGAGCGCGTCGTGACTGTCGCCGGAGGCGAAGTGCAAATGCAAGAGTAAAGGATTTGTTGCAGAAAGTGGGAGGCAAAAAGTGAGAGAGAGGGAAAGAGGAAACGAAGCAAGGAGGGAATGGATAAACAAAAAGAGAGAGAGGGAGAGACATCTTTGTTATATAATCGAGGCAAAAAGAACACATACACTTCACTTCACTTTAGATTAGATACAAAAAAAAAAGATACGCGGAGTCTTGTATCACACTTTTCTTTCTCTCCCGCGCGCGCGCAAAAGAGGCGATGCTTCGTCCCTCGCCCGTGAAATCGCAACTATTCCTCGCGGTAGTCCTCTCTTGGACCTTACTCGGCGCGCTCGTCGCGTTCGATACGTTATACACTGAGCATAGTTTTCTTTCTCTCTTCGAGGCGCCGTCGTCCTCTTCGAGGCGGGTATTGTTACAACACGAGGAGAAGGAAAAAGGAGCGACGACAACGGTGACGGCGCAAAGTGGCCGTGATGGGAGCATCGCTCGAACGTCCATTTGGAATCCAATCATCCAGCCGACTGCGATTTTACGCATCGCGTTGCTTATCATCCAAAACGCCGCTTTAAACAATCCCACAGCCGGATTTCTTCAAATGGTCTTGAACACGGAATTAGCCTTGACGAGATTTTCGAACGTGTTCGCCTCCTTAGCAGCTGGGGTGGTTCAGGATTACTCGCAAGGTGTGTCGAGTTCAAATTCGATCGGGAATGAGTGGGTGATTGATGGCGAGAGCATATTTACGAGCGCGCAAGCGAGCGAGTTTGTGGTTGGCGGTGCGTTTGGGCTCGAACAGTTTTTCGGAGTTGGTTTTGAGTTGACTGGAGACGCTGCCGCCGCGATTGCGCAGTTTTTGAAACCGAATCCGTTTAATGAATTGAAAGAAGAACTCATGGAGTGTCACAACGAGAATAACGGAACGTTTTATCATTTCAATCACACATTTTATTATTACAACGGTGCGGAGATGACGAGCGAGGCAGCAGAGACTTTGAGTGATTTTTCGAATTGTACGAATACGACGATGTTTCACAAGGGCAATCAAGGTCAAGGGGGTGATGAAAACGTTGGCCAAAGAAGAAAATTACAACAGCTCACGAAAGACGATTTGAAGAAGAGAAAGGTACGCGTATTGTAAAATTTAGAATTTTCTTCACTAACATTTTCTTCTTCTTCATTCGAAAGATGCCAGAGAACGTGGAGAAAATTCTCGTACACGAGAGAGTCAAGATGCCTAAATTTCTCGAAAAAGCCGCTGCGCAACACACACTGAACAGACATAAAGCACGACAACAAAACGACACCTCTGAACATCCGTCATTTTTTAACGACGAAGAGAAAAGAAGACGTTTGCAAGAAATCGTGAACGACAAAGACGAGAATGGCGACGACACCAGGAAAGGAAACGTAACATTCGACGACGTCGAAGCGCTCACGACTGAATGGTTTGATAGTTTCCCAAATGCATTGCCAATTTCAATTAGAGACAATTTCCTTGCACTGCTCGAAGAAACCATCGTTGATCCTCAGATTCGAATCGATCTCGAAATTATTGTTGCACTCGTTGGCGTCGCTGAACCCGGTCGTGGTGCTACGGCGGCTGAAGTAGCCAGTGAAGTTGAATGGACGGGACAAGTTGTTTTACATGGCTATGATGCCGCAATTGACGTCGCTTCTTCTTGGGAGACAGCCAATGCAGTTGCTGGATCTGTGAGCAAAGGCGTTGCGATTGCTGAGGCGATTAACGATGCGACTGAAATCGTCGGCGCAGTTACGGAAATCGTTGACACCGTGAATGGCATTCAAAGCGAACACATTCGAGGCACTGAAGGAAGTGGATCAGTCGAGGCACAAAGTGGAACAGATGGCTCATCAACCATTAATGTCACAGAACTGTCGGAGTACATCAAGCCAGTTTCCGAACCTGTTCGTTCACAGAAAGATTCGTACAGACCGGATACGGCTTCGTGCAAAAACGGAGATGGTTTGTGCGTCGATGGCGTACAGGATGAAAACGACCGAAGACGCCGAGTTCTTCTACAACAAGGACCAATTGGGCCCGAGATTATTGGCGGTGGCGGTTTATTGAACGTTTTGGGACAATTCACACCGACAGGCGGGGAATCAGAGGCGTTTGGTGCCGTGAGTGGAACGTACGCTGCTACCGTTGCCCTCGTGTTTTTGGAACAAGTAAGTATAAATGGAGGATCGATTACAATCATTTGATGACAAGAAAGGAAGAGATTACAAAGACTCGTAGCAGGAAGGTACCATATCGAGTACCAGTTAGGTACCAATAAAAATTCATCTAGATTTTTCGAAGGCTCAATTTAATAAAACGTTTTGTATTCTAACTAAGTAAGTATGTAACCACGCGCCATCCTCCTCCTCCTCTTCATCTCGATTATCGTCATAAAAATCAGATGCGTTTTACCCCGGCCAAGCGTTGTTTCAACCGCTCCAACTTTCCACTCGTCGGTAAGCCTCTCTCTTGCAATAATCGTCTGATTGTGGCCGCATCCATGGCTTCGATTTGGGCTTTCGAAAATTCCGACGGCGCCGCCGCTTCTTTCTTTTTTGCCAAATCCGCTTTCGCTTTAGACTCTTCGAACGCTTCGTCCATTTTCTTCCTCAACTGCACCGTTCTCAACGTCTTCGCCTCTTCTCCCTTCGCTTTATTCCTCGCTAGCATCAAATCGTCGTACAACCCGGCGGCTAACTGCACCGATTTCATAATCTCCTCTTGCGCCTCCTCCGTCGGTCCGACGAATGCACACACGACCGTAATATCGTCCATCTTCCCTCCTCCTCCACCTTTACCCATCATCTTATTCAGCCCTCCAAATAAGCCGCCACCGCCGCTGGGTACTTTAACTTTCGTCCCGGTTTCCTTGGCATACTTCTCCGCCTCCAATGAATATGGCGACGTGTACGTCTTATCCTCCGCGTGCGCCCTGGACACCAGCACGATATCCTCCGCACATCTCGCCATCGCTCCATAGGAGAGCCCTTGCCTGCATCCGTTCTCAACTACTCTTACCAACTCGTCGTTGAATACGTTGTCAAACACGCCGTCGCTCGCCACGACGACGATGTCTCCTTCCATCGCTTTAAACGAATACTGCTCCGCACACTCGTTCGCATCGTCTGCGTCCGCGCTCAGCGGCTTGTACCCCAGCTGAAACGGACAGTTAAAATAATGTTGACTCGGCGTGCTTTCGAACACCACCTCCCCTCCTCGGATAAGTTTAAACCCGCTATCACCGACGTTCGCCGCTCGCAACTGCCCGCTCTTATCAATCTCCACCACACACAATGTCGACGCCCCGGGTAGTTTCGTTTCTTTCTGCGCTTGCAAAATCATCGCTTTCGGATCGCTCCCGCCAAATAGTGGATTCGTCGACACTTGGTGCGCTTTCAAACACTCAAACGCCAACACTCTCGCGTACAACCCTGGGTCCACGCCTTGATCGCCAAATCCACCAACCCCGTCTGCGACGCCGATAACGCCTCCGCCGTCCACGTCCGGCTTGATGAACCACGCGTCTTCGCCGCCTTTCGCCGTTTTCGCCGGGTGTGGAAGATTCGAATAGGACGGAATGAGCGCGAGTTTTGCAGACGTCGACGCAACGTTCATCTTCGACGACGAGGGCGACGTAGTAGTATCGCTTCGGCTTCTCTCCCGATGGGGACCGCGACGCCGAAAATGAACCATCGTCGTCGTCATCATCATCCGTTCGAGTCGCCGTCGACGCGCGACGAACGACGATTCTGGGGCCGTCCTCGTCGCGCGCGTCGAACTGCTCGTCAGAGACGACGAGAGCACCCTCTGCTGCGCAGTCGTCGAGGACGCCGCGAACATCGTAGTCGCTTCTTTTAGAGAGACAAGAGACAGAGAGAGAGCCACAAACTGAAGATTTTTTGGACGAGATTTTTTCATATGTCTTTTAGACACCACTTTTTCTAAGTCTAATCCTACGTACTAGTGTAACTCCTAAGACGACGACGACGACGACGACGACGGTTGACACCCTAACGAGTACGGAGTCGCGCTCTCGACGCGACGACAGGAGGCTTCGCGACCCTCTCTCCTCCGCGCCTTTTCATTCGACGCCTTTTAAAATGTTCTGCAACCTTTCCAATCCCGAGTCCGGAGTGACCGAGGCGAGCGCTTCGAACGTGTCGCCCCACAACCTCGTGGCCTCGACGCCCGGGTCGTCTCTTTTTAACGTCACTTCATCGTCTGGAATGTGCTTTTCTTTCATGCGAGTGGTGTGTAGCGGGCACGTTTCGAGGCCGCAACAGGCTTTGGTGATTGGGTACCAGTATTTTAAGCCATATTTACCGATCGGGTAGCCATTGCCGCCTTGTTGGCGAGAGAGCGCGGAAAGCATGGCACCTTCGAAACCGAGGGTGAGCATTTCGTCCACGGTTTTCTTCAGGTGGACCGCGTGTTCTTCTCGAGTCATTTTAAACTCGTCGTGGATGGATTTAGCGGACATGTTCTGAATTTTTTCCAGGAACGGTTTCACTCCGGACGGGAAATCGAAACCAACATATTGGCGAGGGACGTGGCATCGATAATCCAACGCGACCATTGGGGTGACCGACGGTTTCGGGTCGCCCGGACACTTTTCTCCGCAACCGACAATAGCTGTAAATCCGATTCGATTGATCTCGTATTTTTGGTGGCCCGGGAGGAGCATGCTATTCGAAGTGCCGAAAGTGTTTTCGTTATCGATTAAAGTAATTTCGCCTTCATCGCTAAAGAAGACGTTTTGACCGTGGCGGTCGGATTCGGTGAAGAGCAAATCGAACGTCGCCGCGCGGATGACGTTATCGTGGGAAATATTTTTGAACGCGGCGAAGTTCACAAAAGGGTCTAAAGAACCCAAAACGCCTTCGATGGAAACGCCTGGGGCTTTCTCGTAGAATTGCGCTTTGACGCCTTTTTGCAATTTGTGTCCGCTCGTAGAAAAGCCGTCCCACGGTAAGAACGATTTTACCTCCACAGTCCAAGATCGAGGAATGACTGAGGATAAATTTGCCGCGTGGGCAAGTTTATCTAACGAAGACATAAATTTAAAGTTACAATCGCCGAATCCGTACCGTCCTCCTTGAACGTGACATTCACCGCGGTTTTCACCGCATATGGACGGCACGCCCGACTTTGGATTCTCCGGCATTTGAGCATACTTGCCGAAATTACACCACGCTTTGACAAATACGGTCATTTCCGCGTCCGCCTCTTCCAACTCTTCGTGGTGATTGACACCAGCGCTTGTTTTACCTCCTCTTCCTTCTCCTTCATCGTCGTCGTCGTCGGAAAGAAGAAAATCCTTCTTAAAAATCTTCCCTTTCAAAATCGCCGCGCCACTCGCGCCGCTGAAGACTTGGACCGATTTTCCTTTAAACATCGTGCGTTTTATAATTCGAGAGAGACGCACGTTGCACCCGTAACATTCCTTGCAATGCACCGGTTTTCTCGTGTTACTTTTATCCTCCATATCTTCCGAGCTCACGCCTGGATTACCTCGAATCTCTTGGTGCTTATTCACCTCTACGCCATCCACCGGTGCGTCTCCTAAATGACACAACTCACACGTATCGCACGTATCGTACGTTCCGTAGTCAATCCTAATGATTGAACTATCGTCCGTTCGTATTGGTGGTTGTATATTTGGATTCGTCGGATCTTCCTTCTTCAATTTCTCAATCAGCGTGTTCCACTCAATCGATGGATTTTGCGTGAACTCTTTTATTTTCTTCTCTTCGTTTCGTGCCGTTTGCATCCTCTTTGATTCCGGTCGCACGTCCGTGAACTTTTCTCCTTTTATTTCCGCTTCCGTCTTTGCAAAATCAGACATCGCGGCTAAGATTTCCTGTCTTCTTTTGTCGCTCACTTCTTTGAAAAGACTGGTTAATTTCTTTTTCCTCTTCTCTTCCTTTTCATCCTCTGGCGGCGATTGAAACGACAAAGACGGCGGCGGCGGCGACGACGACGAGGACGAGGACGTCGGCGAAACTGAATCCGCGTCGTTCTTCTCGAGCGTCGTCGTTTCCTTTTTCGTTTCCTCTTCGTCTCCTCGTTTCCTCTTCGCTTTTCTCTCTCGCAAACGCTTTCTCACCTCTCGATGGTGTCGGTGAAAGTTCACGATGGCATTAGCACCATCCGCTCCGGGGGTCTCTTCGCCGTCCACCATCTCCGCTCTCGCCTGCAGAAGCGCGGGAAAGAGCGGCGCCATCACCATCGATGTCGTTTTTGGATGCGGCATCATCATCGTCCTCGTCTGCACCGATGATGATGATGATGATGATGCGTTCCAAAACGCAAAAAAGACGAGAAGGAAAAAAGACAAAGTCGTCGCGACGCCGCCGCCGCCGCAGTCATCTCGCCGCCGCCGCCGCCGCCGCCGCCGTCGTCTCGTCGTCGTCGTCCTTGTCGTCTTCATGGCGGGTCTCTCAAGACCCTTTCGACGGAACTGCGCGCAACACGCGATGTGATGATGATGATGCACTTCGAGTCGAACAAACGATTTTCCTTTTTTCTTTTTTTCCCTTCAAAATTTCCTTTGACGTGTTGTTTAGGGTTTTTTAGGTGTTTGGAGAAGGGTGCGCCATTTTATACCATCGCGCGTTGTTGTTCCAAGACGACCGTCGCCACACTTTTAAGAGCACACACAACATGTCGTTCTTCTCCTCTTCTCTCAACGTAACGTCGTCGTCGTCGTCGTTGTCTCTGTCCTTCTCCGCGAAAGTGGGGGGCGCGGCGTCGTTCTTGAACGGCGCGGCGAGGAGGAGGAGCTCTTCTCGCGTATGCAATAAACGTCAAAGTCTTTTAACAATCGTCGACGTGTTCGAAGAGTCAAAGCGACGAGACGACGACGAAAACACCACTCCCGGAGGAGTCTTCAAAAAAAACGCGCACCAACACCACACTCGTTTGTTGGGACCCCCGAAAACTTTTTTGACGCCTCACAGTCGCCGCCAAAACCTTCTTCTTCTTTCGAGGAGGAGTAGTATTCGGACGAACGCGACGCAACAACAACACGACCAGATGCTTCGAAAGGATGAAGAAGAAGACGTCGCCGCGACAAAACAACCGCGATGGGAGTTGGAACGACACTTCAAATTCGACTCCCCGAACGATTCGAACATCGATCGAGAGATGGATGCGATCGAAACGAAGTGCAAAGAATTCAAGGCGAAGTACGAGGGGAAACTGAGCTCGAACGCGGCGCTGTTAGAATCGATCGAAATGTTCGAGGAGATTGAAATTGAACTGACGCGAGCGTTATCGTACGTTTCGTTAGCGTCCGATACGCGTTTGGAAGACATGAAGATGCAACAAAGAAAAGCGAGCTTGATGCAACGGTACGGGTCGCTTCAAGGGAACTTTTTGCAATGGTTTTCTTTAGAAATTGCGAATTTGGAGGAAGAAGACATCGAGAAGCAATATAAAATGCACGATGGAAAGTTAAAAACGAAATATAAAGCATTCATCGAGGAAGAGAGACGATCGAAACCGTATAATCTTTCCAAAGAGGTGGAACGCGCGTTGACGGTGAGATCCGCTTTCGCCGGGAAGAGACAAGTAGTGGAGTTTTATGGCAACGAGTTAAGTCGGTTGCGATTTCCGTTGAAAGACTCGGAGAATGGAGAAACGACGAAAGAAGTGAACATGGAAGTTTTGTTGGCGAAGATGACATCGAGTAAAGATACGAAGACGAGGCGGGAGTGCATGAACATTTTGAACGAAGGATTGGTAAAGTTTGAGAGAACGTGCGCGTTGAGTTTGAACATGGTGGCTGGGAGTTGGCACATTGAGAACACGGAGAGAGGGTTCAAGAATTTACGTTCGCAAAGAAACGTCTCGAACAACGTTCCCGATGAAGCCGTGGATTCTTTGTTGTTGGCGGTGAAAACGACTGGAGTGGATTTGTGCAAGAAGTATTATCGATTGAAGAAGGGGATTTTGAAAGAGACGCAAGGGTTAGAGGAGTTCACTTGGGCCGATCGCAACGCGACCATCGATATCGGCACCGGGTCGGATTCGTACAGCTGGGAACAAGCGGTACAGATTTGCAAAGACGGGTACGAAAAGTTTTCGCCGACGATGGCGAAACATTTTACGGACATGGTTGAAAATAAGAGAATCGACGTCCCCGCGGTGGATGGAAAACGCGGCGGCGCGTACTGTTCGTCCTCATATGGGTGCGGACCGTTCCAATTGTTAAATTTCACTGGAACTCAAAGAGATGTCGCGACCTTGGCGCACGAAAGTGGACACGGCGTGCATTTCATTCTGAGCTATAAGCAAGGTATTCTTCAATATCATCCTCCTCTCACGTTGGCGGAAACGGCGTCGATTTTTGGCGAGATGATTGTTTTCAGAGATTTGTTGGAGAGAGCGCCTTCAGATCAAGATCGATTGCAAATGATCATGGGTAAGTGCGACGATATCATCAACTCGGTCGTTCGACAGTGCTCGTTTGATGCGTTCGAGGCAAAAGTGCACGAAAAACGACAAAACGGCCAAGTTACACCGGAGGAAATGACCGAGGCGTGGAAGGAGTGCATGGTTGATTATTACGGAGAGGAAGGCGACGTTTACGATTCGTACAAAGACACTTCGCACTTGTGGGCCTATGTTAGCCATTTCCACAACGTTCCTTTTTACGTATACTCATACGCGTTTGCTGATTTAGTTGTCGGGGCGTTGTACGGCGTATACGCCAAACAACCAGAAGGTTTCGAAGAGAAGTTGTTGGATTTGCTCTCCGCGGGAGGCACCAAAGGGTTTGTCGAAGCGCTGGAACCGTTTGGATTAGATCCGTCGTCGGATACTTTTTGGAGCGACGCATTGACGGCGCATTTAGGCGGGTTATTGGACGAGGCTGAGCAGTTGGCGAAGAAGTTGAACTACGTCTCGCAGTAAAAAAGAAAGGAAAAGAGAATGTAGCAGTATATAGTAGTGGTACCGGTACCAGGTACCAGTACGAAAAGGAACGATGAGCGCACAGCAAAGACGATAAAAATGTAAATATTCTACGTATTATAACGTCTCTCTTATTCTCTCGTATAATTAAATAATTATACAACTAAAGCTGCACGTCCCCCATCTTCTCCTGAATTGATTTTAGATATGTTTCGTGCAACTTCACCTGCGCTTGGTACAGTTTTTGCAACTTTTTCGTTTGACTTTTCGTCACTTCCGACCCGTCCTTCATGGTTAAAGGCATCCCTGTTTCGGGATCAAACGACCCGTACACGTTTTCGTTTTCGCCTATTTTAAACATCTCTCGAGGTGCAACTTTTGCTTTTCGCTCCTTCTCTTCCTCCTTTCGCTTCTTTTCTTCCGCCAGTTTTTGTTTCGCTAATAGTTTGCGTTCTTTTTCTTCCTCCTCCCGTCGTCGTTCTTTTTCCAACTCACCGGGGGCATACAATTTCCACAAAGCATTGCCATCGGGTTTGTCGTCGAGTTTGACGCCAATCTTAGGAAGGACGACGTCGCGGAGTTGGTCACAGAGACCCAAGATGGTGCTTGGAGAGAGATCTTCTCCTTTGGCGAGCCTTCGGATTTCGTCGCGAAAGGACGTGAGCGCGTCCAAGGTTGGACCTAAAATTTCTTCTTTCGTATCATTGTTCGCCGCAGCACTCGTACTCACAGCTCCATCACCCCTTTCCCCCTCACTACCCGTTTCGATATCGGTAAATCCCAACGGTGCGTTTGCTTCTCCAGAAATCCCCATGCAATTTAAAATGTACGTCACGTATTTCGCTAAACTCTCGACTAAAAAGGGTCGCAAAGTGTGGTTTGCGTCTTTTTCGACCGACGCCACGTACGTATTGAACTCTTTTATCAACGCTAACAGCGAAGAAATGACGTTTGAGGTGTTGATGTTATCCAAAAAAGACTCGTGAACTTCTTTTTGGCACGCATCGAGAGCATCGGAAAGCTTCTTTTCCAACGGGTGCCAAATTTGATCTTTATCGCACGCATACCTTGTTCGTCTCAATGCACCTTTAACGGTGTGAAAGAACTCCGCGAACGTCTTTTCTACCCCAATAGCGGCATCCATTTGTTTAAACGTTGCACCTCTACCTTCCTCTTTCGACATGATCGGCGTTAACTCCATCGGATCCGACCAATTGTGCAACAGAAACAAAAACCGTAATTGTCTCGCCGAATAAGTATTCAACGCTTGACGAATAGTTATGAAATTTTTCAAGCTTTTGGACATTTTCAAACCGTCGATGTGCAAATGCCCGCTGTGCGCAAAAAAGTTCACCCACTGCTTGATGTCATAATGCGCCTCGCTTTGCGCCAATTGATTTTCGTGGTGTGGGAAACTCAAATCGATGCCTCCTCCGTTGACGTCCACGTACTTTCCCAACACGTCCGAGCACATCGCAGAACACTCAATGTGCCATCCCGGTCTTCCTTCTCCCCAAGGACTTGGCCATGACGGTTCGCCTTTTTTCGATTTTTTCCAAAGCACGAAATCGAAATCGTTCCTTTTTTCTGAATCGGCTTTCAACGCGCCTTCGCCGTCCATCGCCGCTTCGACGTCGTCCAAAGCCGATTTTTTCAGTTTCGCGTACTTGTGATTTTCGCTATTTTCAAAGGCCGTGACGTCAAAGTAGACACTCCCGTTGCTCTCGTATGCAAAACCGTTATTTATGATACCTAATATGTACTCCACAATCTGCTTCGTATACTCACTCACTCTGGTCAAGCAATCTGGATTTTTCACCCCTAACAATTGCATGTCCTCCATAAACTCCTTCTCGTAAAACTGCGCGAGCTTCAAATACCCCGTCTGAATCGACCAGTCTTTTCCACCATCTACCGATGCGGTGAACGAGGAACCATCGCCATCGCCATTGTCCTTCGAATCATCTCCGATATCTAAAATTGACCCGTCGGCGTCCAACGCCTTCGCTCTCAACGCGTCCACCTTCTCGCACAACTCCTTCAACGGCGCGTTCGTCTCGATCGCTTTCTCGACCTCTGTCGCGAGATTCTTCAACTCGTCCTCGTTTCCATCCCTTTTCTCGCAAAATCTCAGAACTCGGCTCCTCACAAACTCCGCTCTCCGTTTCTGCGCTCGCAAAATAATCTTATCGTCGATATCAGTCACGTTCATCACAAATCGCACATTGTATCCAAAATAGTCCTGCATGACGCGTCTCAGCACGTCAAAGTTGACGTAGTTTCTCGCGTGTCCCATGTGCGCGGAATCGTACACCGTCGGACCGCATATGTACCATCCTATGCGGTTGGCGGAGAGAGGATGAAACGCCGTTTTCGTCTTTGTGAAGGTGTTTAAAATCATAGGGGGTTGGCGGCTCGACGATGATGATGATGATTCTTCGTCATCTTCTTCTTCGTCTCGTCGTTTTTTCAACTCTCGTTCCCACCAGACCGTTGGTGCGCAGCACGCGCACGCCGGGCCCGCGAACGTGAACGAAAGCGGGCTCGTCGTCGTCGTCGTCGTCATTTTTGCCACTTTTGCGGCGTTTACTTTTGACGCCTTCAAAAGACGACCTCCCAAAGCTCTTTTCTTTGACGACTATTTAGGGTTTTGAAAACAGAGGACTTTCTCTTCTTCTGAAAGACATTTGTGCGCGCGAGTCTTTGGACGCGATGAGGCGGGTCGCGCAAACAGTCGAGCGTCGTCATCCAGCGGCACGACCGCGCGACCGCCGCCATCGTCGTGCGCGTCGAGTCGGTCGACGTCGCCATAATCCTTGTTCTTCTTCTTCTTCTTCTTCTTCTGTGTCGTCGTCGTCGTCGTCGTCGTCGTCGATTATATCTAAAACGTGGAAACGAGATTACTTCGACTGCAACAACGCCGCTGCTTTGCGGGTTCTGTTGAAAATGCCCGACGCGAACGCGTTATCGAGACGGGAGAGACACGAGGTCGCGATGGAAGGAGAAGGAGGGTGCGGAGGACGTACGTATCTGATGGAACAGATGCAAAAAGGCAACGTGGAAACTGTGCAGACTTTAATGAGCGTACTAGACGAAAGGACGAGAAAAGAGTTGTTACAGGCGAGAGATGATAATGGGAGTTGTTGTCTGCATTACGCGGTGTACGGAGCGTCTGTGGAGAGCATGGCATGTCTAGAAATGCTTCTCCTCGAGAACGAGCGATACGGTGGGGTCCTCGATATGGCGGCGAAAGATTTTCAAGACGAGTCCACGCCATTGATTTTGAGCGCATTTACGAACAATACGTTTGTCATTGAAAAGACGTTACTGCTCACGGGCACGAACGGGCAACAGGAAGTTCTGTACGAGAGAGATAAAGGTAATGCGACGATTGCGGGACATTTAGCGCAAAGAGCGAGAGGGGACAAAGGGATGAAAAATGTTTTAGCGAAAGTCATTGCGTTAGCCGGTCCGGGCGGTTGCGGTAAATTGAAAAGAGGGGAAAAAACGTATTTAATGAAAAAGAAGGAATTTAGTGGGCAATTAAATGAGTTGGATTGCGAACAACTCGTGTATATTATTAATTATTGGAGATTAGGATTCGGAAAGTTAAACGCCTCGGCGATGACGGAGAAGAAGAAACTGATTGAAATTGTTTTGATGGCGACGCCGTAGTAAAATGTGAAATAGTAGCTTGTATTAGTAGTAGTAGTAGATACCCGTAGTTCGAGGTACCCGGTACCCGGTAGTAGGAAATATATAATTACAGTAGTTTATAGTGTTCAGGCGAACCGCCAAGGAACCGATAGTCCACCGATTTCGCGTCTATGAAATAAAACTTGTCCTTGTAAAATTCGTACCCTCCTCTCAAATCAGCCTCTATACTTTCGTTTGAAGGACTCTGAATTTCGCCCGAACCAGTCGTGGAAATAAAATTAGAAAGAGCAAACCCAAACAAACCAGGTTGTTCTAAATACAACCAATGTCCACAGTCTTTACAAACCATAGTTTGCGCGTTGTTCATCAAAAATCCCACGTACGCCACACCTTTCCAAGGAAAAATTTGCGTACTCTCTCCAACGACCACGAGCGCCGGCTTCTCTAAGCTTCCAACCAACGGTCGCCAATCCAAATTCGTGTGATCCGCCATCAACTCCGCCAACGCTTCCGGTTTACATCCCATCGTGCACTCTTTCACTTCTTTCTCGCATTTAAAACTAGATCCTTCCGCCAGACACGCACGTTCGTTTCCATCCGCAAACTCAGACAAGTCGGGACCTTTAAGCACTGCGCGTTGCAAACTTTTCAACGACGCTTCGTCGAAACATCCCGTGGAACCTAAGCACCAATCGTCTCGCATGTTCTGCAATGGCGCTTGATCCACAAATGTGTAATTTTTCACCTCGCTCTCTCCAAATAGTTCTACGAAACTCCATATAATGGCGCATCCCATCGACGTCCCAACGAATGAAAACTGTTGATTTTGCGCACAAATCTGTTTCTTCTTCAACCATTGGATGAAATCGTGTACATCTTTAGCTAATCGACTTATGTGGAATTTGCCTTTCATGTCGTCTTTGCATCCATGTCCACGAAGTCTTGGGGCGATATAGCACGTTTTATCGTTGTGTTTTAGCGTTTGCATGGCGAATTGGAAATACTCAGGTCCACCACTCCATCCGTGCAAAAGTATGACGAAGTTTTCTGGAGTATTTGAAGATGTTGACGAGGACAACGACGACGTCGCGTTCGCAAAATTACGACCACCACCCCACTGGAGAAACTCGATTTGGAATCCGTCGTTTGCGGTTGGGTACGCGTCTTCGACTTGCATTGTTTTTTATTCTGAGGAGTTCAAATTTGTTATTTTTTCAAAATACTAGATTTCTTACATTACAACTGCACACTTGTTCTAACAACTATTATCGAGCTTTGTTGCTACTACTGCTGTTACGACTGGAAATACCCCCGAAATTTTCGTGCGAACCATCGAAATCGCTCTTCATCGGCACACCTTGGCTTCTGAACTCGCGAATAGCGGCAGTTTCGATTGCTCTAGCTGTTGATTTACCCTGAGCGACGGTGACGAACGCGCAGTCAATATCAGAACCATATTTTTGACGATGGGATTTCAAACGATTGGCGATACTTTCAGTTTCGCCTACGTATGTCCACCCGTTGGCATCGCGGATGACATAGACAACGGAACAGCCGTAGGAAACTTTCGCCGGCGGGTGTTCATTTTTTAACACTACAAATGCACCAGCAGCATCTTCTTCGTCTTTTTCTCCTTCAATGAGATTCCGAGCAAGTACAAGCCCCAAGGCTAGGTCAGAAATATCGTTATTTCTGTAGTTTGTAACTGTTGATGACGATACAACAGAGGAAGAAAAAGGTGGAAAAGATGAAGATGACGTGTTCCTTCTTGCACTACTGCCGTTAGTAGTAGTGTTCTGTAAAAATGTCTGCGCACGTCTCAACACGTCATCTTCGAGCCCACAGTCGGCAGCGGTTTGTATAGCGAGCGATTCTCTGCATTCCCCATCTTCTATTTGCCACGTTGGTCGCATTTTGCCTTCTGACGTTATTGCTGTTCCCATACGCATGTTCTTTGCGAATGGCGACAGATGCGTATCGCAGTCCAAGACGCCGTGAAGATGAGTCGCGAAAATACCGCGACAGCCCAAATGATCAAGTTTTTCAATCACTGCTGCCGCAATGGCAGTGCCGTGCGTCGCTTCGGTTCCTCTCCCAAGCTCATCCACGCAAACAAAAGAAGAAGAAGAAGACTCTTCCATAACGCATTTAATCTCCATCATTTCCACGGCAAATCCGCTCAAACCTTCGCTCGGTGAATCTGACGACGCCATTCTCAAAGTGATTGAATCGAATCTTGGCACGGTACACTCTCGAGCTGGCACCATTAACCCACACTGCGACAGCAACGCTACGGAAGTCAAACTGCGAAGAATTGTACTTTTTCCTGCCATATTTGGACCCGTCAATATTATCATTCCATCTATATCTACCGTGTTTGGGATGACTTTCAGATCAGCAGTGCCGTCCATCCAGAAAGGCTCGAAATCTTTCACCTGAAATGGAGTTTTACAATCGTCTGGATCAAGAAGGTGTGGAATCGTCCACCCTTTAGATTGCGTTTTAGAAATGTGCGCATTTATTGCGAGAGATATTGTTGACAAAGTTGAACACGCGATTAATGCTCCCACAAACGGTTGAAGTGAAGCAGATAGCATTCGGAGTTGTCCGGCAACAGCCGCTTGCGCTTCCCGACAGCTTTGTCGGTATAGCTCTAGTTTATCTTCTACGTTTTGAGTGGTCCATCGATCGGCCAATTCGCGACCAAACCGGTCTCGAGGATGAATTAGCTTTGTCGAGGGTGATGAAGAAGATTCAAACTCCGAGACGGCAGCTTTAGAAACACCGCGCAACCACAGTGAATTATTCCGCTGGCAATGTTCGACTTCACAACGCTTTGCGCGCACTTTGCGTGTCTCGTCCGATCTTTCGAGGACGGGAAGTAAATCATCAACAATCGCATCGTGTAACGATGTAGCCGCCGCATCCACTTTGTCGACGGCATCGGGAACTGTATCCCTTCTAACTCTGCCTCTCCAGCGTTCGTTCTGAAAAGCGAATCGTCGCGGAAAAAACGGTAAAAATGACGAAGAAAGAGGGTCGCAACGAACAATGCCATCTTCTACTTCATCTTCGCTCAAAATTGAATCATCCTCTTCGTTCTCGTCTTTTTCGTCGTCATCTATCACACC
>JACLAA010003403.1_pt1 | contig 18332 bp, 7 predicted proteins | sample 8027891 | NCBI WGS metagenome assembly JACLAA01 (sample SAMN15724900, study PRJNA655200) | protist metagenome | isolation source: fluorescence activated cell sorting (FACS) single amplified genomes of... | place: Spain: Blaines Bay Microbial Observatory, Mediterranean Sea | collected 2016-01-19 | reverse complement strand
ATGTATGCCAGCGGTTTGGAGATGATGATGATGACGACGAAGACGATGCTTTGCGCGTCGCGGCGATGCGGTTCTCCTCCGTCGACGTCTTCTCGAAGAGAAAGCAAAGGGACGACGAGAAGGACATTCCAACAACAACAACAACAACAACAACATAAATTCGTAAAACGTTTCGCATCGTCCACTCCGGATGCGACGACGACGACCAAAAACGAACGCGCAGAAAAAACGAAGAAAAAAGTGTTGGTGATTTCTGGGCCAACCTCGGTGGGGAAATCTGGCGTCGCCATCTCGTTGGCGAAACGATTGAACGGCGAAGTGATCTCCGCCGACTCGGTGCAAGTGTACGAACACTTAAACGTCGGTTCGGCGAAACTTTCGCGAGAGGAGATGCAATCGATTCGACACCACATGCTAGACTTGAAATCACCCATAACGGATGATTTTGACGTCGCGGAGTTTTACCAGCTGGCGAATCAGTGCATGGACGATATTCATGAAAGAGGTAAAGTACCGATCGTGTGCGGCGGCACCGGGATGTACTTGAAATGGCTGACGGACGGGAAGCCTGACGTGCCGAAATCGACAAAAGAGAGCAGTCTAAGAGCAGAAAAGGTAGTGAAAGAGATTCGTGATAGATATAATAAGAACGCTAATGATGATAATAATAATAGTAATATTGACAAAGCATGGGATGAAGCCATCGAGTATTTGAAACAACGAGGAGATTCGGAAACTGCTGCAAAATTAGCGCGAAACGACTGGTATCGGTTGACGAGAGCTTTAGAAATTTTAAACGTTTCTGGAGGGAAACCAAAAGGGTCTTTTCAACCAATAAAAGACGAGAGTATACATTTTCTCTGTTACGCATTATCGATGAATAGAATCGATTTGTATCGAAGAATGGATCAAAGAGTGGAAGAGATGGTCGCGAACGGCATATTGGATGAAGCGGCATATTTGTTGAGAGAAGGCGTGAAGCCGAATACGAATTCGGCATCGAGAGCGATTGGGTACGCGCATTCGATCGATTATTTATTGAAATGTAAAAATGAATTAGTCAACAACGGAGCGGCGATAAACGATGCTGCTTTACTGGAGTTCATCGACGAGTTACAACGAGAAACAAGAATGTACGCAAAAAGGCAATTCACGTGGCTTCGATCAGAAAAGCAGTTCCGATGGATCGACGCGAGCGAAGGTATAGAGAAAGCAAGCGCGCGGATACTCGAAACGTTTAACAACGACAGTAGCGAGAAAGAGGAAGTAAATGAGACGAACAACAACTCGTCCATTGCCGAGGTCACGAAAGAAATGGCAAACGAATTGAAACGATATCGCGTCGAGTTGAAACTCTTCGACGACGAAAACATTAGAAAAGCAACTATTGAACGCGTCGCTGATATAATATCGCGTATTTAGAATGCATGGTAGATCTAAATTTTAGTGCTAGGAATAAAACTAATTCTCTATAGCGACGGCTAATTTTGCTAATACGGATTGGTCTATACGATCCGTCGTCACGAATACCTCCTCTTCGCGAACGCACATCTCCTGGCTCGCGTCGAAACACGAGTTTACACACGTCCACACCCCCACGGAATTGAAATCGAACGCAATCGCGTCAGTTTCCGAAATCCCACCTTTCCTACCGGCTTTCGCTCGTAAACGTAAAGCATCTTCGATTACTTTCAGTAATCCGGGCGTTAAATGTAATTCCATCTCGCGTTTGCCTTTGCATTTCTCGCAAGGTTTCGATTTCCTTGTTGGGACATCGCCGTCTGGCCACACGACGTCGCAATCGCGCATTCGAAAGCAATACCGAGCAATTTGTTCAGGAGCGCGAGTTATTCGTTTTTGAAATTTTAAATACTGTGCCGACGCGTTTATTGATTCACCTTTTTCGTACGTTTCGCCTTGCCAAGAAGACGACACTTCCTTCGTTCCAGATTCGTCCATCATATCCTTCATTTCCGCGATTTTCCCTCCACCAGCGTGCAACGCGAGTAAACTCTTCTCAATCTCCGAAACCTCCAAACCTTCCTCTTGCGCGTATTTATTCAACATCGAGTCTATTTTTCCAGCTGCTAAACCAAACGCCTTTCTCTTCGCCTCGGCCTTTGTCGGCTCGAGATCTGAACACACGTAAAATTCCGGCAAGGCAATTGGAGAGTCTTCGTGAAACGATTCAATCGCTATTGCATCGTCATCGTCATCTTCTTCCTCGGGAAACTCTAACTCTTCTCTCCTCTCTTTTTCCTTCAAGAGCGCTTCGTCTAACTGTTTCGTGAGTTGCTCCAAAGACTCCTCTTCTTCCTCCGCGTGATTCGTAGTAGCATTGTTCTTGGAACTCACGCCCCAATCGTCTTTGCTCTCCGCACATCCCCAATCGTCGTTCGTTCGAAAAGCATCATCATCGTCATCGCTCTTCTCGTCGTTACACAGTTTGTTCATCTCTCCCCTCATCTCATTTCCACCTGTTCGTTTTGTTTGCACTCGAAACGCTCGCCATTTCATCGATGCGTTTCCCCCCCCTCCCTTCTTCGTTTCGCAACTCGCAAAGTTCATGCACGAAAACACGTACAAAGTTCGTTCGAGGATATCTTCGTCGATCGCGTCTCTTGCTCTCGTCAACGGCGCGTGCGCTTGGAAAACCAGAGAGAGTTTACCCCCGCACGATTTACATCGCAATTGTTCGTCCGAGAGCATCGTTTTAGACTCCATTCTATCGTTTTTGTCGTCATCATCGACCTTGTTTTTCGTCGCCGTCATTGGTTGAGTGAAAAACCACTTTGGTTCGCCGCCAACTTTCGTCACGAACGCGTCCAACGCGTCAACTTCTCTCGAAGAGACCATTCTCCCGGAATAGCCGAGATATATTTGACTTTCGTGTTCATCGTCGTCGTCGTCGTCGTCGTCGTCGTCGCTTCTGCGAGTATCCTTGGCCATGACGACGACGACGAACGAACGATGATGATGATGATGGTAAAAATGAAATTGAGAAGAGACAAAAAGTGCAGAAGAAGGAAAAAAAGCTAAGGAGTAAGTGCTTGTGAAAAAAAACTCCCTTTTACTTAGTACGAAGTATGTATTACGAAGGAACATGGTATTTTTGTTTTACGTTTCGTACGCGAATCGATATCTACGCGTAGTTATAACCTATGCATTCTACTTTCTCTTCACTAACAACGCGTTTACAGCGAGATACTGCATGACGTCTACGTAGTTCTGCGAGTTGTGTTCCAACGCCGGCGCCAACGCACGTAATGGATTGTTCTGCGCGCCGGACGTGAAATCTTCGAGCTGCCAAGTGAGCCGTTCATGGTGCGTCGCTAAATTCGCAGTCTCTTTAACTACTGCCCGTTTCGCTGCGTTATCGGTCCCCAATTCTAAAAACACCAAATACCCACTCACTTCGTATAAAAATCGATCCATGGTCAACATGCCTCTCGTCCCGAACGTTCGCTCTTTCCATTTCAGCAAATTCGCACCCCATTCGTTCGATTTCACCGTGTTAAACAGCGGGTCGTGGGATAACCACATTCTAGGAATAATATCGTTGCTCAAAACGTGCGCTCTCAACACAGACTCTTCAAGACCAATCGCGTCTAACGCCGATTTCGGGTACCCGCGAAACGTCTCCTTTTCGTCCTTTTCCATTTTGTTCAGCAAGGACATATCTAACGCGAGGACATTCGGCGAACCGTACGTGTGCACGTTCACCTTCATCAGTTCACAATCCACTTCTAATCTTAATTTAGTCCACACCGCTAATATCGTCGCAATCGATCCGCCTAACGAGTGTCCGCAAAAGGTTAGCTTCCTCACCTCTTTCCCGATGTCCGGGCCGTTGATATACGGTGTTATTTCGTTGAAGAACTCCTCCGTCATTTCATATACTCCGGTGTGACACACGACCTGTACATCCGGATGTACTTGCGTCGGCCAAACTTTTGATATTTGATTCGACAATCGCATTCTATCCACGTTTTGGTCGTCTCCCCACACCGCGCCTCTCGCGACTATGAATCTCTCCAGTGCCTGTGGGTCGTCGTCGTCATCAATTTTTCTATCCACGACGTAGACTCTCGTGACGTCTGTGAATTTATCCCATACCAGTTCGTATCCGTCCGATTCTAACAGTTCTTCTAGGTTCGTTTTGTAGCAGTAGTTGGATAATCGAGCGGTGAGTGCGGCTTTGGAGTATTCTTCTTCTTCTTCTTCTTCTTTTACGCGTGTGGAAGAGGATGCCGCTTTCGGCGCGATTCGTAGAGGACAACGTTCTTGTTGTTGTCGTTTCTTCGACGACGAGACTCGCGTTTGGTTGGCAGTCGCAGGTCGGGGGCCGACGAACCGGTGGTGGTGCGAGCAGGAAGAGGTCGACGCGCGACCAACAGCGGCGCGACTCGGTCTCATCTCTCCTCTTCCTCCTCCTCCTCTGTCCAAAGTCTGTTTTTGTAAAGAAGAAGAAGAAGAAAAGAAAATCCAAATATGTATCGTTTTTTTATGTAGTCCATAGATACGTAGTATAGTATGCCTCAGACTTTGTCTGGGGGGGCGTGCGAAAACGACAAGAAGAAACGGAAACTTTTGAAGATGAGACGATGGTGAGATCGCGTGGAAAAGGTGTCTCGTCGTCTCGTCGTCTCTTTTTTTTTGTCGTCGCGTGGGTCGTTTTCGCGCTCGTTCTTCTCGGGTCGACGTCCGCCCCGACGAGAGCGGAAGAGATCTCCATTCTGACGCGACGACAAAAAGACGACGAGACCGATGATGGAAAAGACTTTGAACGGAAGACCGCCACGACGACGAGAGCGCGATGGGTGTTTGAACGGTCCGGGAGCGTAAAGTTGAACGCATCGACGACGTCGTCGTCTTCGTCTTCGTCTTCGTCTTCTCGTTCCGTGGCGTTGCGAGATGTGGTTGGTCTACGATACCTTGGAAAGAGGGGATTAGAAATGGTTCGTGAGGATGGTTCGTTTGTGAAGATGAAATTGGTGTTTTCGAGAAGAAAGGAACGAGAGAAACGCACGACGAGGAGGAGTTTAGAGAGCGTGGAAGAAAAAGGGGAAATGGGGATATTATTTGGTAACGGCATAGATGGAGGAATGAAAGCATCGGCGACGACGTTCGATTCGGGGAACAGATACGGGGTGTTTGCGTTGCGAGAAGACGGAGAGTTGTTGAGATACGAGAATGAGGAGAGCCAAACGTCGTTCGTCTACAACATGTCGAGACCTTTTCGGGAACGGGTAAACGCGCGATGTGCGAAGAGTCATGACGTGTTCACGATCTTTCGCGCGAATAAAGATGTTTTAGAACATGGGAAAGCGGAACTGTGCGCGATGTGTTCGGAAACCAGAAGAGCCGGAGGAAGGGCAATTTACAACGGGTTTTGTATTGAGTTAAATGAGGACGACACAGTAGCACCAGATGGCGATGTTTCAAGTTTTTCCTACATAGTTTCTCGCGAATACCAACCCGTAGCGTTTCAAGGGGTAGATGATTACGTCATTGCGTTAGAGAGGCACAGGAAAAACGAAAATGCGTTTCGATTACAAATGTTCTCGAGCAAAGCGATTTTGGTCTCCTCGAAATTGAAATCGCCAATTGAACCAATTTTGGCGTATTCTTCGAGTAAAGATGGGAAGGAGGAAGGAGACAATCAGTTCAAATTCCTCTGTTTAGCCTACTCCAAGTTTAACGACGACGACGATATCGCTCCGAATGCGATACCAAATACGGTGGGTATCTTTGCCATCGGTGTTCCTATGCAAACGACATCGAACCAGACAGATATAGTCCTCCGGATGTTCAACGCTCGAACAGAAGATATCTCAACCGCGTTAGCGGGTGCACGCGTCACTATGAAACGTGCATGGATCCTTTTTGTGGTCTTGGTTACCATACTTACCTGTTCGATGTTAACTTTATGTGCAGCATCTACTTTTGTTGGAATGCCAAAACCATTCGAAGAGGAAGTCGCGGAGGACAAGCCTGTCGTCGGCGGCGATATCGAAGAACACTTACTCGTTTCCGTAGAAGACGGCGACGACGGCGACGACGACGACGAAAAAGAAGAAGAAGAAGAAGAAGAAGAAGAAGAAGATGTCGACGGAAATGGAAACGGAAACGCAAGCGAAGACGAAGTAGTAGTTGAAGAAAAAATAGATGATAGCATTAGACGTGAGTTTAGCTCGCGAGCAGTTTTGAAGGCGTGAAGGAAAGAAAGAAGAAGAAGAAGAAGAAGAAGAAGGGAAGGGTGACGTGGAGAACGCAAAAAAAGCAAAAAGTGCAAAAAAGTGAAATAATCTCTATCCTGTTTTTTTTACACATCATCATAAAAGCACACGCACGCATGCTTCGCTCGGCGTGCAACCGCATACTCACGTCCAACCCTCAATTACTCCGAGTCATGTCCACATCTGCCACGTCTGGCGTCTGGAAGCATCATAAAGTCGTTCCAGACACTCCCGAAGGTTTTACCATGCGCGGTACTGTACCGACGGATGAGAATGGAGTTGATGTGATGATGGAAAAATGGGACGCAGGCTCATCGGAACCGCCACACTCGCACCCTGGAGATGACATGACCGTCGTCATCGAAGGGAAAATGTCCGTGCAATTTTTTAAGAAAGAAGGAGATAAACTCGTTGAAGATGGAGAGCCGTTGATTTTGAACAAAGGCGATGCCGGGTACATCGACGGCGGGAGAATACACGATGCGAAATATTTGGAAGATTGTAAGTTGGTGTACGTTCACGATAAGAAATTTGGGTTTGATGCCGCGGCTTCTGCTTAATAGTATGCGCGTTGTTATTGCAATTGTCTACAATATTTGGATGCTAATACTCCTATTAAGTTACTATTGACTAACACTACAGAGTCTGCGAAACGCTCTGGAAGCCTCGTTGCGTTTTTCGACATCGTTCGTAAAATGGTACGTCTGCGCGAGTAAATATTGCGATTCTTTAACGATATCAATATTCCCGAGCTTCTCCCCGAATGAAGATGCATGATTAAGATCGTCAATGATAGACTCAACCGTTTCTTCCATTTCTTCGTCCGTTTCTTCTTGAATGTCGACTTCTAAAGACGCTTTGGCGTTGATTAAATGAAACCGAGCTCGTAAGCGTAACTCATTCGAGCTTAAAAACGCTCTCGAATACTTCTCCAAATAAAGTTTGCCCACGTTTGCGTGCGAGCCTTTCAATTCAATCAAACACTCCGCGACGATGAGCTTAGCGAACAACGCGAACTGGTCGACGCCTAAATCTACTGCTCGTTTATCCACTCCTAACGCTCTCAACAACGCAAACGCGTAGTTTTGAGAATTTTTAAATGTCTCCGCCACACCTAACTCCGATTTCAAAACATGCATTGCATTTCTCGGGTCTGCGCTGCTATTCCCGCTTTTCATCGACGAATCGTTTTTGAGTTGAGAGGAAGTGAACGTTAAAATATCCCCAACCCTCAAAAAGGTTTCGAACGACTCCGCGTAGTTTCCGTTCATGGCATAAATTTCAGCCAACGCTCGATTGGCCTCTAAAACCGCACTCGAATCTGTTTTCTCGCCAATAGGATGGACCAACGCGTGCATCTGTCGCATACACTCATTCGCTTCGAAGCAATCATTTCTAGCAATGGCATCGTCGAGCAGGATAGAAATTCTCGCCGCGTTCAACTCTCTCGAAACTTCCACGTTATCATCGATGTGCTCACGCAAACGTGATTCCGCTTTTTCAAGTTCCATCAAAGCGCGTTCGGTGCCCCTTGTCTTTTGCGTGGATTTCGATGAAACGGCAAACGCTCGCGCAGCGTCTACGGGTGAAGCATCTTTCAAAGTTTCTTCGGATAATGCTTTCAAATTGGCAACTCTAGCTAACCCATCATCTCCTCGCGTCGACCAGGTTGTTGATTGCATTGCAAATGCCGGAGTGCGCAAACAATTGATGGCATATTTCGTCTCTTTGGCTGTGTCGAAAGTGGCGTACCGTTGTAAGGTGCCTAAAGAGGTATGTGATAGTTTGCCACCAGATGTTGATGAAGACGTCATCGTGGACGAAGATGCGGGATATATTTCGTTCATTCGAATCAAACTCGTCGCTTGTGCGACGGCTATTGCATCCAGCGATTGGTTGCCGCCGCCTTGCGTTTGTTGTTGCTGTTGCCCAGTGGTATTCGCGCGCCCGTTCGCACCGCCGGCATTTCCAGGGGACGGGTTATTCGAAGTGTCCTTTTCTCGCAAAATTATCTCCTGTTTGCGCATGTGTTCTGCAGTTGTTCTCGTGGCTGGCGCGGACGCGACGAGCGTCGTTTTATGTGACAAAACTTCGACGTTTTGAATGGCTTTTTCAATTACTTCTGGTGCAGATATTTGCGTCAATGTAGGCGCAGAAATTAACGAGGTGGTACCTTTTGTCGACACATCCGCTACGCCAGCATTTTTACTTGTCAACAACGCTCTTCGTTCTTCCAAAATGCGGTCTCTTCTGCCATCGTTCGGAAACTCAGCTGCTTGTCTCGCTAACGCCAATTCGGCATAGCTCGCCAGCGCTGGATTTTTCAACTGTCTTCCAAGCTTTAAACACCGACGAAAAAGTGTTCGAGACCGTCTCGCTTTTTTCAAGACTGATGAAGAAGACGGCGATGAAGCGTACGTTTGTTGCTTCTCCCGCGTGTCATCGAACGATTCTTCGTACGGCTCATCATCGCTGTCTTCATTATCCATATCCAAATCATCGTCGTCGTCGTCGTCGTCGTCGTCGTCGTCGAAATATTCCGACTCTGCTAGAAGCCCACTCAACGCTAACGCCTTCGCTAATGCGTCTTCATCTCCAGATTGTTGCGCGATTCTCGTCGCCTCTTCTAACGCTCTTGCGGTTTCTTTTCTATGTTGAAACTGCGCGTGCGTCCCTCCAAGCCCGATTAAAGCCTCCGCCGCTCGTCTCCCAGATTGCGACACGGGCGTTATGGAGTGTGCGCTGCGACCCCCTCCACTACCCGAGCTGATTAATTCGTGCAATAAAACAGACTCGTCGGCTGGAATATCTCCATTCGTCTCAAAGTGTCTGTGTAAATGAAACAAAGCGTTGGCGACATCTTTTTGTTTCAAACTCTCCACGTGTCTTGCGCGTGGGTGTCTGTTGTGAATCGCCGTGTGCTCGTGTTCTGTCAGAACTTTACGAAGTGCCGCGCCTACGCTCTTGTTTCTCGTTGGAAATTCAGTATTCCCACTATTACTACTACTATTATTGTTACCACCTTTATTTCGTGGGTCGAGAATACCTCCTAAACCCATGGCGACGCCAAATGGAAGCGTTTTGTCCTCCTCCTCGTTACTTTCGTCTTCATTCATCACCAACGAACTCTTCTTGACCCCTAATCGTTCGCACTTCTCCACCAAAGCATCCACAATCGCGCGTTCATTACCTTTACTCGTTCTGTGAAGCAGAAAAGTAACCTCTCCTTTGTCTCCACCGTTCATTTCCTCCGCCGCAGCGTTTACGAACGCATCGAAATCTTCTCGATACCTTCTCAACATCTCGTGACACTCGCACACGCCATCAAACGACAAGCGTTCAAATTCAACCACTTGTCGTCGTAGAAACCTCCCACACACGCTCTCCGGGTCAATCTTTCTCGCGGCTAAATCTTCATCGTTGGCATTTGTCCCATCACTCATAGTATTAGCATCACTCGTCACCACGAAACAATCTCTCGTCTCTCTCGCTAAACATTTCGGCAGGCGTTCAAATTTCCTCACGAGTTCGTCCACCGACTCGAGTAAATATTTTTCTTTCGTTTGCAACACGTGGAAGAAATCTTCGATTTGCTGCGTTTTATCGAATCTATTGTCTTCTTCTTCTTCTTCTTCTTCTTCTTCGTCGTCGTCGTCGTTGACATTCGCTCTCGAAATTTCCATCTCTTCTTCTTCGTCGTCGACTCTCTTCTTCTTGGACGCAATAGTTTTAATGAAAAACCGATACACTCTCCTCCAAAACTGTTCGCAGTCCGGTTCGCACAGCGTCGTTCTCCTCTTCCCGCTCTCCAAAACCTCTCTCGCGACGAATCGAACGATTTTCTTCCTAAACTTTAAACTCAAACTCTCGTACGCGTTTTCCGAGTCGTAGACGTTTTGGTGTTCGTCTCTCCCACCACCAGCTGTCGAAGTCGACGACGATGTTCCAATCTCCGAGTTTGGCTGACACGCGATTTCCAATAAAGAGCACAGGTGGATGGAATACGGCGTCGGGACGCGCGTGCGGTCGAACTGCACCGTCGATGCCTTCATTTCGTCTTCTTCCGTCGTCGTCGTCGTCGTCGATCGCGCCGCCCAACGCGAGAAGCGTGCGAGAGAGAAGGAGAGAAAGAGAGAGAGAGAATGCTCCTTTTTTTGGAGGAGCGGAATGCTTATTTTTTTTGAATTTTTTTTCGTGCTCTGGTTGTCTTTTTTCTCTCGAAAAATTAAATTAAATTGTCGCGTCATTCTTTTTCGATGTTCACATTTTTGGGAACAACCATTTTTACCACAACAAGAGAATAAAAAATAAAAAATAAAGCCACACACACAAGACAAAAAGGACGACGACGACGCTTTTTACCAAATCCTCATTCTCCAAAAAACTGAAAAGAAGAAGAATTGAGAGAAGAATACCCCGGGTTTGTTGGGAGGAGGAGACGTGGAAAGAAGATGGTGCTTCCGGACGGAAGCACGCACTATCCGAACGATGACTCGTCGAGAGCGCTGCAACGGGGGGATGTCGTCGCGAGACGGAGAAGAGCGTTTCCCCGCGTTTCGAACACATCTCAAAAAGGGAAAAAAAGGAAAAAGACGAAGAAAGGAAAACGTGAAAACGACGACGACGACGACAAAGAAGAAGCAGAAGTGGCGGTAGGGAGCGAAGAGTTTAGAAAAGAATACGTCGTGGGAACCGTGGCGGAAACGTACCACGACTCGGATTCAGAGCTTTACGAGGAAGACCAGGTTTTAGAGAACGACACGGAAGTTTTAGTCGCGTTCGAGGAAATCCCAGAAGGTGCGAACTGGACGAGGTATAAAGAATTCGAGTTGTTCGATTCGGAATACGAGGAGTTTGTGTGCTGTAAAGCAGATGATTTAACGATATTAGATAGACGTTATTTCGAAGTTGGCGACGATTGCGTGAAGGCTAAAAATACATTGGGCATGTGCGGAAAGATTGTGGACATGAACGTGATGGCGACGCTATTCTGTCCCGCGACGAAGGAGTATGCGCATGGAGTGGACTCGAAAGAGTGCCAAGAGTTGCGGAGGGTCTATCCACAAGCCACAGTGGTGTACGGGAATTGGGTGGGAGTGGTAGAGACGGTGACGGATGTTTTGAGATTGGGATTGTTGAAGGACGATGGGAAGAAGGCTCCGGCGAAGAAAAAAAAAACTGGCAAACGGATTCAAGCTTCTTGGCCGCTGCAGGCCAAAGACGCTTTCATCCAAAAAGAGCAAGATCGGGAAGATGTTGAAAATCACTCGTATCTAAACGAGGAATTACCGGATTTGTTAGTGGAAGTGAAGACGAGCGGACAATCATACCCTGACTACGCCAGCGATGGTGAAGAATTATCCGATGAGGAGGAACAGGAATTTTATTATTTGAACACGCTCGGTATCCGACATTGCGATCGGGATGAAAAGGACAGAGTTTACAGATTCCATCTTTCCGCGAAGGAGTGTGGGGTGTATCGCCCAGGCGATATCGTTGACGTGGAGGAGTCAAAAGTGGCGCAAGCTGTCGAGGCCATTTCGAAACGAGTCGGAGAGACTAATTTCCTAAAAATAGGTCCATCAGGAAGGCTGCAGGAGTTAATGGCTCGCGATGGTAATTTAAGAGACTGGTGTTTTGTGGAAGCAAAGGATTTGGACGAACAGTCAGCCGTTTATTCTTCGGCCTTTGCGATCGATAACGAAGAAACAGATGCTTGGTCAGAGGATCACTACGATGCAAAGATGGCCGATTTGGTGATGAAAGTCATACCCTTCCACCAAAAAAAGCACACCTTGGCACAAAGAGCAGTCGTGAAATCCATCCACGACGGCATGGCTATGGTGAACTGGAAGGTACAACACCTTTACGAAGCAAAAAGCAAGATTCAAAATGCTTATAAGAATAAAAATGATCCTTTACGTCGAGTTGCACCGAAGAAACTTCCGATTGGATATGACGACGAAAAATCTAAAATATTCAAAGAGGGAGACGCGCCTTCTGATGGCAATCCTGAACATTTTTTACCACCATGGTGTGAAAGTTCGTGCGAATTCCAGAACAAACCTCCGCCAAATATTCTATCATCGATGCTTACCGTCGTCGATATGGTACAACATCCCTTTATAGACGCTGGACATCACGTCTTGTGCAGTATGAACGCCCTAGAGAATTTTTTTCCGGAAGCGCATAAGCGCGCGCTTCGCTTCGAAGAGAAGCGCGAGAAGCTTTGGCTGAAGGAGGAGAAAAAAGCCAGGGACATGCAGAACTTCTACAAATCGTCGTTAACGTCGAATGATGAAATATATTGCGTCCGCGTCATGTCAACTGAAACCACGTGTGAAGTCCTCTGGCAAGACGGGTCCCGCACGTTTGAAATGGCAAAAGATTTATTGAAATTGGAACACTTAGAAGACCATGTGTACAGATGCGGCGACTTTGTGGTAAAATCTAGTGAATTTAACAAAGCTCTTGGCTCGAAGAAAGTTGTCGATCTCGAACAGATGTGGGAGGACGAATTGATGAGGAAGCGTGAACAGTACAGCGAGAAAATGGTTCTCGATACTTTCGCGGTCGGTTACGTTGAAGCTATGAATAGCGAGGAGCGCACGGCAGACATTGTCTGGGTCGCGGATGCTTTTGTGTTTGAAGCTCCAGAGGACGATATCGAGAGTTTTTTAGCAGAAGCAGAAGGACTACCACCATACATTACGGAGCTCAAATGGCGTGAAGACTGGAATGATTCTGATTTCTTGAGTGAAGGTACCCCACCGGAAGTTTCCATTGCTGATGGTGGCGCTTCATATTTTGAAAATCACTACAACAAATACTATGCAGATGCCATAAATAAGTTCATCGAGCTGGAAAAAGGAAAAATAGGGAGAAAGGAAGGTACCAAACGTGGAGTTGTAAGATTTAAATCTAGAGAAACTGTTCCGGTATACGCGCTCCAGCAGCACCCAGCATATTTGTTCGAAGCGACTGGATGCCATGTCGCTTTTAGAAATATTCCAGGACTCGACTATTATGTTGTGCAAGATGAATTTGGGGAGCGATTTAGTAAAGTAGATTCTAACGAAATTGTTTCAGCTTCGACTGAGCCTAAGGTTTTGGACAATTTAGTCGAACAGTGGGGTTCGACCAGATTCATGCGCGAGTTGAAGAATCACGATATCTTCAATCGCGATCTGGCGCCGCCTGATGCATTGAAGATATGTGATTCCTTACTCTCATATATTCATGACACGAGGAAACGTCGCGGTAGGCATTACTTGTGCAGCGCTGTGAAGGATGTTTTCGTGCCTTTCTATGAACGCAAATTGCAAGTTATTCCCGGGAACCCATGGTCCGTTCCAGAACACGAGGAGAACGTGTATTGGTTCCAAGATTCTTCCACGTCTCCGAAGAGAATAAGCCCAACGTCTCCGGAATGGTGTCATCCGGGTGAAGGTTTTGCGGAATTGTGGGGTTTCGCTGCTGCTGGCGCGTATGAGCAAAGACACACGAAACACCCTAGACAGAGATTCGACGCTCGCGATAATTTATTCTCAAGCTACGTACAAGACGTGTCGTGGGTCGGGGAGATTTTAGAATCTAGTGGTGGTCTGTTCAAGATAGCGTGGCGTAATGGAACAGATACACATCAACCACCTTTTAACATCGAGATGTGCGGAGAAGATGATAGCGATTCAGATGATAGCGATTCAGATGATAGCGATTCAGATGATAGCGATTCAGACAATTCCATGGAGAGCGACTTTTCTTCGAACAGCCAAAGCAGCTGGGAAACAGATTCTGGGGAAGAAGGATCCGAAAGTGATCCTATGGAAGAAGAAGATTTCGATGAGGAGAGTGATGATGGTAGTGGTAGTGAAGACATAGACGTTCGTAACGATGACGGTGTTGATGTTCAGAATACATCCAGAAGAAATACTACCGAACGCGGTGCTGGTTTAGTCCCCATATTCGGTTCGCTTCTCGATGGCCAACTTGAATCAATTCGTCGAATGGTTGAGACATGGACAGACGATAAACTTTTAGGGCATCCACAAGACCAAGACGATGTCGATAACACCGATGCGTCCATCGATGCACATTCTATCTCTCGCTTGGTTAAGAATGCTTTACCGCCTGGTCTCTTCGATGAAAATCAGAAAGCTGACACGACGATTGACGACATAATGGAAAGGTACAAAAAAATGAGCTTCAACGCCAAAGTTGAGCTCAAAAAAATTTTGACGAAGTATTCCGACGAAGAGCTCAAGTTATTAATCATCTCCACTCACTTTTGGCGCTGCAATTATGACAAAGACGATGAGTTGTTGGGAGAAAATGCAGGCCCAAGTGACCTCGAGAAAGATTTTGTCAAGAAGACGCAATTGAACGCCGAATATGCCGGCAGATCTAGGAGATTGAAAGATACAGCGCACCCGCGAAACATCGCAGAAGCCAATCCAGGCATTTTTCTGGATAGAGACGTTCGAACCAAAGTGTTCAGTGTGTTGAGTGATTGTTGTAAACGCTCAAATAGAAATGGTTTGAAAGCTTTCCATTCGTTGGTAGAAGCAAATGAGCCTCCGAATAACTCCAGAGATGAAATACCATCTTTATTGGATTCCCTCAATTTCGTCTGGAGACAAGAGAGGAGGAAGAAAGTTAAGCAGTTTGAAAATCTTTTACTGTATCGCAACGCTAAGAATAGAGAAAATAGTATGGAAGCGTTGCCAAACGATGTCGAGGACCCAACGATTGCCAGTGGGGATGATATCGACGACGAGGACGAAGAATTGTCCACAATTTTTGACATAGTTGAGGGCGGTTTTCCTGACTTTTTACTCCAAGATTCGAGTTCTCAAATGAATTTGCCACGAAAAGTTCAGAAAGCTGTTCAAAAAGAATGGTCAATCTTACAGAAAGGCTTGCTTGTGAATGAAATATGGGTGAAAGCCTCGCAAACGAAAGTGAACGTTATGCGAGCGATGGTTAAAGGTCCACAGTTGACGCCGTATCACGATGGTTTGTTTTGCTTTGACATATTGTTCGATGAGAACTATCCGTCTGTTCCTCCAAAAGTTCATTACCACTCATATGGATACAGGCTTAATCCGAACTTGTACGAGGAAGGAAAAATCTGCCTGTCGTTGCTAAATACATGGGACTCGGAGGAAAATTCAGAAAGATGGTCAAAAACTTCAAGCGCATTACAGGTTTTAGTTTCGATTCAAGCGTTAGTTCTGAACGATAAACCTTATTACAACGAAGCGGGCTACGAAAGACAACGTGGGACAGAAGGAGGAATTCGAAACTCAGCCATGTACTCGGAGAACGCATATCTTCTTAACTTGAAAACGATGGTACAAACAATCAAACGCCCGCCGATTGGTTTTGAGGCACTTGTTCGTGCGCACTTTAAAAGTCGCCGAGCCGCGATATTGAAGGGCATTGCTGCGTATCTCGAAGGAGCACCGGTCGGTAGCTATTGCGACGACCCGGATGTCAAACATACAAAACACGATACGCACAATGTGAAACCGACAAAAGGCTTCTTACTAAGTTTGGAAGCGATACAAGAAACGGTGAAAACCGCTTTCCAAAAAATTTGATGAACGAAAACTATCGCATACCTACATAGATAGAAATTACCTAATAGCTACTGACTACCTAGAATTTTATATTTTAATAGTAATGCGTGCGCGCTGCTTTTTCTACGCACTTCATAACAAACGCGCCAATCCTGACTTGAGCTGGACCATGTTCAACAGCGGCTCTTGCACAACGAGCCATCATGCGGTTCAAATTTGCATTCTCTGCCAGCATCCGCATCGCCAATTCCTGGGTTTCCGTCACCGAAAGAATATGCGCAATCATAATGAGCGCGTATCGCAAAATTCTCGCGCTGATCCCAGAAACTGGCGCGCCTTTTGACGACTTACTTATTTTAAGGTTCGTTTTCTGAATCGTCATTTCCCAAAGCGCCGTATTTGCCGCCGCGGCTAAGACATTTTCCTTACGTACAACTCTAGGCCACCCTTTCCAATCCAAGTGCGCAAATGCGGCTAACACGCGTAAAGACAAATCGACAAGCTCTCTCGATCGAGAACACGTGTAGTTCATGTATGCAGCATTTTGACCTTGCTTCGTCGCAATTTCGATGATGTTTGTGGACGCTGAAGGGATTTCGTTCCTCAAGACAGAAATTACATCGCTCAACACCGCATATTCATTCAAGGCGTCTTGGAACGATTTACATGTAGATAACGTCATGATGAGAGACAGGCACGCCGTTCGCGTTTCTTGCGGTGCAATTGGTCTTAAGCAATAGTTCAACCAGCACGTCATCGTTGTCTGTTGTTGCATCGCTGTTGTTGCCCCCGAGATAACACCGGATGATGGCATTTCCTCCTCTCTGGTCTTCGCTTTCGCCGTGGGTACCGTGCGTCGCGACGCAACCAAAGTCATCATCAATTCACTCCCGGGTAATATGCGACTGCCCACAATATCTCTTCCATTTGTAAATTCAGAAGCTCCAAATGAGCTTAACCAAGTGAGCGCATCAAGAAGAGGTGCCGTCGCTTCCCAAGCGCGTGCGCCAATACATCTACGTAAACAGTCAACGATAATTGCCACTGCGTCAAACTTCTCATCCACAACAGTAGTAGCGCTTCGCGAAGGAGCAATCGAAGAGGCATCGCTCTTTTTCGTTTTCAATTTTGAAGCACTCTTAGATAGCGTGGTGACGTAATCCTCCCTGGGCACTTGAACTTTCGTGTGCACAAAAACTCTGCCGGTTGTGGAGAGCAGGTGTGGTACCAATGATCCGCCGGCGAAAGAACCAGTGCATGCGCTCGCCATGTCAAACTCGGAGCCGTTGATCATTCTGCGGAGATTTTTCCTCTTCTCGTCACATTTAAAATTTGTCGTTGTTGTCGTTGCTACTGCCGCTTTATCGGTGATCATCATATCTTCTTCCTCTTCAGAATCGTCATCCTGGTCATCTTCAGTAGCTCCATCTCGTGGGGACAGTTGCGAAGTAGAGAGACTTCTGAGCACGTTGCGACGACGAGCTTCAATCACTCTTCTACAGCATGCCTGATCATTTTTCAACAGAACTAACAAAAGTCTTGCCACGGAAGCCGCGAGTCCATCTCGGGCATTATCGTCCGCGAATTCGTTCCTCGCTGGATTCAATTCTTTATCGCCGTCAAAAGCGGCGACAGATTTCAGTGCTTCAAGAAGCGTAATGAGAAAATTCGCGTTACAGAATATCTCGTTCATGCTATCATTTCTAAAACTCTTGTTCTTCGCGGCGTCGTCTGGATATTTCTCATCGTCTCCATGCTCTTCATCGTCGAGAAAAACAGAAGCAAGCGCTCGGCCAATCGCCGCGCTGTGGTACTCCCAACCTTCCTCGATATCGCTTAATCCGCTTCCGATTTTCTTACTATTATTATGATTTTTTTTCTTCCTCAAAGACGCCAACATTGCACCTTTTTCGATAGCTTGGGTGTGGAAACCGAGAAACAACAAAGCATCACGTTTGGTGAATGAATCTAAGAAGAACGCAAACTTTTTCGACGAGGTTCCTCTTTGATTGTCTGCATTGTTATTGTTGCTGATGCCGCGATAGTGGTAAAAAGCTGAGGCTGTCATAGTGACTTGATCAAACAAACCCTTCGGGGCTTTCGGTAGCATCGGTCGCCAGTCGGAGACGTCTTTGAATGTCTTCGTTGTTGTTGTTGTTGTAGTTGTTGTAGTAGTTAGTGCTGTCATCTTCGTCGTCTCTAGATTCTTGTTTTGTTGTTGCCGTTGTTGCGTTCGTGGATATGTCGCACCAGCAGCATTCGCGGCTACTGCATGGGAATGCTCGTGATCGTTGACATTGTTGTTATTGAACCGTTTAATTGCATCCGATACGCTCAGACCGCCAACACTTTCCACATTTTGTTTCCTTCGCTTCGCGTCGTTCTCTTCGCCCGTCCCAGTTTCCTCCTCGCTTCTTTTCTTCTTCTGTAACTTTCGCTCCTCGAATTCATTCTCCTTCTTCTTCACTTGCTCTCTCAAACCATAAATCTCATTCATTAACTCTTGTTTCTC
>JACLAA010000011.1_pt1 | contig 18368 bp, 14 predicted proteins | sample 8027891 | NCBI WGS metagenome assembly JACLAA01 (sample SAMN15724900, study PRJNA655200) | protist metagenome | isolation source: fluorescence activated cell sorting (FACS) single amplified genomes of... | place: Spain: Blaines Bay Microbial Observatory, Mediterranean Sea | collected 2016-01-19 | reverse complement strand
CGTAAACGACGACGACGAATAAGAACTCAACGCAGCAAAAGCCACCACCCCATTGTTATTATCATTATTATTAGTCGTGTAAGAAAGAGATTTTCTTCATAAAACGAAAGCGAGTCACGTAACAACCACGAACACACAGATAGAATAAAACCGACGATGCGTCGTCGACTCGAAACGATCGCGACGGTCCCACCTCCAAAGCAACTGACTGAACCGTTATCCCTCGGCGCGTGTGCGAGAGTCGTGGAGTGCACGTGCTGCGCTTTGTCGTCATCAAACGACGACGAGAACATTCATAATCTCGTTCTTGGATATTCCGACGGCACCGTTGCACTTTTTAAAGACGACGGAAAGAAGAATCATCATCCTCGCGTGGCAGAATGCGAATGGATCAACAGAAGAAGAAGAAGCGACGACAACAACGACGAAGAAGATGAGTTTAACGACGACGAGAATGAGTTCGACGAAGCGTTGTTAGACGAGGAAGAAAAGATGAAACTCGGCGTCGATTGCGTCAAGGCGACGCGAAATTTCGTCGTCCGAGCAGCCGGATCCGGGTATCAGAGAGCCTCGATCGATGTTTTAGACGTAAAGACGGGTAAAAATCTGATATCTTTACGTTTGCCGACGTTTTGGCCGCCGGAGTGCGCGGCGTTTGAAGTGCAATGCGAGGAGTTTGACGACGGGCAGATTGTCGTTTTAGCGACGAGTTGTCGAACGACGAAAAGGAGTTACGAGAACGTCGTCGGGTGCGAGAGCGCGTTTGCGGCGTGGGTGCCTTTTCGAAGGAAAGGTGGGTGCGACCCGGTGGTTTCCTGGAGACTTGGGCCGCACATAACGTTGGCGAATGAAAGAGAGAGGGTGGTGGAAGGGTTCTTGTGTCCGACGATTCGAGTGAAGGAGAAATCTTTGTCGTCGTACAAAGAGGAAACGAGATATTTTGATATCTTTTTTGAGCGGGTGACGGAGTTGAACGGAGAAGTGAGAGCGACGAGCGGGCGGACGACGATTTCGTTCGACCCAGTTTCTAAAGAGACGGAAGTTCACGCGCCGGTGACGTTTGACGAGGACGCGGAGACAAAGTCGTGGGGGAAGACGGCCTCGAAAGTGCGGCAAGCGAGGAAAGAGGAAAGAGATAAAGCGATGAGCGATAAGACGTACCAGAGAGAGTTTGGCGTGATTAAAGGATTTCGAGGGAGTGGGGTGCTTTTAATCTACTTTCCGAGCGGAGAAGCTGTCGTGAGAGCGTTTGCGGATCCAGCGACGCGAAGAACAAAGACCGTCTCGAAAGCGAATTTAAGCGTCCTCGAGCAGAGTTTACGAGAGGCAATTATCGGTAACTCTCAAGGAGGGGAACTGGATTCAATTCATATCAATAACGGCAATAACGTCGTCGTGGAAGAGAAAAATGCGTTCTCGATGTTTATTTTAAGCAGAGAAATGGACGAGCACGCGAGTAAATCGAATCCGACGTCGCGCGCCGTCTTTCAACACCTTCGCGTCCCGTTCGTTCCCGAAGATACGACGACGACACCACCAGCAGCAGCAGCAACAACAACAACAACAAAGAATGAAACCAACGTTGGTCAAGCGTCGCCGTTTCCTTCCACGAAATCTCTCTTAGACGACGTGCTCGATGTCAAAGACTCCGGAACCGCCTCCGGCAACAGAAAAGAAGACCGCGCGTGCGCTTTGTGTTTAGAGAGCGAAGTCGAGTTAGGAAAAACGAATCTCCTGAACGACATGCCGTGTTGCTCGAGCACGATATGTAAAAAGTGCTTACTCGCGTACGTGAGACAGTATCCAGGCGCGGGGTGTCCGTCGTGTCGCAACGTGCCCTCTTTCCACGCGTTCGCCGGAAGCGCGTTTGCCGGCGCGTCTCCTTCTCGCAAAGTCGTCGCGGAAACTCAAATTATCGACATCGAATCCTTCAACGCGCGAGAAGGCTTAGCCTCGGCGCTCGCGAGAGCGAGCTCAGAATCTACCGGTTCAGAGTTGGAAGATTTAGAGTTGTACGAATCGAGTCGAGGCAAACGAGAGAAAATTGCGTTTTGTGGTATCGCCGGCGTCGGCGAGCCGCGAACGGTCGTCACGCTCGGCGCGAACGGCGTCGCGTACGCGAACGCGATGGTGATGTCAAAGTAAAAGGAGGAAAAGCGCACTTAGCATGAATTAGTACAATATAGCACACGCACTCGCGCATTAGCCCCTGTACATAAATACTCTATCAACAAAGGTGTCGTTCTCTACTCATTCGTGTGAAGATAATTATATTAAAATGATGATGGTTTCTATTCGTTTGGCTCTTAGTACTAAAATATGGCTACTACTTACTGCGTATACGGTTTATGCGTTTTCTTTTTCTGCCTTTAATGTCATCACTCCAATTCCTCCTTAAACTTTGGCATCGCCGGCGCCCCGTCGTTCTTCTCCTCGTCTCTACCACCACCGAAAATGTTATTCCAAATCCCCCCGCTTTCTTCTTGTTGCGGATGATTCCCGACTTCTACCCCCGGCGCGCCGTTTACGCCTCCCATCGGCGCGCCACCTTCCATCGCCATCATCTCTTCCGGCATCGGTGGCGGCGGTGCCGTCAGCCTCGTCAGCGCGATCGACACCCCTTCAATCAGCGCTAACAAAAACCCGCCAAACGCCGCCGACCTCGCCGCGGACGGCAACCCGTACCTGAGTTGCAACACCCCTCCCGTCAAAGCCCCACTGGCTATTGGATTCCACGGGTCTTCTTTCCTTCTCACCGCGACTAACGCGCAATCAAACATGGAAAACAAGCCACCCCAAACAGCGAAGGAGCCGCCTATTCTCGGCGCTTCCCTTCGAATGGCTTCTAATCCGCCTTGGAGGATGTACCCGCGCGGGGAGTTATACGCGCCTTTGCACAAGTGGACGACGCCTCCACCGATGGCGCCCATGGCGAAGGCGCCGCCGAGGTCGTCCAGGATTCTGTGCGGGCACGGTTCTCGGCCGTGGTCGACGTTCGTTGCCATGATTCGTAACTCTTTCAAGGACCGATCGCAGCGCCGGAGTTAATTGTGCCTTTTGGATGACGGTGCGCGCGACTCCTGGAGGTTTCTTTGCACCGGGTGAAACGAAGAACGCGCGTGGTCTGACGAAAAGTCTATCCTTTTTCTTTTCTCTCCGCCTTACGCGTGTGAATCTCTCGTCCTTGACTCTCTTTCGTTCTAAAGTACGGAAGAGCACAGTGAAAGTGTGACGTTTTCTCGCTCGCATTTTCCCGAGAAAAAGGGTTCACAAAACAAGAGATTTTCTCATTAAAAACAGCCCCAAACAGCAGAGACACGACGAGCGCGCGCGAGAAGAGCGCTCCGGAGAGCTCTTTGCCTCTCTCTGTCTCGTCACGGTAAAGTTCAAGTCTCTCGAGAGCGTTCTTTTTTACGCCGAAGAAACGCACGCGCAGAGACTACAAATGAGCGAAGAAAATCAACCACCACTACCAGCGATGAAAGCGTCGAAATCCGCGACGGTGAAGATGCACAAAAAAGCCGCAAACGCGGCGAAGAAGAAACCAGATTTGGATGGAATCGCTTTACTCGAACTTGGCGTGAAAGCGATGGATTTGAAAGAGTACGATAAAGCGTTGCCTTTGTTCGAGGAAGCGTACAAGACGTGCATGGAGAGCACGAAGGTGGAGATGGTGAAACGAGAGAAAACAGAAGGAGGAGGAGAGAAAAATGTGAATACTACGAAGAAGAACACAAAAGAGACGACGACGGAAAAGGAACAGCATCAAAAGGACGCGTGCGAAGAGGCGGTCAAATTGATCTTGAACAAACCCGGAGAGTTACTGGCGAAGAAGAAAGAGATAGACGCGAAGTTACCGAACTACGCGAAGAACAGCGAGGAGAACATGAAGCGACACATGGAAAATACGGGAGGGAAGTATCGAACTCGATTTCCGCCGGAACCGAACGGGTATTTGCACATCGGGCACGCAAAGGCGATGTATTTTGACTTTGGCGTGGCGAGGTTGAACAAAGGGGAGACGTATTTGAGATTTGATGATACGAATCCAACCGCGGAGAAGCAAGAGTACATCGATTCGATTAAAGATTCGTGTAAATGGTTAGGCCACGAGCCGACGAAGATAACGTACTCGAGCGATTATTTCGACAGGTTGTACGAATTGGCGATTCAATTGATTAAGAGCGGAGGGGCGTACGTGTGCCATCAAACGAAAACAGAGACGGCGAGGAGTAGAAGTTTGTTGCGAGAGTTTCAAGAGAAGTGCGCTAAGAGCGGGGTGGAGAATAGGTACGAGGTGGAGTTACCGGAAGGCGCGGCGTCGCCGTACCGAGAGAGATCGGTGGAAGAGAATTTAGAGTTGTTCGAGAAGATGAGGAGTGGGCAGTGTGAAGAGGGCGAGTGTAGTTTGCGCATGAAAGGCGATTTGCGATCGGATATAACCTCCATGTGGGATTTAGCCGCGTACAGAGTGAAGAAAGCGGAACATCCGAGAACAGGATCAAAATGGTGCATTTACCCGACGTACGATTACACGCACAATATCGTCGATTCGTTGGAAAACATCACGCACTCGTTGTGCACGTTAGAGTTTGAAACGAGGCAAGCGCCGAACGGGCCGTATTATTGGCTGTTGGATAAACTGAACGTGTATAAACCGTCCACGTGGGAGTTTAGCCGATGCAACATCACGTACAACGTGATGAGTAAACGAAAACTAAATCTGTTAGTCACGCAAGGCTTAGTGAACGGATGGGACGATCCGAGAATGTTGACGATTAACGGCATGCGCCGACGCGGGTACACGCCAACCTCGGTGAATAGCTTTTGCGCGAAAATGGGCGTGACGAGGAACGAAAACGTTCAACCGTTGGAACGTTTGGAAAACGAAATCCGAGCGGAACTTTCCGTGGGTAGCAATCGTTTCTTCGCGGTTTTAGATCCGTTAAAGGTTGAGATTGTGAATTACCCGAAAGACCGAGCGGCGGAGTTGTTGATGGACGCGCCGTTCCATCCGTCGTTCATGGAGGAAAGAGGCATGCGAAAGATCCAACTCACCGAGACGGTGTTTATCGATCGCAACGATTTCCGAGAGGTGGACGATCCGTCCTTCTTTGGTTTATCGGTGAACAAGAAAGTGCGTTTGTTATTCGCATACGACATCACGTGCACAGGAATAACTAAAAATCCGGTCACTGATGTCATCGAAAGCGTTCAGTGCGAAATTGATATGGATAGTCGCGCGAACAAGCCGCCGAAAGGGAAGTTGCACTGGGCGAATACCGAGTTTAAAACGGCCGAGATGAGAGTGTACGACAAATTGTTCGCGGTTCCGGTTCCCGGAAAAGTGGTCGAGGAAGGCGAAGGCGGCGAGGTTGTCCCAGAAGCGACAGCGTTAGTGGCGGCGGACGAAGAAGAAGAGGAAGAAGAAGAAGATGCGAACGAGGACGCCGCGAAGCAGAAATCACTCAAAGAACTCGAGCTCGAACATCCGTGGTTGAAGCAACTCAACCCGGACTCTTTGGTCGTGTACAAAAACGCCTTGGTCGAGCCGATGTTGATTGAAAATCACGCCGACCAACCGTACTCGGCTCGCGTCGAGTTACAAAGACTCGGGTTCTTCACGTTCGATTTCGATTCGACGAAAGCAAAACCAGTCTTGAACAGAATCGTAACTTTGAAAGAAAGCAACACCAAGAAGAAATAAACGACCCGAGTAGTTTTGTTTTAAAAAAAGAGCGCTGAGCGCGTCACACACACACACACACATTTTCGTTTGATTCTTATATCTGCTGGACATTATACTACTGGACATTATTCTACTGGACATTATTATATACTGAAAAGCGTCTTTATTATTATTGTATTACATACCGGGCAGATGTTGATTCTTCCCGAACCCGACCCGACCGAAAAACTCTTCGTGAATAGCACTCGCCGCCTTTTGACCTTCGGCGTCGTCCACTAAGAGCGAAATGTTACACTTGGATGCGCCTTGCGAGACCATTTTCACGTGCACTTTCGCCTCTTTCAACGCCTTGAACGCGCGTTCCATAATCTCGTTGTTTCTCTCCAAGTTGCCGATTAAGGAGATTATGGAGTGACCATTCGATACCGCGACTCTGGCCGTACCAACGTCCTCCAACTCTCGCTGGACCTTCTCCAACTCTTCCTGCGCTAAATCTCTGCTCCAAATTTTCGCCGGGTCCAAAGTCAACGAGACGGAAACTTCCGACGTCGCGACGACATCCACTGAAATGCCGTTGTGTTGCAACACCGCGAACACTTCGGCGAGAAACCCATACTGACCGAGCATTCGCGTGGAAACGATATCCAACATTGTCACGTTTTTCTTGCGAACGATGGAAGTTAATAACCAATCGTCCATTCGTTCGCCTTCATCGCCGCTCTTCCCGTTGCTACTGTTATAATCGATGTGACCAATCACCGTCCCGGGTGCTCGAATGTTGTACGAATTCTTCACTCGTACTCGTAAACTCCCGTTGTCCATCGCCGGCCTCATAGCTTGCGGATGCAAAACTTGCGCGCCAAAATACGCCAACTCTTGCGCCTCGTCGAAACTCAGAAACGGCATGGGAATCGTATTCTCAATCTCTCTCGGATCCGCACTTAAAACGCCGTCCACGTCTTTCCACACCTGCACTTCCTCTAGTGCCAACGCCGCGCCAATCACCGTCGCGGTCAAATCCGACCCACCTCTCCCTAACGTCGATATCGCTCCCGTGTTTTCACCTCTCCCCAAAAACCCAGTCACGACAGAAATTTGCGGATCTGCCCCATCCGGTAACGTCAAACTCTTCTTCATATTCGCATACGTTTCCGGCAACACTCTCCCGTTTTCGATGTCGTCGTCGCTGGTCACCATCCCAATCTCAAACGCGTCGTACTGTTTCGCGTTCACCCCTCTGGTCCTCAAATAACTCGCAAAAATCCGCGTGCTCATTCGCTCCCCGAACGACACTAACATCGCTCTCGTCCTCGGCGTCACCTCTTGCATCAAACACACGCCCATGCACACTTGCTCCAACTTCTTCAGAAGTTCGTTCACCTCTCGTCTGGTCTCTTTATCCACGTTCAAAACGTCCATAGTTTCCGCGTGTAACGTCTTCACGAACAGCAACGGTTTCATCAAGCTCACGTCTTCGGCGTTTTCACACTTCAGAGACTCTTCGCCGCACATGAGTAAATTGTTCGTCGATTTCCCCATCGCGCTTAAGACTAAAACTGGCATCTCCTCCGGAAACGACAGGACGATGTTGGCGACTTCTCTCATCCGTTCCGCGTCGGCCACGGAAGAGCCTCCGAATTTCATCACCACCGTGTGCTGTTTTTTGTTTTTCCCCGGCGTCTTATTGTTCGAGATGTCTTTGTCGTTCGCTAACACGCATTTCGTCGTCGTCGTCTCCGAAAACCGTCGTCTTCTTGCTCCCGAGAACGACGACCGCGAAGATGATGACGATGTCCTCGTCGCACAGAGACCTAATAATGCCTCATTTTTTCCCCCACTCGTACTAAAACGCCTCCTTCCAATAACGTCGCATCCATTAAAAGAAGACACAAAAACAGAAGAAGCCATCGTCGGCATCGTTTAAAATAATAAACGCGGTATTATCACAAAACGAGAGCAGTTTCCAAACCGTCGCTCGAGAGAGAGAGAGAGAGAGAGAGAGAGAGAGAGAGAGAGAGAGAGAGAGACTCTATAAATAGCGTTCTTCGCGTTGACAGCAGAGAGAGAGAGAGAGAGAGAGAGAGAGAGAGAGAGAGAGAGAGAAGAGAGAGAGCGTTTATTGTGATGTGTTCCCAAATTTTTCCCTTCGTCAGAGCTAAAACACAGGTCTGTCTCATCAACAAAAAACACAGACAGAGAGACGAAAAAAAAATTCAAAAAAAACAAAAGCAGAAATTTTTTGAAATTTTTTGTAAGCAAGTTTCAAGCATTTCTCTGATTCACAAAAGGTCGTTGGTACAAAGAGAGCATTCTCTCTCTCTCTCTCTCTCTCTCTTTGCATCATCGCGAGAGAAGACGAAAGAGTTTTACAAAACAGATTTTTGATGACGACGAGTGGTGGTGGTAGTCTTGCGAGAAGACGACTTTGAAGAAGACGGCGAAGGTGCTTTTTTACACGAGAGAGGCGAGAGGTAAAGCGGAAGAAGGAGGAAAAGAAAATGCAAAATCATTTGAGTCACACCGCTAGGGGAAATGACGAACGGTCTCCTGATGATGCGTGTACGAAAGCGAGGGAGGTGTTTACCACCGCGGCGACGAATGAGGAGGACCCATCGTCGTCGTCGTTTTATCGCGACGAAGGGGCGTCCCCCTCTCGAATTAAATCTCTGGAAGCGATTTTACGCGCGTTGGGAGATCGAAACGCGCGCTTATCGGAGACAAATGCAGAGTTGAAAGAGGAATCAGGAAAGTATAAGCTGGACGCGGATCGGATCGCGGAACGATTCGCGATGGTTTCGGAGAGATTAACGGTTGCAGAGAGAGAAAGGGGAGATATTTTGGAACGCGCGAGCGCGTTGTCGGAAGCGTACGACGCGCAAACGTCCGAGTGTAAACGGATGGAGAGAGAAAACGAAGGTTTGCGACGCGACGAGGAAAGAGATAAAAAACGCGCGCGCGAGTTAGAAGGAGAGAAGAGAGAGTTGGAACAAGAGTTAAACGCGAGTAAATTGGATTTAGAGACGCTCAGGGAGAAGTACGCGAACGCGCGAGCGGATTTAACGGTCGTACACGCGGAATTAGACGCGTACAAATGGAAAATGGAAGCCGCGAACGCTAAAATAGAAACGTTGGTTCGCCGGCGCGACGCGTTCAACGGATTGGACGAGGATTACCGCGACGACGACGACGACGACGAAAGAAAACAACAACAACAACAACAACAACAACCGTTAATTCCAATCTCCCCGGCGCTCGTCAAAGGCACGCAAACGAAGAAATCGTCCTCTCGTCAGAAGACCGCTACTTCCACGAATACCGTCGTCGACGACCAATCCTTCGTCCTCCAACACAACAACGCAAAACTTCTCCACGAAAACGCGCAGTTGAAACGAGCGCTCGTAAACGAAGAGAAGATGAAACTCAAAGCGTTGCAGTTGGCGAACGAAGCGAGACTCGCCGCCGCGGACGCGGAGAAAAGAAGCGCGCGACTCGAAGAGGAACTCCAGATGTACTTGTAACCCTAAACCCTAGACATGATGTCTTTCACATTTCTCACAAAACGAAACGCCATAAAACAACGCGCACACATCATGTCCTCCTCCGCGCAACCTTTAGCGCGCCGACAGAGCCAGCGACTGTTGCTCTCGTCGGAGAAGAAGGCAAAGACAAAGAAGTATGACGCGAACACGACGAATGGCCGAAAACAAACACCTTCAAAACCAAAACGAGAGAAGTTGGATTTGACCGGCGACAGGTTAAACATCTGTTTACTCTTACTCCTGTACACCTTACAAGGCGTCCCGATGGGCTTATCCTCGACCGTGGCGTTTTCCTTGACGGAGAAAGGCGCCAGTTTTGGCGACCAAGGCGTGTTTTCCTTGGCGTCGTGGCCGTTTTCGTTGAAGATTTTGTGGGCGCCGATGATCGACGCGTTATACGTGAAACGAATCGGCCAAAGGAGAACGTGGTTGATTCCGTTGCAGCTCCTCGTCGGCGGAGCGTTGTTCGTGTTGAGCGGGAATTTGGAAGGAATGATAGAGAATGGCGCGAAATTCGGGGACGCGAAACCGTTGGCGATGACGTTTTTTAGCATTTACTTTTTACTCGCGTCGCAGGACGTCGCCGTCGACGGGTGGGCGATAACGATGTTGAAGAGGGAAAACGTCGGTTTAGCGAGCACGTGCAACGCGGTGGGCCAGACGTTTGGTTTTTTTGCGAGCTTTACCGGGTTTTTAGTGTTGAATGCTCGAGGGTATTGCGAGTTGAAAGGGTTCGTGATGTTCTGGTCGGCGATGTTCTTCCTGAGTTCGCTGGCGGTGTTTTTGAAGCGGGAAGATATGGGAAGGATGGAGGAAATCGTCGGAGTGAAGGAGACGTACAGGCAAGGAATAAAAGTGATGTCGCTACGAAACGTGCAATCGTTGGCGTTGATTTTGTTGACGAGACACGTGGCATTCTCCCCGGCGGAGAGTTTAACGCAATTGAAATTGTTAGAAAAGGGCGTGCCGAAGACGTTTTTGGCGAGCATGAACGCGGTGATTGCGCCGTTGAACATAATGATGCCGATGATATCAGCGAAATGGACGGCTGGAGCGAAACCGTTGCGAGTTGTGTTAAATACGTTCGTGTACAGAGGAATCGCGTGTGCGTTTGCGAGCGTGGTGGTTGTCGCGTGGACTAAAGTTCTAGCGAGCGACGGCGCGCAAGGGACCGCCCCCGTGAATTACGAAAAAGCGTCCTCGAACGTGTTCTTTTCCGGGTTGGTTTTAGCGTGGATGTGCGTCTCGAGCGCGTTATCGACGGTGCAGTTTGTTGGAGTCATGTCCTTCTTTTCCAAAGTTTCCGACGAGAGCATCGGTGGAACGTACATGACGCTTTTGAACACGTTATCTAACCTTGGATCGAAAATCGCAGAGACGTTTGTATTGTTTTTCGTCGATTTCGTTTCGGAGAAACGATGCGTCGGCGCGTCGTCGTCGTCGTCGTCGATCACCGCGTGTTCCACGAAACAAGAAAGAGATATGTGCGTGTCAGCGGGTGGGAAATGTCACTTGGACGACGGACATTACCACACGTTTGTCTTGTTATCTCCGGCGGTTGCGTTAGCGTGGGTGGTGTGGCAAAGGAAAAGAGTACAAAGACTTTCCGCCTCGCCTTTGGAGGAGTGGCGCTTATCCACCTCGAGTAGGAAAGATTACTAGTTTTTAGTGTAGAGTTGGTACACAGTAGTTTTTTATTCATGTATAAATAAAATTACAACGCTTTGCCTTTGATCGGTTTTACGACGGCTTCGACGTAGATGTCCGTATCGCCAGCCGAGCAATAGTAACTGTACTCCAATCTAGACTTGTTTTCTTTCTCCTCCTCGAATAACTTTGCCAAGCGTCTCTCCTCGAACTGTCTGCGTTTCTTCGCGCTTTTCGGCGGCGAAAACTTTTTCTTGTTGTTGTTACCCGCGCCACTATTATTCCCGCTCGCGTTGTTCCTGTTGTTGTTCTTTTTCAATTTTCCGGGCGGCGAAGGCGTGCCTTTCATCATCGAACCGCCGAACATATCCGTCATTTTTCTATTGCTTTGTTGTTTCATTGGTTGTCGGATTTTCCGACTCTTCACGTCGCTTTTACTGGCTAATATGACCGCCGCGTTCGTTCCGTCGCCAAAGTCCACGTCTTTCTTCCAACCTGGCGCAAAGTTCAGCGGTGTACTATTATTGCTACTTTGACTATTCAACACCGCGTTTCGTTTGGCTTTTTCTTCTTCCTCTCGCAACCTTTGCTTCGCTTTCGTAATCGCCGCGAGCTCTTTTTGAGGTGGCAATTGAATAATACTACCCTCTTCTTCCTTTTGAGGCGGCGTGGCCGGCGGCTCGATGTCCGCGTCGCCCGCCAAAACCGGTGCCGAAGAAGAAGCCGAAGAAGACGCTTCCTCCTCCTCCATCGAACTTCCTCTCAACCAACTCCTCTTATTCCGCACCTTCTTCCTACTCGTCACCACCACCATCGGCGCTTCCAAAATACTCTCTTCTTCAACTTCTTTCGTTACCTTCATCCTTTCCTCCTCTCCTTCTTCTTCCCTATCCGTGTCGCTTTTCCCGCTCTGTAACATCAAACTCTCCTCGAACGCGCGTCTCGCGTCTGGATTCAAAATCGCCATTTCCTCTTCCTCCATCGCTCTCCGCATCAACACGTTCTCCATCACGTACGTCTCGATCGGTGGAAACTGCCTCGCGAGTTCTCGACCAATCGAGGACAAGATTCTCTTACCGCTCGCGAGTATCATCGGGCGCACGCGAGCGGTTTTCACGTCGATTTTTGCCATCGTCCACACGAATCTTCGTTTCAGCGCGCTTAAAAACGACGACCCTCTCAAACTCCTCTCCGAATAATACGAATCCGAAACTCTCTCGCACTCGTCGTCGTCGTCGTTCTCGGTCGAAGCGCTTTTCTCCCACGCCATATCCAGCGCGACGGAGACGTAATCGTTCGTCAATTTAGGCACTTTGCACGCTTCGTCCTCCACGTCCGGGGACACGACTATTGACAGTTCTATCACTTCATCATTCGATGACGACGACGAGAGTATCAAAGAGGAGGAGGACTTCTTCTCGTACTCCGGCGCCGAAGGAACGATAACTTCTCGCACGCGTGCCAACATGTGTGGAGTTGTCTTCTTACCTTCTTCTTACGCGCGTGTGCGTGACCTCTGCGCGCACATGGAGTGAGACAAACGCTCAAATTCTTTCCCCCTTTTGCCCTTCCGTGAGAGAATTTAATTGGCTGCTTTGTTTAAACCCTAAACACTTTTTTTGTGCTTTCCTCAAAACTCAAGGGAAAGAATTTTCCTCAAAATTCAGTCTGAAAAGGAAGAGGAATACCACGCGACTACACGAGCGCTTTTCTCTTGAGCTGTACAAATATTGAACGCGGAGAAAGAGTGAGAGAGGACTGAGAATGTTATTCTACTCGTTCTTTAAAACGTTGGTGGGAAAACAAATCACGGTGGAGTTAAAAAACGACCTCGAAATCCGAGGGACGTTAGTCTCCGTCGATCAGTACTTGAACATTAAATTGGAATCCGTTTCGGTTTTAGACGAGGAGAAATATCCACACATGAAATCAGTGCGAGATTGCTTCGTCCGAGGAAGCGTGGTGAGGTACGTGCAACCACCGGAGGAAAGCGTGGACGTGGATATTTTACACGACGCGACGAGGAGGGAAGCAAGGTCGGCGGTGTAAAGTTTAAGAGAGAGAGAGAGATGAATGTTGAGTAGCAAGTGGTATATTATTGTTTAGAGAGCGCGTAACGCAAATATAAATTCGTCGTAGTATTCTATACACGCAGCACTAAAAATAGGATCATCACATTTACTATCGATGATGATTGTTCTTCTTAACTATTTAAGAAGCAGCTAAATACGGGAACGCGCAGGCTATTTTGATAATCTTATTCACGTCGCACGCGGGATAGTTTTGTAACGTGCGCATGGCGACGGCAAAGTCGCAATTCTCGTCCAACAACTCCTTTTGTACGTTACATACCATGGCGGAACACAAACGCAAGAGAGCGTCGCGTTTACCTCTAGGCCAGGCGACGAGAAAGTCGAACGTTCTTAAAACAGACGGGAAGTCAAACTCGCCGGCGAACATCAACACGCACCATCGAAACGCGTAAAATTGAGGTTTCACGTTCAACTCGTCGATCATTTTCGTGGCGACTGCTGGGCATCGATTCCTTAACAAATTGTCGTGCTCGGAAAGTAAATGATTGATTCCTTGGTCCGTTTTGTCGAGCTCTTTACAATACGCGTCTCTCAACTCTGAAATCAACTCGACGAACATCCAAAACGAATCCGATTTGGCGTCTTTCGCGACGCCGTTTTTATCCGGGTGGTTAAAGCAGACAAAATACAACGGAGCGAGCAATTCGTGCATGCCTTGGACGTAACGTAAACCCGGATTCAATTTCGCAAATACAAACAAAGCTTCCGTCATATCTTTTCGTTTCGGAGCGGCCTCGATTTCGTCGTTGAAAAAATGCAACGACGGATGCAATCGTTCCACGTCTCTCTCGATTTGCTCCAATATGTCCTTATCCTCCTCGTTTACTTGCTTCACTTTCAACTCTACCGCCACTCTCGTCGCTCTCGACTTTGTCGGCGACTTTATGTCCTCGTATTTATACGTCATTTCCACGCTCACGTCCGGCGTTCGCACGCAACTCGCCAATTCCTCCGCGAACGCCTCGTACGTCTCCCGCTTCTTCCTTCTCTCCTCTTCTCGTTCTCGACGCGCCTCGGGTACAACTCGAAGCAAATACGACCACACGTCGTACCTCACCGAGGAAGGTTGGTCCGGTACGAATCCATCCGCGACGATTTCTCTCAACTTCTCTCGCTTGACACACTCTCCTTGTAAGCAGTTTTCCAAGTTTTGCCTCCTCGCTCGCCATATTTCCGGGAGAGAAGAAGAGGAAGCGTTGGAAGTGGAGGAGGCACCAGCGTTGCTCTCGACTCGAATCACGTTCGGCAGAGGACACAAACGCTCCTCCTTCTTCTCCGTCCATCCTCTTCTCTGTTTCCTTTTCCTCTCCGCTTTTTCTTTCACCAGTTCCAGTTTTTCCCGGAGTGACGAAAGTTTCAGGAACCGCTCGAAGAAGTTGTTATTATTGGTGCTGCCGTTGGCGCGATCTCTCGACGACGCTTCTTTTTCTTCGCTTCTCGGAGGAGGAAAACGCCGCCGCGCTTCGTTCTCCATCGATGCTTTTGATTCGCAAATTCAAAGCGAGATGAAATGTGACAGTTGTGAGGAACGGAAAGAGATACGAAATGTATTCATATCTTCATTATATTACTTTACGAGAATAACACACGATAACACGTAATAATGCGCGCGGTTGCCACGACGACGAGTGCTGCGTCGTGCCGCGTCTGCGCGAAAGCGTCGACGGCGAGGAAGAGCAAAAGCGAGAATACTCACGGGAGGAAGAAGAATGAATCATCGGCGATGAAACAGACGAGAAGGGAGGCTTTGACGATGATTTTGCTCTCTACTTCTTCTGCTTCTGCGCCTGTTTTTGCGGCGCAGGAGTTGGAGGAGACGGTCTCGGAAGTCGCGGAGACGATCGTGGTGACGCCGCCTTCTTCTTCTTTGTCGTCGTCGTCTCAATCGTCGTCGGAACCGTTCGGGAACAAAACCTTCATGGAAGGCATCAAAGACAAAGACTACGGGAAGTCGGAAGTTTTATACTCAGATTTTACGCGAACCCAATCTGGTTTACAGTATAAAGACGTCAGACCAGGTTCGAAAGAAGGGAAAGAGTACACAGATGAGTCGAAAATAGCCGTGGTTGATTGGGACGGGTACACGTTGGGGTATTACGGGAGACCGTTTGAAGCGAGAAACGGCCCGAAAGGCGGCGCGTTCAACGAGGATAAAGATTTTTTCCGATTTCGAGCGGACGATTTAGACGTGTTGCCCGCGTTTCGAGAGGCGATCGTTGGAATGAAAGTCGGAGGGATACGAAGGATTATCGTGCCGCCGAATTCCGGTTTGGCGTATCCGGAGAATAAGAATTGGAAGAAGATGAAACCGAAACCGAATAATTTTTCGGGAGAAAGAGCGCTCGGCTTCGTCTTGGAAAATCAAGGGATGATCGATAAGACATTGTTGTTTGACATAGAGTTGATGGACGTGAGATAAATCATCTCTAAATCTCGCGTGTAAAGGAGATTTGTATGATGATAATGATGCTGTTGTTAATAGATTTGTACTGTTTTTAAAATAATATTGATTTGATGTTACACAATTCTCTACTTTGCGTTGACTTTTACTTGACTGCTTTTCTCTTTTGACTTGAAACAATTGTTTGTTTGATAATAATAATAATGATAGTGATATTCTTCTTCTTCTTCTTCTTCTTCTTCTTCTTCTTCTTCTTCTTCTCCTTTTTTAATCGCATCTCTTTTCTTAATAATGCGGATGGCTTTCTGCGCCCAAGGCGAGCGCTTCGAGAGCGTCTTTTGCATTTTCAACCGCGTCTTCTGTTTTACCGAGCATGCAAATCGTCGCTTCTTCGGCGTTTGGATTCGGATCAACCGCGACGGAAATGTAGCAATCGGACATTCTCGCGACAACTCTCGTATTCGCAGAACCTTCGCCCAAGACGATGCCAAGAGATGTCTTTGGGATGGAAATTTTCGCCATCTCGGTGAACTCGTCCTGTTCGTCGTTGACGACTGGAACCGCTTGCGCATAATTGACGTTCCCGTTTGCATCTTCATCGAACGCGTATAAATCGTCCCCGGGGAGAAAATTGATGATATTCAGAGGGTCTGGGTTTGGCGCCGCGACATCGCCGTTGTCAGACCAGACGTTCAGTTTATTGTTAGTTGATGTGAAAAACTGCGCGTACCGGTTCGTCGTATCCTCCTTGTCTTCTTTGCTGTGCGCGAGCATTTGCGTTGGAATGACTGGCATAGTCGCCCCCGCCGGAGTGGTCGTTTGGACGATATCCGGTACCTCCAATCCATGTGAAAGGTTGACGACGGGAAATCCGCCGCCAGAAAACATGGACGCCATAGCTGGATTTATCGCGCCGGAAACTGGAACGCCGGAAACTGGAACCTCGCCCGACAGGGTAGCCGCTGCGACTGGTACGAGCGGCACTCCAGCCGGACCAATGGCCACTGGATTGTATCTCATCGCTCGCGCTTGACCGAACGCCGCGACTGGCGCGTTTGCGTTTGTCGCCATTTCGTGCGCCGTAGGCGCAAAGGCGCCACCGAAGCCACTGCCTCCTCCCGTACTCTCGATGTTGGTCGACGGCATGCCAAAGCCGCCGAGAAAATCAGGCGCAAAGCTGAGCGCGTTCATTTGGTGCTGCATTTGCTGTTGATGCTGATGCATTTGTTGTTGCTGCTGATGATGAAGGTGCTGTTGCTGTTGCATCATCTGTGCGGCGGCGACTTGTTGCGCCTGCGCGGCGGCGGCAACTGGATCTTGAAACGCGCCATTCCCGATTGATCCAGTCGACGCCGCCGCCGCCGCGGCAGCGTGGTTGACCATCACGGGATTATACGGCGGTGAAACGATCGTTGTCGGTACCAACATGGGAGAGGGAACAACCATAGACATGAGCTGCGACTGTCCTGGGAACTGTTGATGAGGGAAACTGATATTCACGGCGGCTGCCATGTTCGGCGGCGTGTGTACTCTATTCGCGCCTCCCACATTCCTCCCGTACTGATCCACGACCGCGGATATTTGTTGCTGCGATCTATTGCATACCGCCAAAGACACAAAGTACGGTAAAACCGACTTGTCGAAATGGAAATACGATAAAGTCTCGAACAACTCCGCGGCGACAATCTCAATATCCTCTCTCGCTCCAATCATCTCCAACACTCTATCTTCCGCGGTCGCGCACGGCGGAATCTGCCCGACGTCGTGTATTTTCACCTCGCACCTCGGCGCCTTTTCTCTCAACCGCTTAATGTTCGCCCCGCCTTTCCCGATGCACTGTCCGCACTGCCCAGTTGGTAACAACATCCTCATTACAAAGTGTCTCGCCGGCGGCGGTTGACCGTTATTCGCTTGCAGTTGATTGTGTTGCGCGTGACTCTCCTCGTCCATATCCAAACATTTCTTGACGATTTCCACCCCGACTTTCGCCGTTTTACTCCTAATCTTAAACCTGTCGTCGATGACTTCGTTGACTTTATTGCTATTCAAAATCTCCGTCGTCGTCTGAATCGTCGCTCCTCCTCCTCCTCCCGCTCCAACGTGAATCGTCTCTGCGTCCCCCATCTCTTCCTCCTCTCTCCCGTCGATGCCTTCCAACTTCGCCTCTCGCGCGCCGCAGTGCACCAAACACGTCCGCATCGCGCACTCTCTCGGCGCGTCGAGTAAATCGACTTTAATCCCTCGGTATCGCGATTCCAGTCTTCGAATCGAGTCTTCTTTCTTCTCGTCCTTGTTCGTCTTCTTTTTCAATTTCTTTGCGTCGTCGTCGTCTGAATCGCCCTCGCTGCCGCTGATGCTGCTCGTCGTCGTTCTCTTTCCTTCGTCTTCATCGTTAAAGCCTTCTTTGTCGTCTTCATCCTCCTCTTCCTCGGGGAACAATTTCGCCACCCATCTCGTTTCCAACAAAAGTCTCAGCGCGGTGTGCGCGTTTTCCGGCGGCCATCTCCTCACTCCTTGTTGCGCTGGCTGTTGTTGATTACCTCCTCCTCCTTTCATCAACATCCCCGAAGTCGTCGTCGTCGTCGCGGTGTTCGAGGACGTCGACGACCCCGGCGACGTGTTTTCGGAAGAAGACGAATCAGAGGAAGCATTGGAAGGTTTTTTAACAACCGATGGTGATGATGCATTATTCACATCGTCGTCCTCTTCTCTTCCTCCTCCGCCTCCTCCTCCTCGGGGAGAGGGAAAGAATTGATATCTCATGATATATACAGAAACAGCGCGGTAAAAGAGAGAGAGAGAGAAAGCGTCCCTTCTCTGTTATGTACACTCTCTGTTCTTAATGATGTGTGCGTATAAATATAGGGAGAAAGAAGTCTCTTCTTGCTTTCGTTTTGCTGACGCCTCGAGAGCGGAGATTTTTTGGTCTTTTTTCGATCCTCTTTTTTCTCTGTTTTTTCTCTCTTTTGGTCTGGTTTTTTTCTCCTCTGTTCTCTCAC
>JACLAA010006841.1_pt1 | contig 18407 bp, 12 predicted proteins | sample 8027891 | NCBI WGS metagenome assembly JACLAA01 (sample SAMN15724900, study PRJNA655200) | protist metagenome | isolation source: fluorescence activated cell sorting (FACS) single amplified genomes of... | place: Spain: Blaines Bay Microbial Observatory, Mediterranean Sea | collected 2016-01-19 | reverse complement strand
AGAGCAGTTTTATAAACTGGTACATCGACGAGAGCATACAGACGACCGGGGTGGCGATCGAGACGAGAGGGTTTACGTACGTCACTTCCGGACGGAAGAGAGAGTCGCTAAAAGGAGACGCGACGTTTGCGTTTTACGACCACTTGGACGGGTTAGAACGGTTCGAAGGGATACAGGCGAACGTGTTCACCGAGGTGAGCACTTCGAAGGAGAAGAATTTTCCGGCGATTGATTTCATCGATACGCCGGGTTTAGTGGACGGGGAGATGGAGTATCCTTTTGACGTTTCCGCGGCGATTTTGTGGTTGGCGGATCACGTGGATTTGGTTCTGGTGTTTTTTGATCCAATTGGGCAGGCTTTGTGCGGGAGGACGATGAAAGTTATCGAGGCGTTGAACGAGAAACACGCGGAGAAGTTGTCGTATTACATGTCCAAAGCGGATCAAGTGGAGAAAGAACACGATCGACAGAGAGTGTTGATTCAAATCACGCAAAACTTATCCGGGCGAATTAATAACTCGCACGCGTTCAAGTTACCGACAATTTATTTACCCAACGAGCAAAACTCAACCGCGAATATTCCAAACGCCTTGTCCGAGGTGTGCGAGGACATCGACAAAGCGATTCGGTTGACCGTGCAAAAAAATCTCACCGCAATGAAGGACGATTGCGCGAGAATCGATAGAAAAGTAGTGGAGGTGTTAGAAGAGGATAAGTTGAAGAGGGCGGAGAACGTGAAACGGTCGATGCGCGGCGCGGCGTTGCTGGCGTTGTCGTGGGTGTTTATTTTTTTCATGACGTTCGTGGCGTTTGTTGAGTTGTTCGCGTTTCGATTCGTCGGAAATTTTGTTCGTCGTCACGTCATGCCGAGATGTAACGACTTTTTTGCGGCTATTTTGATGGGAATGTTGCCGAGTGAAGTCGACGAGGTTGGGAGGAGTAAATTTAGCGCCATGCAACGGTGGGGAGGCGTGCGACGACGATACGTTTTCGGCGGCGCGTTGTTGGGGTATATTTTAGTCACGTACGTGAAGAACGTCGTGTGGACGCTGAATAAAGTGTTGACGAAGAAAGAACAAGCGAGAATGCAAGCGTATAGGACGTATTTGCAAGGGTTACTGAAGATTCGCTCGAATCTGTATTCCGAGTACTTCAAACAGCTGCACACGCTTTAAAAATTAATATACGACAGTTGTAAATTTTCAGGGCTCTACTTCTTAAAATTACACTCTTGCGGCTTTATATGCCGCTGCTGCTATTATTACCATTATTATTATCGTGTGACGAATTTTATCGCGTGCTCGCGGCGGCTAAATCGAGTTCAGACGAACCAACCCCGCTCGTCCCTGCGATCGGGGACAAGCGCTCGACTAAGCGATTCCAAAGCGCGTCGACGACTTCTTGTCCGCACGCTTGCAATACCGCATTTTCTTCCGGCGTTAAATCGTTAACGGCGTCCAATAATTCGTCGAAACCACCGTCGTCGTTCGGTCCATCGCCGTCGTAACTCGTCGTTTCAGCTACTTGCAACTGCTTTTGCGTGCTCTTCGCGAGCGACAAGATGCGTTCGTCGTTCCCGAGCGGCGTTCTCCCGCTCGCTAAGATGCCCAACAATAATCCCGCCACGGCGTCGGGTTCCAACAACGCGTCGCCGGTTAAAACGGTCGCCGCGTTTTTTCCGACTAAGCCACCAACTAAATCACCCAACGAAATCGCAAATAGTTCTTCTTCTCTGGTCAATTTCGGCGCCGTCAAGTCCAACACTCGTCTCGGCGAGGCAAACGCCGGAACCGGAGTGGAGTTACCTCTCGACGGCAACAGGATCGGACCTTCAATATCTTCCGGGTTCGGTGGTTGAAACGGTAACCACGACGGCGGTCGCGGGATGAGCGCGAACGCTCTCGTCACGGTTTTCCTCAAGGCTTGTCGCGCTAAAACATCCGCCGCCGCGATGGCTTCTTTCACTAAAACCTTTCTCAAAGATTCCGCTCGTGGAGTCAACACGTATTTCAGAGACTGCTTCAAGCTCGCCGCATCTTCCGGCAACGTTTCTAAATCCACAAACGTATCCGAAGTTTCCGCGACGATACCCATCGCCGAGTTTAACATGACCGCTAATCGTTCGCCTTTCAAAATAGACCCGCCGGCGGACGTTGACGCGTACAAAACTTCTTGCAACGCTCTCTGCGCCGCCGGTCTATCGTCGGACAACAACTTTCTCGCCACAAACGGGTACGCTTCCATGACCAACTTATAATCTGGATTACCGAGCAACGCGATGCCTTCTAAAGTCACCACGGCTCGTCCTAACAACGCGAAGTACGGAGGAATCGAAAACGGAATATCGTTCAAAACGGTCAGCAAATCTTGCGTCATCGCTTGGAACCCGCCCGCCGTGCTCGATAAAGACCCATCCATGTTGTACATTCTCTTCAATTCAGCTTCGTAGTTTTTCGCACCGCCACCTTTCACGTACGGACTCAACGCTTTATCCATCAACGGCACCACTTTTGCTCGGTCGCAATCGTCCGGTAAAATTTTCAAATCGATGAAATCGTCCACCAACGCCGCGTAATCTTTATTCGCCAAGTGTACGATGGAGTTTACCATCGCGTCTTGATCTTCCTCGTTAATTCTGGCAACTAAACCGAAATCTAAAATACACAGTTTCCCTTTGGACGCGTCGTTCATGCGCATCAAGTTTCCAGGGTGCGGATCCGAGTGGAAAAAACCAACCTGTAAGAGTTGCACGAGAAAGCACTCTTGCCCGACGCCGACTAATTCCCGAATTTCCGACGGTTCGCATTCGCTCAATTTCACGCCATCGATCCATTCGCTTACGAGAACTCTTCGCGTCGTCAACTCAAAGTTCACCTCCGGGACGTACACGTCCGCCACTTTCTCTTGTTCCATCAATAGTTTTCTCAGCGTGTCTTGATTCCTAGCTTCGTTCAAAAAGTCCAACTCGGTGTAAAAACCAATCGCCCACTCGTTCAACAACGCGACGTAGTCCGTGCGTTGCTGAGGCGCAAACCGTTCGATGATGCCTTGATACACCTCCGCCGCGCGTCTTAAGACGTACAAATCTTTCGAAACTGTGGCTAAAATACCCGGTCGTTGCACCTTCACCGCGACGAACTCGCCGGTACTTTTCAACTTGGCGCGATACACCTGCGCTAAACTCGCCGCGGCAACTGGCTGTTCGCTAATCTCCTCGAAAAATTCCCCCAACGGTGCCCCTAACTCTTTCTCGATGATTGAAATCGCATCCGTCGTCGCGAACGGTTTTACGGAATCCTGTAAAATCGCCAACTCGTTCAGTGCCGCTTGCGGCAACACGTCCGGCCTGACGCTCATCATCTGTCCAGCTTTAATATACGTCGGGCCTAACCGTTGGATGATTTCTCTCGCGTCTTTCGCCAACGACGCTCCGTTCCTGGTCAATTCCTCGCTCCCGCCTTGCAAGGACAAACTCGCGACTCGAGTCAAAAACGGTACCGATTCTTTCAAAAACTCCAGCCAACGTTGTTGCAACGCGCCGCCTTGCTTCTTCCAATACGTCTGAATCGCCTCCGGAGCATACACGAGCGGTAACCCGTCGTCGTCCACTAAACCTGCGTTTTCCGAGTCCAACGCGACGTACGATTTCTCATTCGCCGGTGCCTCGATTCCTTTCATCCGTACGGTTTTAGAGACGTCTAAAATCGCTTCCGCCGCTTTCGTCGTCATCTGTGCCGTATCCAAAAGACTGCTCGCACCTCCTCCAGCGATTCGAGCGTGCACTTTTACTCCTCTTCCTCTTAATCCTCTCATTCGCGATGATGATGATGATGATGATGACGATTGGTGTCGTCGCGCGAAATCTCGAGAAACCGAGGAGGAGACAGAGGAAAACCGAGAAGTATTATTATTATAATTAGTATCATACTCGTTAAAAAGAAACTGCTTCGTCCCGTTGTTCACCACCACTCGCGCGCTTCTCCTCGTCGTCGGTGCCGAGGAGGTCGTGAAGATGAGTCGCGCTCGCATTTTTGTTCGTAGTATAAAAAAGAAGTGACGCCTGCAAAACTTTCATCGACAGCCACGAATTAAATGAAAACACAGATGAAAAATGCTCTCGGATTTTTTCATCTGTTTGATGTGTTTTTTTTCTTTTGTGAGCACCCCCTTCTTTCCCACATAAAAAAATACACACATATTATAGTAGTGCACGATGATGATGATGGAACGAGAACACGAACACGAACACGAACAGCGGGGAAGGAACAGCAACCGTGGCCTTTGGGGAGGTGGTGGTTTTCGATCATCGTCGTCGGGGGGGTCGTCGTCGTCTCGCAAAAGCGAGTGCTTTGATTCTCAAAAAGGTGTTCCAAAAATAGACGAGGACGGACTCAAAGTCGTTCCAAACGAAGAAGAAGACAAAGAGGAAGAAGACAAAGAACGAGAAGACAAAGAGGAGGAAAAGCAACAACAACAAAGTAGGTTGTTCGTCCCGGACGAGGAGAAAGCGAGAAGTCAAAAGCGCGATTGGCAGGACGGCATCGCCGGTCGTTCGTTAGCCGAGAGCGGGTATCAAAACGTGGAGAGGAGGAAAGTGTTGGAACCGCCGAGGAAGAACCACGGGATATTTCCAGGGGCGAGACTGCCGAGAGACGAACCGTTCTTCGAGGAGGAAGAGAAATTGTCCTCGTCCTCCTCCTCTTCTTCTTCGACGATAAAGCGACTCGATAGACTTCCGCAGTACATGAGCGAAATCGAACGGTTCCGTAAAATCGATTTAGCGGAGGAACAAAAGCGCGAGCGCGAAACGCTTCGCGCCAAACGCGACCAACGAGATCACTCGCGACGTCAACGAAACTTAGAACGAGAGAAATTAAATAAAGAGAAAGAAAGACTCGCGCAGGAAACGGAAGAAAACCGTTTACAATTTAAGCGAACGCACGTTGGCAACCGTCCGAACAAGTCCGGCTGCGGATGGGATCCGGTGAACATGAAGCTCAACGAAGCGCGCGTCCGCAAGGAGGATTTGAAAGAAGAAGAGAGGATGCGAATGAAACGGGAAATGGTGGAGAAGAGGACGCACAGCGAGTCGTTCGATATCGTCACGCATTTAGAGAAACGAGGAATGTCATCGTGCGCTGCTTTTGCGAAAGAAAAAACGACGACGACGACGACGAGAGAAGTATCACCGGTTAAAACGGGCGGCGCGGAAAATTTTAATGACTTTGTTGGCATCTGATGACTTTTGCGAAAGGAAAAGGAAGTGAGTTTGTTTTGAAAACTGGAAAAGCGTTGTGCGAGTCTCTCTTGTTATCTATTTGTATCTTGTCTTTTCTCGGTCGTTAGTCGCTGTGCTCCTCCTCGGCCTCTGCTTCCCTATCCTCGACAAAATCAGCGTATTCTTCGTCCGATGGTTCTGGGCACCCTTTTTCTCGCAAGTAGTTTAAGCATTCGGTTTGCTCCGAGTAACGAGCGAAAGCAACGTAAGCCCAATGGTTTAGAGATAATCTCGCCTCTTCCGCTAAGTACTTGAGACATTCGACATTACCTTTGACTATAATGACCGACGCGCAGCCTTCTTTTACCTCATCAGATATCTTTCTTTCTTCAACGAGATATTTAAAGATGTCCGTGTGACCATATCCTGCTGCGTCCATTGCCGTCTCCCTTTCCATATATTTCAAAAGTGGCGGAGGTATCATGTTGTCCTGAGGTATCATGTTGTCGAAAAGAAATCGAAGACAGTCGAGATGTCCAAAACATCCAGCTAGATGCATATAATAACGCAACTCTCCTACATCATACGGACACCCGTTAGAGTGGCAGTATTTAAGCATCTCAAGGCATCCCGTGGTTATTGCCGCTTCAATCGTCTGTTCATCCCACTCGCACTGTTTCACTTCTCTCGCCCACTTGAGAAACTCGAGTTTGTTCGCTAGAACAACATTAGCGCAAAACCAGGCTCGATCCATCACGTTTCCATCGTTATCTTCCTCTCCCCAGGGCATGTGATTCCACGACCATTCCAACGTCGAGATGGATGTGCATTCGTAAATAGAGGGTGATAATTTCAACACGTCTACCCCGGCGTACTCAAGCACCTCCCAGCTTCCTCCACCCGCCATTGCAAAGATGCACCGATCCGTCTCGTTCAATTTCGGAAGCACGTGCGCGACAAACACATCCTTGTGATGCAACACCAATCCCGTCCATAACTTCGTCGGCCCAAGCTTCAAACGTTCCACATCCGCCGCGAGTTCCTTCGCGAGCTCTTCCTTCTCCTTTTTCTTCTTCCTCTTCTGCGCGCCGGAAAGGTTCTTCTTCCCTTGTGTGTTCATGTGTGTTGTTCCATCAGACGCGAAACTTTGTAACGACTCCACACAAAAATGCGCTCGTCGTCTGCTCATGAGAAGATGAGATGAGCACAAAAAACGACCTGCGTTTCCTCGCCGTCGGCGTTTTCCTCCGATTCTTTCTCACCTTTGCGTTCCCAAATATCCTCCTCGCGAATCTCTCCAACAGTCGGTTCGAATTCTCGACCGCGTTCGACGCGTTCAATCACGCGAAAGAATTCGCGCATTTACAAAACACTTACGAAAAACGCATCACGTCGTCGTCGAGAGTGTCGCCGTTCGTGGGTGCAATATTCGCGCCATTTTGCGGCGCTGCTGGATCGAAGAGTGATGACAGTGTACTCTGGTCTGTGGTTCCGTTCGTGTGTGTTGATGTCCTCACGGCGATTGTTTTGAGTCAGATATACGAGCGCGGTTGCGCGAAGAGAAAGAACGAGAAAACAGCAGAAGATGATGATGAAAATAAAGGTGCACCAACATCTATCGTTGGAGTGTACATGTTACATCCAATCATTATCCTCTCTTGTTTGTCGCGAACGACGAAAGTGGTGCAATTTTTACTCGCGAGTCTGGTCGTGTACGCCGCCGTCGATGTAAAGACGAACAAGCGCTCGCCGACGGTCACCGGCGGCGCGTTGGCGATGTTGTCGTTGGTGCATTTACCATCAGCCGTGACTCTTTTACCTGGGGTGTTGCTCCATTTTTGGTCCGTTCGTGAAAATGCGTTTGGAACGAGTGGGAAGAAACTCGCGGTACACTTTCTGTCGCAGTACGCGTGCGCGTTGGGAACGTTTGTGAACGTCGCGGATAAATACGTGGTGCCGAACGACGAGTTGAAAGAGTGGTTGCGCGTGTCTGTTTTTGATCGGTACAGAGCAGAGGAGTTACAGCCAAACGTCGGTCTGCACTGGTACGTGTATTCGTTGATGTGGGAACGGTTTTTGCCGTGGTATTGCTTCGCATTCCAAGGGTGTGGGATTGTGTGCGCCTTGACGATTACGGCGAGGTTTGCGCGCAGTCAAAGTCCTTTATTCAGCGCGTGCGCGGGGTTGCTGTGCGCGACGGCGTTGGCATCGCACCCGACTTTAGGTGAGTTCGCGTTTACGACGGTGCTGATATTAGTACACGGCACTTCAGTTCGCGTGCTCGAACGTTCCGAGGCGATTAAAATTGTCGCGGACGGGACGATGATCGCGCTCGCCATTTTCGGTTTAAGTTTTGTCACTTTGCGCGCCTGGTTGATAACGAGAACGGGGAATCCAAATTATTTCTTTGCCGTTACGCTGATGTATGCCGTTGGGCAAGTGTATGTCACGTACGAGACGCTTACGTTTGCGCTATCTAAAAAGAAAAATGGGAAGGCGTCGACGAAAGCGGAATAATAATAGCACGAGATATTTTTATAGTTGATAGTTTCGACGCGGTAGCAACGACAACGTTAGTCCTTCTCGATAATTTTATAGTGTTGCCAACACGCCACGCCTTCCGACGTTGGTGCCTCTGGATCGTCCATCTTCTCTTTCTTCTTCCTCTCTGTTTCTTCTTTTCTGCTGTTTACTCGAAAATACACCACGCACCCGGCTAAAATGTGTAAATCGTGGAACGTCGCGTCGTCCCTTCCGAGCCTACGACCGGCGTTAATCAACTCAACCGACCCTATTGGAACGTCCAACTGTTTCGCTATTTCATTCTTACACTCTCCAACCGTACCGAGCGCGTTCCTATACGTATACTGCACCGTCACTTTCTCTGCATCCTTCGGATGCGCATCCCACGGTCTCAATCTCAACGGCACCGGTTCGTCCGGCGCGACGTTCGGATCGCTCCGTTTCTTTATCCTCTGTATTCGAATCTTTTCTCTATCCGGTAAATCTTTAAACGCGTCCGAGTGATCGATAAAAACTTCTTTTGACCACTCCTTCTCCACCTCCTCGTTCGCAAATTCCTCCATGGTGTCAAACCACTCGATGGTCGCTTTATCGTGATCGTCTCTCATATTTTGAATGTTTCGCACCATCCCTCGGGTGAACTTGCCATTTTGCCCGGGCGTTTCGTTCTCTTTAAACGGTTGGTGGGGTTGTTTCTTCTTCGACGTCTTACCCGTTTTCTTTCCTCCTTTCGTCGTTTTGGCCGCGCCGTTTTGGGTGTTGCCATTCGCCTCGCGCATCATCGTCATCGCGTCGTTCGTTCTTCTTCTTCTTCTCAATCAAATCCAGATCTCAAATCCGTTGGGGAATAAAAAAAACGCACACGAAAGCACCCCCAAACTCTCTAAGAAGAAGAAAAATGCTCTCTCACTCTCGCACCCCGAACGATGCAGATCTCTCTCTCTCTCTTTCAAGATCGTCTACTCTTTCGTCTCTTTCGTCGTCGTCGCAAATCGTCGTCGTTGCGATAAACACACCGCCGACCCGAGAGAAAAGAGATGAGAGATTAAAATAATTTTATGATGATGTTTTTCGTCCATTTTACAAAACAAGCGTTTCGCTCCAAATTCGCTTCCTTCATAAAAAAAAACAAACGGGAGCAAAAATAGGGGGGAAGAGATGAAGGTTGCGACGAGGACGACGACGATGTGCGCGGCGATGAAGCGGAAAGCGATAATGATGAAAGCACTGACTTCGAGGACGACGACGACACCGACGACTCGAAGATTTTCTTTCTTTTCTAATCACGGGGACGACCAGCAGCGTTATAATCGGCGGCAGAATCAAGAAAAGTTCACGAGACGACGACTGCAACGAGGAGGGGCGAGCAGTAGCGGGGGTGAATCATGGAGCGATGATGATAAAAGCAGCAGCACAAACAGCAATTCTGCGAGTGGAGGGACGATAAATTCACCCTTATTGCGATTCGACGACGCCTTGTACGATTACTTGTTGAAGAACACACGGGAACCGAAACTGTTGAAACAGTTGCGAGAGGAAACGCAAGCGTTTAGTCCCGTCGGCGCTCGGATGCAAATACCTCCGGAACAAGGGAATTTTTTACGACTCGTAGTGGAGATGATAAACGCGGAGAAAATCATCGAGATTGGCGTGTTTACCGGGTACAGTTCGTTAGCGATGCTCTTACCGATGACCGAGCGGTCGTACGACGGCGACGTTCGTTTCCACGCGTGCGATATCGACGACGACGCCATGGCGGTGGCGAGAAAGTATTGGAAAGCGGCGAAGGTTGAACACATGGTTCGCGAGCACGTCGGGGATGCGAAAGTGAGCGTAGAACACATCAAAGAGGAGTTTGGGGAAAATTATTTCGATTTAGCGTTTGTGGATGCGGACAAGAGGGCGTACATGGGGTATTACGAACAGTTGTTGCCGATGATGAAGAAAGGCGGTTTGATTATCATCGATAACGTGTTGTGGTACGGACGACCGGTGAATCCGGATTTCGAAAAAGATAAGAAAACGATCGCGATTAAAGAGTTTAACGAGTTCGTCGTGAACGACTCGCGAGTGAGTCATAGCTTAGTACCCATTGGTGATGGGATTAGTATTTGTCGCGTGCGATGAGAGAGACGTTGTTGGTTTGTGAAGCGCGCGCCGTATATGCGTGTGATATAGATTCTCCATCTGCTAACTTTAGTTTTATAATAGAGTAACTAAAAATCTATCACTGTGTGATGCTACTGTATTCGCTATTATTTCTTTTATGCATCTATATCTATATCCAACTCTCGCTCTTTCCGCTACAAAAAGTAATCCGGTACCGTGCGTTTACCCGGCGCCGCGCGATTGGAATCGGGCGCCGCTTCAAACACTTTGAACCGCGGCGTGAAATGTTCGTCCAATTCGAGTAAGCTCGCCACGTTCCCACATCGATAGCAGTAATTCGGCGCAGACCAAACCGTCACTAATTCTTTGTCAAACATCCACTTGTACCCTTCCATGACTAACTGATGCGCTCGACAAATCAGTTTCAACGCGTTCTTCTCGTTGAAGCTTTTACACGCATCGTCGCCGAATAAATAACCCGCGCCTCGAGGAGACAAACCCCAACCTTTGATGTCCTCTGGATCTGACCACAACAAATCGCACATCGGCCCTTCGTGCGGAACCTCTCTTTTTCTATCAATCGCTCTAATCTCGTCGATGGTTGTTATATTCGGCGACAATCCTCCGTGTACGCACAGCGCTCTCCCGTCAATCATCGCCGATAAAGACAAGTAATCGAACACGTCCGTGCAATATCTCCACACGTTCACGCTCCCGTATTTTCTCAGGCACTCGTCGTAAAAACCGTACACTTGCGTGATCTGCCGACACTCGTGATTCCCGCGGATCAAAAACATTCGGTCCGGATACCTCACCTTCAGCGCCAACAAAAGCAAAAACGTCTCCACGCTATAAAACCCTCTGTCCACGAAATCTCCCATGAATAAGTAATTCGTATCTGGACACTCCCCGCCGACGGAGAATAATTCCTTCAAATCGTAAAACTGGCCGTGAATGTCCCCGCATATCGTCACCGGACTCGAAATATTTTGCACGTTTGATTCTTCCACCAAGATCTCCACCGCCATTTGACAGAGCTTTTTCACCGAGTTCTCGTCGATTATCTCGCACTTGCGCAAAGTGGCAATCCACGCGTCCACTTCAGATGACGACGCCATTCGTATTACTCGTAGTATATACCAATACGTCGAGAAAAGAGAGAGAGAGAGAGGTATCGTTTCCACGGGAAAGCGAGAGGAAATCGAATTCAAATCCCTGTTGTTTGCGCTCGTCTTTTGCGTCTCTGCTACACGCACAAAACCGTCTCTCGGTGGATGCAAAAAAGAGCCCCGCGCAATAACACCAACAACACCAACGAAACGCTCGAGACGACGTCTTTTGATGCGTGTATAACGTAGTCCAAAAGGTTGTTTTTAATGACGAATTTGGTTCAAAAATCCTCCAAAGTAAGTTTCCCCAAGACTGAAAGCTTGCTCATCACACGAAGCCCCGTTGTTGTTGTTCTCGAGCGGTATCAGAGCACGCGCACGATCGAGAGAGGCGCTTTATAATACGTTTGCTTGTACTCTCTTCTTTTTGACTTCTTACTTTTGCTTAAACGAAAGAAACAAGACTCATCACATCACATCACACAACGAAGACATGACGGTTGCGGCGAAAGACAAGAGGGAAAACGCATCCTCGCAACGCGCCATGGAAGCCATCTCGCGCATAGAAACCTTAATAAAAGCGATACAAAAAGGAACTCTAGAAGATGTCATAAAATCCTGCCTTGCGTTCCGCGACCAAACGGAGGTATTGACCGCTCGAGACGTGAAAGGAAGAGGGTGTTTACACTTAATAGCGCAAAGGCGAGACGTGGCGTCGGTGGATATTTGCAAACACTTGGTGGAAAATGTAAAGTGCGACGTGGAGACGAGAGACGCCGACGGCGCTACAGCACTTCTAATCGCGATGTCGAGAGCGAATGCTTTAGTTCTGGAGTATTTGTTAGTACATGGGAAAGCAGACGCGCTGGTGACGTCGAAGGACGAGAGGAACGCGTGGCACTATTTAGCCGAGTGGGACGGAGGGCGAGAGCGCGCGAGAGAGACGGCGGACGTGTTGATGACGAAATGTGGTGGTGGGCCGGAGAGAGTGAAGGCAGTGAAACGAATGTTGGAGAAGAAAGCGAGTGGAGGGAATACCGGGTCGCCGTTTTTGTTCGCGGTCGGGTGCGGGTCTCACGAAGTGGCAAAGTTGCTTTCTCGGGAACTCGACATCGAAGGGAAGCGGGAGACGATACGCGACGAGACGTTGCAGTCGGGAGTCGGCGCTGTGGTGTTAGCAACCGCGAGTGGCTGCGTGGAAACCTTACGGTTTGTTTTAGAAGATTGTAAAATAGATGCAAATCAGAGAGCGGAAGGTGGGATGTCTGCTTTGCACGTGCTCGCCAGTCACCCGAAATGGGCCGGGACGGATCCGGAAGACTCGGAAACGAGAAAGAAAGCGCTTGACGTTTTACTCAATAATGGAGCCGATGCGAACGCGCGAGATAAAGACGGAATGAAAGCGATACACGCAGCTGCCGCGTGTAGAAGAGAGGATGTGGTTGAGTATTTGCTTTCGCACACGGAAAAAGATGAAAATTTGAAAGAAGAAGACGAGTGGAACGCGCAAGCGGTGATGCGTCGCGTGGAGGAGTTGATCATGGAGATTCGCAGACAACACAGCGGCCAAGCGGAAGGCAATCCCGAGCAAAATTTGCACGATTTACCACAAACCAGCGTAACTAGGCACACACTTGGTCCACAAAAGAAGTTATCCGAGGAGGAAATGAAAGAAGCAGAGCAACATAAACGCCTCGGCGACGAAGCGTTCGTCGGCGGTAAATACCAAGACGCCTTGGACGCGTACACGAAAAGTTTGGAAACCGACGAGTGGAACGCGAAAGTGTGGGCGAACAGGTCCGCGTGTAAAGAAAAACTGAACGATTATTTGGAAGCGAGAAAAGACGCTGTCACTGCGAGATCACTCGACCCAACCTACCTGAAAGCCTGGTTTCGTGAAGGCAAAGCGGCGAGGGCGATGAACGATTTCGAGGGTGCCGCGGTGGCGTTTTTTGAAGGTTTGCGCTTGGACGAGAATAACGCAGATCTGAAGAATGGATTCGAGGAGGCGGTTTCCGAAGGCAGAAGAGCGTTCATGCAGCAAGAAAAGAACATGAATAAGAAGTGATGAAAGTATCTATCAAAAAAAAATTGTTTAACGTTGAGTTGATACACATAAATTCATTAATACAAGTACAGTATGTTTATTTACTACCAGTTGTCATCACGGTCTCGTTGTTTGTGATATCAAAGAGCCGGCGCGAGTTCCTCTTCGTTCTGATGCATACCGTTGGTGTTTTCGTTTTCGGGACTTTCCGCGGCGTTTTGCTTCGCCGCGTCCATCCTTCGCGTCGCTTCTTTCAAAATTCTTCCCAGTCGGTCTTCACCGTTGACCATGAGCGTCGCTCGATCGCGTATGATTTCTTCCAGCGCCAATTGGTCGTCTAATCCAGTTCGAATGAAGTTTTGAGGATCGTGCTCGTGAATTTGTAATTGTTCGGCGAGTTGTAACCATAAAGAGTTGTTTTGACCGGCGGAGAAGACGGTTTCTTTTTCTTCCGGCGTCGCCTCTGCCGTCGGCACGGATGCCGTCGTGTTGTTCAAAACAGGCGCGGGAAGAGTCGTAGTTGTCGTCGTAGATGCAATAGTAATCGTATCATCTGACGACGACGAAATCGTCTGCTTTCTGAGATTCTCCTCCTCCTTCCGTTTCCTTTCTTCCAAAAACCTCGTTCGACTCATCGATAACCTTGCGTGCATCTGATAACAACTCACGCACAGTCGGAACCCTTTTTTTGAAGCACCTTCTCCTTCTTCTATGTTGTTATTGTTCTTGTTGTTCCTGGACCTAGGCGAAAATCCATGATCGCCACCACTCGAAGCCGTATTCCCACTATTAAACACCGTCCCTTGACTCTGGTGCGGCGACTGCGGCCCAATCTCCAACATCGTATTCTTCACCCTCTCTTCCTCGCGAACGGCCATTCTTCCAACCCCGACTAACTCCTCGCACGCTTGACAAGAAGGTGAATGTTGTACTTGAAGTTGTTCTCCGCGTGATGACATCGCATCTTCGCCGCTTCCATCATTTTTTGTCGTCGTCTCCGTCTTCTCTTGTTCGCAGCACGCGCCGCACTCCCACACGAACCCAACCAGATGTACGTTGCACACGTCGCACCTCTTCGGCGCTGAAATCGACGATCGATCGATATCCTCCGCCGTCCCGACGACTTCATCCGGCGTTTCCGTAAACCGAACCGATTTTTTCCTTCTTTGTCCTCTTTCGTGGTGAACAGAGGAGTGTGGTTGCTGACTCACCCCCCCCCAAAATTTGGCATCGTCTCGGTCCTCGCTCGTTCGCTTCGGCGTCGGCGCTGCCGTCGGAGAAGTGCTGCTGTTACCAATACCGTTGTTGTTGTTGTTGTTGTTATTTTTCGGTCGCGCGTTGACTAAGATCGGCGGGACCGTGCATCTCGCGTACCCGTTCATCTCGATCGAGCGTTCTTTTTGGAATGCTGACGTGTAAATAAAAAAGCGATGATTAACTCTCGATGAGATTGAGATTTAGGACGCTTTTTTAACTCTCTGCCGTTGCAAATAACGAGACTGAAAAAAACTGCGACCGACGACTCTTGTTGCGCTAGTATTGTGTGTGAGAGAGAGAGAGAGAGAGAGAGAGAGAGAGAGAGAGAGTTCCTTCTGTGCAGAATACTACTACTGCTAGAGAAAGGAAGAACACCCGAAAACCTCTGGAGGTTTTTCTCTGCTTTTTTGTCTCTTTTCTGTCTGTCGAAGAAGAGATCAAAAAAATGTGTTTAGGGTCTAGGGTTTAGGAGGGAGTTTTTCTCTCTCTCTCTCCCGAATTTCACCACAAAGTCCTCGAGATATAAGCAAGAGAGAGAGAGAGAGACAGAGACAGACAGAGAGAACTATGACGTCATCAACGAATCACCTGGCGTCGTCGTCGTTTACGTCGTCGTCGTCTTTCGTTGGTGTTGTTGCAAAAGGAAGAAATCATCGCCGTTTTCGCTATTATTGTCTTAAAAGCGAGCCGATGATGCATCGGCAGAAAAGAAGATATGGAGATGAGGACATCATCCTCGACGAGAGAAGAAGTAGTTTAAGTAGGAGAAGAAGAAGAAACCAAATTCGCGCATCCGCGTCGTCGTCCACGACGCATTCGGAATACATCGAGAACGCCGCCTCCATCGCGCGAACGAAAAACACGGAAACGAACATCCAATCTTTGCTGCGAGTGTTACAAGCGAAAGAAGGTTTGGAAATCGTGGAACCGAACCAGAGGAGAAACGTGCACCCGCTGGTGGTTCCGGTCGCGAAAGAGTTGGCGACATCGACGACGATTGGGATTTACATTCCACACGACGACGTGGATTCGTTATCCATAGTTCGCGTGTCCTCGTGCGGGAAGTTTTTGACGCTTTTGGCGAGAAATCCAAAGGAGTTTATCCACCGCGAGATTGTCGTCGAGGAAGCGGCGACGGACGGCGCGGAGAGAGCGCTGTTTGACGCCAGCGGGGAAGTCGGGAAGAACGCGTACGAGTTAAACGACTATTCAGAAAAGAAGGGAAAGTTGACCTTGGGCCAATATTTGACGATGAAAGTTGGGAGGTTTCCGAGCTCTTTGAGAGGTTTAGTCGAGCGGCATTTGGAGAGGAAAGACGAAGAGTCCGCGTTGGTCGCGTGCGACGTGTTTAAGAATCAGTTTCAAAATTGGGGCGAAGTGTACGCGTTTATTTCAGACGTGTACGCGTCGTTGAATCGAATGGAAGAGGCGAGAGATTTCGCGCGATCGGGCGTGCAGTGTCCTTGGTCGACGTTTGAAACCCGAGAATCGCTCGATCGGATGATTGAAAGAGCCGGTTGGGGCGAGACGAGCTCGGTGGCTGAGATTAGAAAGATTTTAGACACGAGGAAAGGACCGGGTAGAGATCAATTCGTGGACGAGAGTAAAGAAAAAGTTAAAGCTGAGGAAGACGCGGAAGATTGCTTGAACGCGATGGCGAACGGGGAGAAGGCGATTGTAGATACGGTCATTCAACTGGCTGAATGTTACTCGAGAGCGGGGAAGGAGAAACACGCAAAGTTTGTCATGTGCGCGAGCTCGCCGTTTTGATGCTGCTGCTAAAATAAATCATTAACGGTTGCTACTGCGCTACTATACAAATATTCTCTTCTAATGTTATCATCAGTATTATTATCCTCCAATGCGTATCATCGACCGGTTTTCCATGAAAGCTAAATTCTCCATGCCGGCATGTTTCGCTTTCTTTCTCTTCACCGCACCTTCCACGATGGCCTTCAAATCATCGTCGGACGCGTTATCTACGCGCATGGCGTCTCGCAAAGATACTTCGGCGTTACCAAACAAACACACTTTCAAATTTCCATCCGCTAATATACGCAATCGATTACACCCGCCGCAAAAATGGTTCGTCATGCTCGTCACGAAGGACACCGTGCCTTGAAAATCATCGATTTGGAAGTTCTTCCCAACCTCAGATTTGGTTTCATCCGGGATTCGCGCAATCGATGGGTACTTGTTTTGAATGGTATCAAACATTTCCGCGTAGGATACCATTTTTCGCGTCTCCCATTTGTTCCCGTTGAACGGCATGTACTCAATAAACCTCACGTTGACTGGTTTCTCTTTCGCGAATTGCACAAAATCTAACAACTCGTCGTCGTTCTGCCCTCTCACGACGACGACGTTTACTTTAACCGTCTCTATCCCGATCCGAATAGCCTCGTCGATTGATTTCAACACTTTCTCTAACCCGTCTCGCCTCGTCATGAACTCAAATTTTGCCTTTACCAACGAATCTAAACTCACGTTGATCGACTTCAAACCGTTCCGTTTCAACGCGTCAAGTTTACTCTTCAACGCGACGCCATTCGTCGTCATCGCCACGTGTTCTATCCCATCTATCCTCGATATCCGTTCCACTATGTCTGTTAAATCTTTCCGCACCGTCGGTTCTCCACCCGTCAGACGAACTTTCCTCACCCCGCCTTCTTTCGCGAATAACTTCACCAAACGTTCAATCTCCTCGGTCGTTAATAAATCATCCTTCGGCGCTAAATCGATCCCATCCTCTGGCATGCAATACAGACATCGCAAGTTGCACCTTTCCGTCAGAGATATCCGCAAATAGTCGTGGTGGCGGTTAAACGTGTCCGTGAGCATGGAAAAATGTTGATTCGTATTCGTATTCGTCGTTGGTGGTTTTATCTCATCCGCCGTCGTTTGTCTGCGCTTTTTCCATTCGGTTTTAGTCTTCCCGTCGTTTTCGTCCTCGAACAACGGCAGAGGGTTTGCCGCGTATAGTTTTTTCGGCGCGCAGTTTTTGTTACTGAAGAGGGGCGTTCGAGAGACGAGGAGCAGTTGACGCAATATTGCGGGGCTTCTTCTCCCGCGCTGCATGATGATGAATGAGAGGTAAAGAATGAAGGAAAAGTGTCGTTTGGTCGTCCTTTTTGAGAGGCAGGCAAGAGACACAAAAAACTACCAATTTTCTATTATTCTACATTCGCTATACATCTGTACTATCACATTCGCTTTTTGACGTCGTCGCTAGCCTTTATTTTGCTGTTGCTGGTATCTCGCCATCAACTCTTCGATGGGCATGTTCGCTTCGTCTTCCAAACGTTTCTTTTCCTCGTCCGCATCTAACATGTCTTCGTCTTCTTGAAGCGCTTTTTCGTCCTCCTCTAACGTCGATTCGTTATCTTCAGAATCATCTTCGTCTTCGTCTCGATCAAAGTCAGAGGAGTTTTCCGGCGATGGAGACGGTTCTTTTTGCCCAAATTGTCGATTGTTCGATTGGTACCGGCGCATGAGTTCTTCGATCGGGATGTTCGCCTCGTCCTCGAGCGCGTTCTTTTCCTCCTCGGCAGTTATATTCAAACGCTCGTCGTCCTCCTCTAAAGCCGCGCGTTCGTCTTCTTCGATCGTACCTTCGTCGTCTTCTTCGTCGTCCGAGGCATCTTCGACGGTGAAACCATCCGAGTTTGTCATCGCGTCGTCTTCCTCTTCGTTGTCTTCGATGGCCATGATATCGCAGGCGTCGATGTGATCCATATCCCGGGAATGAATACCTTCAATCTCCACGGTATCTTCACCACCAACAACTGCAATGGTAGCACCACGATTGCCGTTGTCGAAGTTTGGTTGTTCGATTTTAATGTCTTCTTCGTCGAGTGGTCGTTCGTCGATCGATTTCGGCGTCGGGACGACGTACTGCGGGATGCCCGGTTTCGAGAAGCCTTCGAGCACTGGTCGAGGGTATCGAGGACCAGTTGCTGGGACGTCCAACTCTGGCCTCGCCAATATAGTCTTCAAAGACAACCATCGACCAGGACCTCGCAAATCTTTGTTCTCTTCCTCTTCTCGTTTCATCGCCTCCTTCGCTTTCTTGATTTGCGCCTTTGTGCGCTTCGCCTGCGGCGCGACCTTCGCCGGTTTGCCTTGTTTTTCTCTGCGCAACGCC
>JACLAA010005452.1_pt1 | contig 18418 bp, 6 predicted proteins | sample 8027891 | NCBI WGS metagenome assembly JACLAA01 (sample SAMN15724900, study PRJNA655200) | protist metagenome | isolation source: fluorescence activated cell sorting (FACS) single amplified genomes of... | place: Spain: Blaines Bay Microbial Observatory, Mediterranean Sea | collected 2016-01-19 | reverse complement strand
CAAAAATTCATCTCCGCAACAGCTTGATTACGACGAAGCTGAGAAGATGGTTTCATCACCAACAAGCGGTACTTCTACTCCTACTTCTAACGACGAGGATGAAGTGTTAGACTATTCTCCGAGTCCTCTGAAAGGAAATAGTAAATCGCCGCCAGGCCCGATTTCAGAGTCTGCGAATATTAGAGACGACGCCGATTCCGACGACGACGAAGAGCGGGGGATAAATCCCAGACAACAACTCGACCGACACGCGGGTAGTTCGAGATATGCGCCGACGGAACGGCCGGCGAACACTCGAGGCGCCGGGAGAAGAATCCTCGGCATCTTTGGCGATATGGGTAATTTAGGACGCTCAGTGGTTGGATCTTCGATGATGCAAGCCAATCGCGCCGCTCGGACTATATCAGGTCGATCTCGTGATAATAATCATACTCGTAATAATAATAGTAACGATGAAGAAGACGGCGAGAACGCTTTGGACATTACCGACGACGATGTAAACATGTTGACCTCGTCCATAACGTATAGCCGAGAAGCCGCGGCGGCGAGAAATGCGATATTGAACAGGAACACTTCGAGCGGAATGAGCACGAATGAAGAATCGAGCTCTCAAACCGAATTAAATCCGCCTCAAGCGCACCGTAGAATGTCAAGTCGAGAAGAGAATGATAACAAGAGTGGTGGCGGCATGTTCTCTCCGCAAAAACTCGCCCAAAAGCAGTTTCGTCAAAACACCGGCGGCGGTCATCATCGACGTACGGGTTCCGGAGGTTCCTTCGGAAACATGAATTATAACTTAGATTTGAGCGAAGCGCAAAAAGTCGTCGAAGGTCGATCGTCTCTCGAAAACGCCATTCGTCAAGCGCAAGAAGTGCAAGCGGCCATCGCGAAAAACAACGACGGTCGCGACGTCGCCATCGATCACGAATGGTGGACGGGTTTGGACGTCAGCGAAGATCCAAACGTAGAATACAGTTACAGCGATATGATCGGTGCTTTACCGGATGTGCAACAATCGAGATCGGTAAACACGTACGATCCAGAAAGTCGCAAATTAATCTCCGTTTGGGCGGAAAACTACGTGATTTTGTTGACCAACATTCCAAAGTTCAAATCAAGACGGCACAAGACGTTGAGGAATATACTCTCCGCCAAATTTCTCACCAAATTCGGATCGAGCTCGAAATCTGAGCCCGGAAGATCGCAGCAGATAGAAGAGGAGGATACTGAAGTGAAAAGAGCGTACGCAGATGAACAATACGCGGCGATGGAACGCATGTTCAACGAAGTTTTCGGCAGCGAGTTTCGCGGGATGATTCCGGTGTACGATCATCGGCAAACCGATCGTTTGTTAGACCAGAGAGACGAGATCAACAACAAACTCGTACAAATGCGTGGGAAATGCGCCACATTCGGTGAGGATCCGCAGAAAATGGCTGATTTTGGACGGGAGATGAGTTTTCTGAGACAACGAAGCGTTGATGGCAGCGCGAGCGAAAAAGACCGCGCGAAATTACAAGACATCGAATCGCAATCGAATCGATCGTTAGGTAAAAGCCCGACGTTTTTCACCATTCCAAAGGCCAGGAAAAAAGAAACGAGCTCGGATCGATCGTCAAAATTGGCAGATTTAGAGCACGAATTGGAAGTTGTGGACTCGATGATTCTCGAGGAGAGAGAAAAAGCATGGAACGGCGTCCCCGGACCATCGGCGTTCGCGGTGTTTGAAACGCAAACGGCCGCAGCCATGGCGGCGCAGTGTTTGTTACACCGTGGCGGAACGAACGAATTCGTCGTCCATCCCGCGCCTGGCCCATCGGATATAAACTGGCAAACGTTGTTACAACCGAAACGGACCTCGGCGGTTCGTTTCATGTTTGTCTACCCGGCGATTGTCATTTTGATTCTCACTCCTTCGACTTTGGTCGCGACCATGATCACCTCCGCGTGCACGCTGCAAGCTCCAAGCGATAGCATCGAAACGTTCTTGGAGTGGTATTGCGATAACAAAGAAGTCGAAGGTTTACGTTTGCTCGTGTCTGGTATCTTGCCGCCGATTTTGCTCACGTTGTGGGAAGTCTTCGCCGTGTCCTTCTTCCTCTTGTATTTAGTGCAGTCGCAAAACGTCCACGTGTCTCTCTCCGCCACCGATCAAAGGTTCATGAAATTCTACTATTTGTGGGGTTTACTGAACATGTTAATCGGCGGCATCACCGGTGGGGCGATTTCCGGGATCATGCAACAAGCTCTAGAAAACGGCACCACGGTGAGCAGTTTGCAGCAACAATTCGGCACCGTCTTGCCGTTGTCCTCGAATTTCTTCCTATCCTTCGTTTTCTACCGAGCGGTGTTTATTCCCACGTACAGGTTGATATTTCCACACCCTGGGGTGATTTGTTACACCGTCAATACCTATTTACGGTGCTGCTTCGGGTGCACGCCAACGAAAAGAGATAGAACGATGAAATATTCGCCTCGACAAATGAGAGCCGGACGAGAAGGCGGTTTGTTTTCGGTGATTATTTTACTCGGCTTGACGTTTGCCGTCATCGCACCACTGATTGCCGCGGTGTGTGCGTTCTTCTTCCTCACCAACTTCATCATTTGGAGGTATCATTTGTTGTACGTCTACGAACGCGGATACGAATCCAACGGCACGGTGTTTTACTCCTGCGCGGAGTTGATCATGTGGTCGTTGGTCATCGCGCAGACGTTCGTCTCCTCCGTGTTGTTTTCAAAGAGCGCGTACGCGCCCGCGATGTTCCTTTACCTCACGGTTCCGTACTACCTTTACACGTCGTGGCAAAAAACGGTCGCTAAATTCGGTGACGCGCGTTCGTGGTCGGTCCCGCTCGGCGAAACCGTCAAAGCGCCGGCGACGGATTTCGGCGGCGACATCTACACCCACCCGGCTTTAAGAGTCGGCGCGAGAGGGTGGCACCCGGACGTCGGGAAAGTCTGGCGAGGGTACCCCGGGGTTGTGAGTAAGAGAACGTTTTAGTATAACAGAGAGAGAATATTTTACTAGACTCTATTACTACTACTAATAGCACTACTCCTACTCCCGCTCAATAACAATACAAACAGTCTCGGACGACCGAATACTAAGACAACTCTCTCACATCTAAAAAAAAAAGAAAGCAAAAAAGAGTGCATCCTCTTGTTAAACCCTACAAAACACCACGTGTCTTGCTCTCCTTTCTTCATGGTGAGAGACAAAAAAAGATTTTCAGTCTTTTTTGAATTTCTTCTCTCTCTTTTCTGATGATGAGTCAGACTATATTCATAAACGCATCAGAATTTAAACGCACTTAAATACACATCACTTTTAAGAGAGAAGAAGAGCACTTTTACTTTTACTTTTACTTTTACTTTTACTACTGTTAAAACTACTGCGAGAATGATGACTTCGATGCGTTTTTTTGCCGCGACATCGTCACCAAAATCTGTGCGGACGATTCAGACGAAAGAGAAGAATTCGACGAGGCAGAACACGATTGGAAACAAAAACATCGCATCATCTACGAGAAGAATACGTTCGAGAAGCAACAGCTTTAAAAGAGGAAAGGCGATGCTGGTCAAAGCGGCGGGACACGAGGACATCGCGGCGAGGTTTCGCGCCGAACGCGCCGCTGCTGCTGCCGCAAAAGCTGCCGAAAATTCTAAAGCGGTTGAAAGTACGCCTCCTCCTCCTGAAAAGACGAACAAAGTCGAACACGAGGACAAGACGGCGTTTTACGCGATGGCGATGAAACGACACGCGGAAAAGTTACTCGAGAACGAACGCGCGAAAAAAGCAAACTATCCAATGTTTAGAACGACGGACGTGGATAAGAACTTTGCGGAGTTCAGCACGAAGTGCGACGGGTTGATGCGTTTGTTCGGCGCGACGGGGACTTTGTTCGTTTTGGATAAAGTGATTTCGAAGAAAGTTTTATCGCAAGGCATTTCGTTTCCTGGACCGCTGGTGGTTATGTTTGGGTTGATTTTTGCTTTATTGGCGATGGATGCGTTGGCGAAAGACGAGGAGAGCTCGTTGTCCGCGCAGGTGTGCCACTTGTTCGCGCCGGCGATGGATTGGATTACCAGTTGGTTGCCGGTGTTTTACGTGCCTTCGTTGGTGACGTTGCCGTTGGTCGTGTCGACGATGGAAGCGGCGACGCTCGGGAAGATTATCGGTTTACTCGTCGTCGGGTTCGTGGTGACGTGCGCGTTTAGCGCAAAGTTAGCCACGAAGGTGAGAGAAATGACTGGCGTCGAGATGCAACCTTTGCCGCAAGAGAAAGCAAAACCGCCGACGACGGATTTGGTCAAACAGTTGGTTGGATTTACGACGATGATGAGTTACCTTTCAGCGAGTTGGTTACCCGCCACGGACGCGTACCAACCGTTCTTTGTCACTGTTGGTTTAGTAGGCGCGACGGTGTCGTCCTTATTAATCGGTAACGTCGACAAAGTGAAGGCAAAGATGAACCCGATTGTCACGTGCGCGGTCTTATCCAACCTCGGCGTATACATCATGGGTTTGTGCACCGGTGCCGGGTACCAGGCCACTTTGAAACTGTATAAATCTGGAGTGTCGTTTACGGACATGAACTCGTTATCTGCCATGGGTGCCGGCGATATCCTCATGGCCTTTTTAGGTTCCGTCATCGTCTCCTTCGCGTTTAAAGTCTACGGCGCGAGGAAAATTATCAAACGACACGCGTTGGAAATTTTTACCTGCTTAGTCGGCACGTCCACGTTTGCTATGTTTTCCACCGCCTTCTTAGGTCGACTCATCGGTTTGACCCCGGCTATTTCTCTCGCCTTGGTCCCACGATCCGTCACCGTCGCTTTAGCGATGCCGGTGACCGTGTCCTTGGGCCATCCAGAAATGGTTTCCTTGACCGCCGCCGCGGTTGTTTTAACCGGACTCCTCGGTTCCGCGCTCGCCACGAAAGTGTTGGACCAATCCGGCGCGAACGACCCTATTTCCAGAGGCATGGCCACCGCGGCTTCCTCCCACGGTTTAGGCACGGCTGCGTTGGTGAGTAAAGAGCCGGAAGCGTTGCCGTACGCGGCTTTGAGTTACGCGTTGAGCGGTATCGTCAGTTCCGTGTTAGCGGCGACGCCCGTCGTCACCGCCGCGTTGGTCGGCATCGCCGGCGGTGTTGGCGCTTAATCATAATCATCCATTGGGTGTATTATGCGTTTATATTCGGCTACACGACCCGGATTTGATTTGATCAGTGCATTACTACTTCTCTTAATGACTGGTAAGGTAACATCGTATCAGCCGATGAAAAATGTTGTTGTCGTTTACGCTTGTACTCCAATCCTTCCTTCTTTTCAATCGAATAGTATTTATACTCCAACACGTGATAAAATCATCTAAAGAATACTAATTGTACCTGGTACTACGAACAGGCACATTACTCCTTTTCACTGGTACCATCACATCAGCCAATACTGAATGTTTCTGCGCGTAAAACACAATTTTTCCTCCTTTTTGATCGAATCCATCCACATAATTTTACCACGAGCAGACACACGTACGCACTTACGAACAAGAACACGATACCTTCTGAGAATAACAATGTCGGCAATACTGGAAAAGATCGCCACGATCGAGCTCGAAATGTCTCGAACGCAAAAGAACAAAGCGACGGAGAACCATCTCGGCTCGTTACGCGCAAAGTTAGCGCAACTCCGTCGGGAACTCATCGAACCTTCGGGAAAATCCGGCGGAAAAGGCGAAGGGTTTGACGTCACAAAAACGGGCGATTGCCGAGTCGGTCTCGTCGGTTTTCCCTCGGTTGGGAAGAGCACGTTGTTGACGAAACTCACGGGCGTGCACTCGGAAGCGGCCGCGTACGAGTTCACGACGTTGACGTGCGTTCCGGGAGTGATTCATTATCGAGGGGCGAGGGTGCAGTTGTTGGACTTACCGGGTATCATCGAAGGCGCGAAGGACGGGAAAGGGAGAGGGAGACAAGTGATTTCGACCGCGAGGACGTGCGATGTGATCGTGGTCGTTTTAGATGCGATGAAACCGTTAACGCACAGAAGATTAATCGAGAAAGAGTTGGACGGGTTTGGGATTCGATTGAACAAGAAACCGCCGAATATTAGCTACACGGTGAAGGAGAAAGGAGGCGTGAACGTGTTACCGTTTAAGCCGAAATCGGGCGAGGATCCGGCGTGGTTGGACGAGAGCACCGCGAAGGCGATTTTAGAGGAGTACCACGTGAAGAATTGCGACGTGAAGATTTATGAGAATTGTACGGACGAGGAGTTGATTGACGTGATCGAAGGGAATAGAATATACACGCCGTGCGTATACGCGGTGAATAAAATCGATCAAATTACCGTGGAAGAGTTGGAATTATTGGACGAGGTGCCGCACTACGTGCCGGTATCGAGTGGGAAGGAATGGAATTTGGACGGACTGTTGGATAAGATTTGGGAGTATTTGAACTTGACGAGAATTTATACCAAACCGAAAGGGCAGAATCCGGCGTACGACGCGCCGATTATTTTGAAGAAAGGACAGGTGACCGTGGAAGATTTCTGTAACTCGTTGCACAAAAGCATGGTGAAGAACTTCAAAGAGGCGAACGTGTGGGGGATTTCCGCGAAGCATCGACCGCAGAAAGTCGGGAAAGAACACGTGTTGAGCGACGAAGACGTCGTGCAAATTGTCAAGAAGATTTAATAAAAACAAGATTTGATGAAACAAACACGAACAATTTTTAGCGAGCTTTTGATTATTATTTACAACTTACAAACTATCCATCTACTAAAATATACACACGAAAACGAACAGGCGCACGTGATTACGTAATACCGCATACATATAGATTCTTCTCACATCCACTTCGTGAAAGCGCTTTCGGCTCTTTGCATCAACTGCGAGACTTTCTTGGCGTCTCGAAACATCTCCGCTTCGGCCAGAGTCATCGGTTTTGGTTTTTCCGCGTAGGAAATGAAAACGACGGGTTCTTCTTCTTCTTCTTCTTCTTCTCCTTCTTCAGAGGAAGAGGACAAATGTAGAGATGTAGCCTTTTTGACAGTGACACCCTCCGAGGACGATGCCGTCCCTCGATGCGTCGTGTTCTCTTTTCCTCCGCCGGAAGAAGGAGAAACGACGACGCGTTCGTATAACTCGTCCAACTCATCGTTGATTTGCGACGACTTGGACTGTCTCAACGCCTCTCGAGCGGCAACAGCGCGCGCGTGAATGCGTTCGCTGGACTGTTTCCTCCGCAGTTCGTTCATTGCGTTACTCTTTTTCTCGTCTGTTGTCGGTAAAATATTCGATGAAGATGTCGCGACATCTTTTCGTTCTGGAATCACAGTCGGCGACGACGGCTGCTGCTGTTCGAGGAGATCGATAGACGCATCGACGACTTCCAATTTTCGTAACGAATCATTACCACTCACAACTTTCTTCACCGGTGACATCGATACTGCTTCGCTCTTCTTTGGATTTTTCTTCTTTGTCGGCAGCGCGTTCTCCCACTCGTCCTCTTCCTCAACCTTTTCCTCTTCCGCGTCGCGGGACAGACCGTTACCCCTCGACGCCGACGACACGTCGTCGAAATATTTCGGCAACTTCGCGCCTAAATCCTTCGCCACGCTCGCGCCTTCCGTCAAAATTCGCCTCTCCTCTTTCGTCAACATGTCCGGATCTTCCATGCGCTCCAACTTCTTCTCCATCGATTCCGTTTGCATTTTCTTTACGCGTTCACGCAAGAGTTCCTCTTTAGACGGGTCGTCGGAGTCGTTCTCGTCCTCTACATCGTCGCTCTCCTTCTCAGACTTCTTCTTTTCAATCGCGACAGTTCCTTTGTCCTCTTCTTTCACTTTCAAAATGGGCGTCTTGAACACCTCGTCCTCTTCTTCTTCGGCGACGAAAACCGCCTCCTTCGTAAACGTCAATTCCACTTGTACCGATCCAATACCTCTCGTGCATCCTTCTAATTCCACGTCTAACGCGTTCTTTTTTTCTTTCTCCTCTTTATCGTTCGTAAAAAACTTATCGATACTGCCGATTAAATCTTTCATCGCAATCGCTCGCGTGCCTTTACACTTGTGGTTCGTTTTCGTCTTCACGTCCCACACGGACATTCGTATCTTCTCGTTTCTATTCGTATTACTCATAAAACCTAAATCCATGCTCCCTCGTTCTTCCCAACGAGGGTTTTCCGTGTTCTTTATGATTTTCGTTCGATGTTTACGTTGCTCCTGATCAAACCCGTCGACATCGAGGACGAATAAAAGTCGTTTGCGTCTCGTTCGCGAGGATCGAATGCCTTTCGCGGATTGGATGTGGAAGTGGAGGATGAGTTTCATCCTCAGCCTCCTATTCGGGATCTTCTCACTTGGAGGAGAAGAGGACATGAGAAAGCGAGAGAGAGTCCCGAGAGAGAGAGAGTATTACAGATTTGCGTGTGTATGTGTTATATATTTATCGCGCTAAATAATTCTAAGGAAAATTGAGTTTCTCTCTCTCTCTCTTAACCGCTAGGTCTGATGGGAGTCTCTCTCCTCCTAATGTGCCTCCTCGGCCGCCCTTCTCACCTTCTCGAAGTGTTCCTCGACGAACGGGTAGCTCGCACTTCTCGGGACGACGCCGGTTAAAACGCGCTTCAAATCTGAAGATTTCAAGTTTCGGTACTTGTCTTTGATATCCACGGGCGTTCGGCCGAGGAGGACGCCGTCGGAGGATTCTCGAATGAGTTTCCACTTCCCCAGACCGTACGTTTCGACGCCTCGGATGACGGCGAGAACTTCTTCCTCGGAGAATTTGCCAGTGACTCGTCGCGCTGCTTGTTGCGGAGGCGATGCTCTTTGCCGGTGATATTGGTGTGGCGGCGATTGTACTCGCAGTTTCGGCTGTTGCGGTTTTGGTGGAGATTGGTAGCTTTGTTGTTGCACCACCATGGGAACGAGGGCAATCTTTTGCTCGTTGAAGGCGGTCGGCTCATCTTCGTCGTCGTCGTCGTCGTCGTCGATTTGCATTTGAGGAAGATCATCACCATCGTCGTCTCCTCCCTCTCGCGGAGAAGAAATCCTCACATTTTTTCCGCTTCTCGTCGGCGATGGTTGCTTCACCGGGTGTTGGGCCACCGACGGTGTCTTGTTGCCAAAAAACTTGAAGAATCCACCTCTGACGTTATTACTTTTCTCTCGCGGCTGCGAGTCAATCACGTCTGCGTCTTGCATCTCGTCGTCGTCGTCGCCGATTTGCTGCGTGGGTATGATGTCGCTGTCGTTTTCCTCTTCCTCGTCGTCCTCATCTAACGTTTCTTTCTCTTCTTTTTCCGGTTCCTTTCGTTTACCTACGAACGCCCACCCGCTTCTATTTGGCTTCTGCTTCTTCTTCTCCTCTTCGCGCTTCTCCAATTCGGCTCGTAATCGAGCAAAACCGTCGTCGACTTCTTCCTCTTCTTCTTCTTCTTCTTCTTCCTCTTCCTCTTCTTCTTCTACGGCGGCTTCTGCTGCCCTTTCCTCTGCAATAGCCTTTGCCTTTTCCGCTTCCGCTTCCTTCCTCGCCTCTCTTTCCTCAAGCGCTTTCTTGAGCGCGTCGAAACCGTCGTTCTTGAGTACTACCGTTGGCTTCGCCGGCGAATTGGAAAGAGGAGCAGCTCCACCTCTCTTCTTCGATGGGCCTCTCACGGACGGTTGCGAGATGACGTTCGGTTCTCCTCGTTGCTGATTCTCTCGGTTCGCGGCTTGGAGCGTGGCGTTCGCCAACTCCTCCAACATCGGCGTCACATTCGAAGATTTGCCCCTCGACGTCGACTTGCTGCGTCCTTTGTTTGGCGGTAAGACCGGCATAGGAATATCCTCCGTCACTTCCTCCGATGATTCGACATCGTTAACCTTCCTCTTGCCGAGCACGGACCAGTTTTTACGCGGATTTGGCTGTTTTCTTCGGTTTTCAGATAGTATAAGTTCATTTTGTTGTTGGCGTTGTCGTCGCGGCTCCTCCTCTTCTTCCTCTTCTTCTTCGACTTCGTCATCCGATTTCGCTCCGACTAAAACGTCCAAATCACCCTCCTCGGCGATTACGTCCGTACACTTTGGCCATTTTCTCATTCCGACCACGCTGGCCATGCCTTTTCGTCTGTTCCAATTCACGTGCGCGTTTCTCATGCTCAACCACCCGTCTTGATGATGCATCGCGAGTTGATCAATCGACGTCGCTCTCCCGCTCGCAAGCTCCAAGTTCACTTTATCCATCGTCCTTTCCATAAACTGTCTCAAAGCTTTTTTAAATTTCCCGCTGTTCTTTCTCGCTTTCTGATCAAGTATCGCGTGATTTTTGCGTCGCGTCGCTTCAAACAACTCCAATTTAATCTTGTTCAACACCTCATCTTTCGAACAAAACTGCTCCGTCGGCATCAACCGTTGCAACCTCCTACTGAAATCTTCCCAATTTATATCCTTCAACGCACCCAAATGCACGCAACACATCTCCAAAACTTCGCGCGCGCTTTCTCTTAACGCATCTCCGCCATTCCTCGGATCATTCTTGTCTTCGCTCACGTACACGAAACTCTCGCACATATTCTTCACGTGCGCGCCGACGACGTCTCGATCCAGCGTCGTTTCCGACTCGTGTTCGTGCTCCTTCAGCAGGTTTTGCAACCACAACAAAGAGTAATCTCCGCGAATCGACGAAGGCATCTCAATACATGCTGGATCGTTTGCTTCCTCGTCTTCTTCTCTTTGCATCTCTCGAGCGATCGTTTCCCGCGTTTTCATTGAAGTTTGTTGTTGTTTCATCAAAGTCTTGGACGGAAAGAACAGTTTCTTCACTATTCGAAAGAGCGTTAAAGAGCTTTCTCGTTTTCCGACGCGCGGTTCGCGGTGAAATTGAAACGACTCTTCGCCTTGGTGCACGAGTTCCTCGGCGACCCAATGCGAGGGCCGCTTTTGATGAATATCAATCGTCATCGCTTCTTCTTTGTTGTTGTCTTCTTCTTCGAATGACATTTTTCAAACTCAGATGCAAACGGTAAATGCACACGTAAAACGAGACCAACAACTCCTCCTCAAACTCGACGATGATCTCTTCTCGCTGGTTTTGTTAATGCTGTTCTTTTTGACAAAGCGCAAATGCTCTTCTCGCTTTTAAGTGCCCAATAATGTTGATGCGCGCGTGAATACTCTGACGAATTAGGGGAAGACTGTTCCGTTTTTTTTTTCTTCTTTCTCCTCGTACTCGTAGGGTTTAATAAGGGTCTACGATTTGAGTAAATTAATTGTCCACCGACTGTGCGCGTACGACACCCGTTGCGGTGCTTCAACGCGAGCGTTGAGAGAGAGGATTCTCTCCCAAAAATCACACTCTACTAGAGCACAGACTTAGGAAAAAGAATACACTTCTGTCTTTGTACCAGGTAATGAAACAAGCACACCGTTACGCGCGACGAACCACGATTCACTTTCCGATCCGATGTTGTTTTTTGGTCAACTCATTTTGAAACGCGTGTTGTTCGTTGAAACGTAAAACCGTTTCGACGGAAAAGCGGTTTTGTCGTCACAAAAACAAAAATAGCACAACACGCATTCACAGCCGCCGGAATATTCCGCGCTGAGCGAGACTCCTCCCGACGACCACCTCACCGCGATGTCTCGGTTTCTTTCGACTCGTCCTCCTTCCCGAGACGAAGACGACAACAGCACCCCCAAAACGAATATGAATGTGAATAAAAAAAGAAACGCGCGAGACGAAGAAAGAACCTTCCTGGAACGCTACGCGATGTGGTCGCACCAAAATCCACTCCTCGCGTTGACGTGCATCGTCCTCGTCGCCGTCGGATGCATTTTAACCGTCGTTTTGAACGACGAGTTACAATTCGTGGAAACGAACGATCGAGAGTGGGTTATTTTGAAAGATGGGATTACGAGTGATGCGGATGCAGCCGCAGAAGGCACGAGATTGGTCGAAGAGTACGTTTATTATTATTAGTCGTCGCCGCGCATCGCATCGTATCTTGACCTTTTCTGTCGACCGAAAGATGTTTGGGGAATGTCGAAGTTTTATCCGTGGGAGTGTATTCCTTCTTCTCTCGAAAATCGATTCGTCATCAGACGTGAATGAATAAAAACGCAAGGACAAAGCTTCCTCTTTTCCTTTTCGGAGAGATGCGTGCGCTTCATCATCGGATGATGTGTGTTCGAGAGAGATTAAGAGAGAGTTCTTCGACAAATTTCCCCTAAAGAGGAAGGGGAGGTTTTGTTGTCTTGAGCGTTGCGAAGGAAAAGGACTGACATTTTATACATATATTCTTTATATAATCTCAAAAAACTTTACGACAACACAGGTATTCATCCTCGGATGTAATTTACGAGCGAGGCGAGGAGTCGCAGAGAGGTTCTCTGTTTTTCCAATTCGTCAGTAACGACGGCGCCGAGACGGTGTTTACGAAGGCGAACTTGTTGGCGATGCGGGAAATTCACCGAATCGTCGTCACGCATCCGAAATATAAACAGTATTGTCAGTTGAAAGACCCAAAAGTGATGAAAGATGATATTACCGACGATATCGAGAAGATTTATAGCAACTCCTCTGTGAGTTATTTAGACGTGTGCGTGAAACCGTTGACGCCGGTGAGCGTGTTTTTTCCTCCAAACGGCGAAGGCGAGTTGGTAGAGGATATCGACGCAGTCGTCAGGGAGATTGGGAGCGAGGAAAATAAGAAAATGTACGGATATTTCTTAGATGGAGCGTTCGATGTGCAAACGTTGGTAAATGGAGCCACTCGCGCGCGGTATCCGATGGGCGCGCCGGTTATCGGGTATAGTTCGCAAGAAGATAGAGAGAGAGAACAAGGCGTAGTTATAGGCGAGGCGATTTTGGACGACATAGAGAAAGAGTTGTTCAATCGATACGCGATGAAAGCTAAGTTTCTGAGCACGCCGTATATGAATAAAGCGATAGATAATAAAGCGTACGAAGAAGCCGATGGTGAAAAGGCAAACATGCAAACGAGATGGTACGCGGGGTACTTGCGTTCGAAAGACGCGGCGAATGTGATAAACTTTGACTTGGCGTGGGCGTTTGCGTCCATTCTAGCCGTATGGTGTTACATGGCATTTCACACTCGGTCGTTCTTCATCGCCAGTCTTGGAATGTTTGAAATCATCTGCTCGTTTCCAGTGGCTTTGTTCATTTACAAGCTCATTTATCGCATCGAGTACCTCGGCAACGTACAAATTTTATCCATCTTTGTGGTGCTGGGTGTTGGCGCAGATGATGTTTTCGTCTTTTACGACGCGTATAAACAGTCGCAATTTGAACCTAGAGAAACGGTTTCAGGTTCGACGTTGACCAGAGTGTTGTATACCTCTCGAAGAGCATCTAAAGCAATCTTCGTGACGAGTTTCACGACCATGGGCGCCTTTTTCGCCACGAGTTTATCCGAAGTCATGCCGATTTCCGCGTTTGGAATTCTAAGCGCGACAATGATTGCCGTTCTGTTTGTAGTAAACGTGTTCATGTTTCCACCGGCTTTGTTTCTGTACTCTCTGTATTTGGACAAATACAAAGTGTGTTGCTTTTGCACGAAAGCAGATTACAAGAGGACTGAAAGGTACGATTTAGAGACGGCGACGACCACTTTATCCATGGCATCTTTGGGAGACGTCGTCGCTGTCGATGAAGAGAATACCAAAGAGAAAACTGACGACGAAAGTAAGGAAGGAGGGATGAGCAAAGGAACAGAAGCTGCAACGAGCGGCGGTGGCGGCGGCGAGGACAACGCGTCATCGAATATACCGAGACCGATGGATACGCTCGACTCCGAGGCGAACATCAAACGCTTACGCCCAATTGAACGATTCTTCCGGAACCAGTTCTACGCGTTCATAAGTTACCGTCCAGTTTGTTATATTGTCATAGCTGCCTTCTTAACGTTGCTAGGAGTTTCGTTAAAACTCGCGCTCGAACTCGAAACGCCCGCGCAGCAAGAGCAGTGGTACCCGACGGCGCATTTGATGCAAGCGTACGCGAACGATCGCACACGCTTTTCGGTTTCCGCGGATGACCGAGTCGTACCTTTGGATATCTGCTTTGGCGTTTACGGTATGGATACGTCAAGAGCGAACCATTGGGACATCGAACAGCTTGGCAAGTTGCAACTAGACGAAACGTTTGATATCACTCTGCCGGCTTCGCAGCTTCACTTCTTACACGCGTGCGAGGCTTTGCGAATCGCACCATGCGACGCGAGCGGATGTCAAGATGGCCTGTTAGTCATGTCTCGACCAGTTATGTCGTCGTCAGACGATGCTGATACCGAGGGAGAAGAAGTGGATGCCACGCAAAAGAGCCTCGACGAACAAACTGCCAGCGGCGTGAGTTGTTTCATGGAATCGTTCAAAACGTACATCGAAGACGAACGCAATCTCGTGTTTCCAATCGAAGATAAGACGACATTTCTCGAAGAATTGTGGCGTTTTCGAGCAGATCCTCGGTTTTACGTTTTCAAAAACTCGATCGGTTTCTTACCGTACGATGAAACGAAACCAATCGTCCCCGGCGAGAACGAACTCGACATCTTCTTCGTCAAAGTGACCGTGCAAACCACGTTGAAGTACCCGACGACTGCGAAGGTTGCTCGACCCGTGTTTCGAGTCTGGGAGGCGTGGGTGAAAACAATGAACGAGGAAGCTCCGCCTGGAATGCAAAACGCCATACAAACCGCTTACACTACGTGGACGTGGATGGTCACGCAAGAAGCGTTGGTCCGCAACACTTTCCAAGGCGTCACCATCTGTTTCGTCATGGCATATCTCGTTCTCGTCCTTTCCACCATGAACTTTCTCACGGGCGCAATTGCAACCGTCACCATCGCCGGCGTCGTCGTTACCGTCATGGGCGTCGGCGTTCGAGGGTTCATGGGATGGGATTTAGGCATTGGCGAATCCATCGCCGCGGTGATTTTGATTGGCTTATCGGTCGATTATTGCGTGCATTTAGCCAACGCGTACACTGAAGCACCCGAGCTGTTTGCAAAAACTCGAGGCGAGAAAACGCGAAGAGCGTTGATGATTATGGGCGTCAGCGTCACGGCTTCGGCGATGACTACCGTCATTTCCGGGTCGATGTTGTGGTTGTGCGTGTTGAAATTTTTCTCGAAGTTTGCGTTTTTAATCACCATGACGATTACGAGCAGTTATTTGTGGTCGATTTTGTTCTTGCCGGCGGCGTTGATTTGCTTCGGACCAGAAGGCGACAGATGGAGTTTAGAACCCGCTGTGAAGAAGTTGAAAAGATGTTGGTCGAGAAGAGTAAAGGGAGGAAACGTTCAGGCGATGGCGGCGTAGGTGTAAAATTTTTAGAGGAGGTTGAGGAGGAAATTAGAAAAAAAATGGAAAGTCATAGCAGCGAAATCTATTCGGCAAAGTGCGCACGCAGAAGAGTAGACATAATGAAGAAAGCTTTTGTTGAAGAGCTATTAGCGATTGTTATGTGTATGTTATTTAATATTAGATTAATATTACAAAGGTATAAATGAATGAATTAGTCGTATACAAGCGAGATTGTTTCGCAATTTACATCAACTCTCGATCGAGACTTCGCTTGGCAGCACCGAGTTGGTTTTCTTCCCCTTCTTCGCGATTCGTATTCGTGGTCTTCTCTTGCTGCTTGTTCGTTTCCACGTAAAAGCTTGAGTCGGGCGAAACGCCGTCCACATTCGCCGCGTTCTCGCGAATATTTTCAGAAGGGTGTCGCTTATCTTCCGTCATCAGGCCACCTCTTCCGCCGTCGTTTCGTTCCGACTTGTCGTCTTTATCTTCTTTCTCGCTGAGCGTTTGCAACGTCTCTTCGTTCGTTTTATCCGACTTTCCGTTGGACAGGCCGTGCGAATCGTCGTAACAGTTGTTGTTCACATCCTCTGAAGTCGTCTTTTTAGTGTCACCCGCCGCGGCGTTTGAATGCGACAAAGTCGCACCAATCTTCTTCTTCGCCGAACTCTTGTTGTTATTTTGTTCTTTCTCGTCGCTATCCTTGTTCGTCGGTTGCGAAGAGAAATGTAAAGCTCTCTTCAACGTCGAGTTTTCCAACTCGGACGCTCTGAGCAATCGTTCTAAATCCGAAACGCGTCGTTCTAAGAGCGACATCTCGCCTCCTCCGCTATTCTTACCGCTTTCGTTGGTGTTCTCGTCCTTACTCTTCGCGTTGACAACGTTGTCATCGTTTGCCGCTTTTTCGTTCGTAGCAAATAACATCTTTCTCGTCGTGTTTGCCACGTTTTCTTCTCCCTCTTCTTCTTCTTTTTCTTCTCGTGGGTTCGCCTTTGACGAATGGGATACAAACTTCTTCTCCAACTGCTCTAATCTTTTCAACACCACTTCGATGGAGGACGACGATCCTTGTTCTTTGTCACCGGTAATACTGTTCTTATTCGAACCATTCGAAGGATAATGGTGATGATGATGAATAATCGTCGTACCCGAAGTTGGAGCGCCAACGGCGTTCGCTTGAGTCGTCGCCGGCAAGTTGGACACCGCGGTGGCAATATCGTGCGCGTTGTTCGCTTGCTGCGCGTAGCTTTTGTTCTTGTTTGGCGGGGAGACGCCGACACCCAAGCCACTCAAGCGACGCTGGTGGTGCTGCTGATGTTGTTGCGGGGTGATGATTTCGTTGTTGTTGTTATTGTTCGTGTCTAAGTGATCGAGCGCCGCCCAGAGGGAAAGATCGTCGGTCCAATCGCCGCTTCCGTTGTTAGTACCCGCCTCTACGGCAATATCAAACTGGTGGGCGTCAATCATGCTGCTGTTCTTGTTCATCTTTTGCTTGTTGTTGTTAATGTCGTTCTCGTGTTGGCGTTGCTGTCGTTTTCGTTTGGTTGGATTCGCATACATGGCGGCGTGGTTCAAATCTTTGCCAAACGAAGGCAAAGGCCCGTTGTTATAGAAAAGATTGTTGTTGTCGTTGAACTCGTAACCGTGATTTCCTTCGCCCTCTTCGCCGTCGTCGTCTTCAAACTCGCCGCCCGAATCGTCCCCGTTGCGATCGTCGTTTTCCTCTTCTTGATCTTCGTCGTCCTCTCCTTCTTCCTCCATGGCACCTCCGCTGTGATCCAACAACTCGTCCGCGTTCGTGTGCATCATCATTCGTTGCTGATCTCGCGCGTCCTCGTCCTCTTCATCCTCCTTTTCATCCTCCTCCGCGACACCCTCTCCGAAATCCGCCTCTTCCTTAGAAGGTGAAGAGTTCCTAAACCTCTTTTCCATCTCCTCCCTAACTTTCGTCCGTTCTTTCAGCCCAACTCCTTCCAACTCCTCCCAATCGTCCTCTTCCAACCCGCACCCGACCGCTATCCTCTCGATCGGCTGCCCGAACGACACGTGTAAAGGAACGTTCGACTTGTGTTTATACCCGTACACCAACCGATCTAAACTATCGTTGATGTAATGCGACACCGCGACTGATTTCTGCCTATTCGACGATCCGCTGAAAATTTTCTCCGCGTCGAATAAACTCTCGTATTTAATGTACATCGAAGAGACAGCTTCCTCTCGCGTCTCCTCTTTTCCACCTTTAATCTCGTTTACGTTTACGTCGTTCTTCGTCTTTGTCTTAAAACCATCCTCCTCTGTTTCCTCCTCCTCGTCTTTCTCGTCTGCTTCTCCACTTTTGTCCTCCTCCTCCTCTTTGTCCGTCTTTCTCTTCTTCTTCGTAAACGTCGTCGTCGTTACATTTTCTTCTCCCTCTCCTCGTGTCGTTGGGTTTTGAAAAGCTTCCTCGTCGCTTCTGTATCTGCTGTTGGAATCTCCCAACCCGCCGCCTTTATCGTCGGTGGAGGCGTTCGAGGTCGTCGACGCGGGTCCTCCTTTATCTGCGATCATTGTCTTCGCGTTGTTGTCGTCCTCTCTTCTTCTTTGTTGTTGTTGTTCGCGCGTTGTTAAAGTCGTCTCCGAGACCATCATTTTGCTTCTGCGCTCTCTACCCTCACCCGAAACGACGACGGATGGGGAAAGATTTTTACTCTCTTCTCTGCAAAAGTAAATGTACTACTCTCTCTTTCTCTTTTGTGCACTTCTTTACGCGCAGACTTCTTTCTCTGGAGATGATGATACAGTGCGCGCTTGTGCGTTTTGTGTATTATATATCTCCTTAGTAGCTCTTCTTCTCTTCAAACGTATTATTACTCTGAAGAAGAAGAAGAGGAACCGAAAGAACAAACCGCTTTTTTCAACAACACCGTGTTGTTGCCCTTTTTTTCTCTCGGAATGAGTTTATTAAGCAGTCGAAACGGATGTGAGTTCGCGGTTCAAATTTAGTCTCGGAGGATTTCGTTCGACTTTTGTGCGAGTGAGTGAAAAACTGCCAGACGACCAAAAATTTGGTGCATGGGGTTGCTGAAATTTTTTTGTTTTGTGTTTTTTTTCTTCTTTTTTCTCTTGGGGCAGC
>JACLAA010001316.1_pt1 | contig 18426 bp, 14 predicted proteins | sample 8027891 | NCBI WGS metagenome assembly JACLAA01 (sample SAMN15724900, study PRJNA655200) | protist metagenome | isolation source: fluorescence activated cell sorting (FACS) single amplified genomes of... | place: Spain: Blaines Bay Microbial Observatory, Mediterranean Sea | collected 2016-01-19 | reverse complement strand
GTTAGAAAACGAGTAACAACAAACGACGACGACGTTTGATGATGATGACGGCGTCGGCGGCGACGACGACGTTTGGTGGCGGTCTTCGCGATGCGTCGTCGAAGGTACACGAAAAGCCGCTCTCTCGAACGCAGCTTAAACGACGCGCGAAGAAACGCGTTGCCTTGGCGTTTTTGGTCGTCGTGCTCGCGTCGTCGACGGCGTATCACTTCTTGCGAAGGCAAACGGTGGAAGAAGCGAGACGCATCATCGGGTCCGGACGGAAAGCGAGAACGGATTTGGAGGGACAAGTTTTGATCGAAGAAGCGATTAAAGATGGGCGGATAGGTAGAGAGGTGATTAACTTCGACGATGGTAGTTTAGATAGAATGATCGAGGAAAATAGGAGGAAACAGAAAATGGAGGAAGAGGAGAGGAAGGTGATGTTTCACGAAGAGAGTCACGACGATGCGAAAGAAGAAGAAGAAGAAGAAGAAGAAGAAGAAGAAGAAGAAGAAGAGAATACGAATAACGAGGACGCAGACGATACTAGTGCTACCGACGAGAGCACGAGTGACAATGTAAGCGATTCAAATCGTGATGACGATGACGATAGCGATTCGTCCTCTACACGGCAGATTATAGAGAAAGAGGAGGATACTGAGGACGAACCGGAACAAGTGAAACGCGGGGACGAACAAGAAGACGTACAAGAAGAAGACGCCATAACGGACGAGCGGTTAGATGAAGTTAGACCAGGCGCGGGTGACGCTGGCGATTTGGACCCGAAGCTCTCTCGATCGGAGTTGCTCCCAGAAGATCCTTCGCACACGTGTTCGGTAGATCGTTTGAGGATGTTGTTTAAACCGTGTTTACTCGGAGGCGACGCGCAATCGTGTTGTGAAAAGCTCGATTCCGCGTTCGCGCCGGATGCCACGCATCGATTTGAAAATCAAAATGAGGGCGAAAATGATGAAGACACGACGGCGAATTGTTTGTGTGTGTTTACGGCCATGTCCGATTTGAATGAAACGTTTTCGAAAGTTGGCTTGAACGTCTACGAGGACGTCTTAGATAAGTGCGAACCAGATGCGAGAAAGTTTGGATGGTTTGGTGATGGCACGGACAGGTGCCCGGAAGATAACTTGGAGGAGTTGAGAAAACGCAAAGAGGAGGAAATTCGGGAGCACGAAGAAGCGAGGAAAGAGCGCGAACGTAAAAAGAAGGAAATTTATAGAAGAAACGTAGAGAGAGCGAAGAAACAAGAAGCCATTCGAGTCGAAAACGCATTGAAGAAGTCGGACACGGAACGACAAGCTCGCGAATTACGCAGGAGAGAACGCGAAGAGAATCTAAGGAAAGAGGCGAGACTAGTCACGTGGCGCTTGAAAGAGGCGAAAGCGGCGGAGAAGGCTTTGAAGGAAGCCGAGGCTAAACAGGCGAAGTTTTTTGGCACTGGCGGTGGTATTCAAGACGTCGGATGTTACGAAGAAGGTGAAAAACCTATGAAAGGTCAGAAACCATGTTAGATATTTTTAATATGATGCGCTACTAGTTATACACTGTATTTCAATTACACATCCTCGACGGCTTCTTGCGATAGCAAGTGCACACTTGCTTCTCTCTCGCCACTTGTGCGTCCAGCACTACCGCTAGTGTGAGTAGACGTATCCGTTCCTAAAGTGCGATAGTACCGACTTTGCATCAAGATGTACATATCCAAACCGCATGTGCCGAAACTCCCGCATAAGAAGCTCAACGAATGGACGATTTCATCCCACCTAAAATTCTTCATGAAGATTATCGAGATTCCATATGTTACGTTCGCACTAATCGCAAAGAAAAACATCAACATAGACACGCCTTCGCACGATTTCCGCCTCATGTTTTTTAAAATCTGAAACACTCTCCCACCTAAATAACACGTCGCCGAAGCGTACCCGATGAATCGACCGAACACTACTCTCGTTTTCGATGACTTACTTATGGCATGATTTAAACATCCGGTTGCGCTTTGTAGCGTTCTCGTGGCACCGCTCATCGAGTTCATCGTTCCAGAACTCGAAAATGACCTGAATGAATACACCGAAACACCCGCGCCTAAAAATCCAGATATGTACGTCGACGGCGACACTGGTTTCTTCTTCTTGTTCTTCTTTTGATTTCTATGCTTCGGCGTAGACGGGGGGTGAACGTCATCCCCACAACTATCATTATTCCCTTTGTCTTCGTCATGTATGGTACTTATGTTCTCATCAATCATCGACATCACATCATTCGCGATGGGAGAAGAAGAGTTCGGTTGCACGCCAACATCACGCATCATTTCACCGCCGATATTCAGTCCCCGTCTTCTTCGTAGTTGTCTTTTCGAATACAACACAAACTGGGAAATTAACACCGAATCGCTCATCAAAAAATACACCGCCGTGTAGATTTGTATCGGCGTTTGGTCCCCGGTGAGTAGGCACGCGATCAGATTACAACTATCCCCCGTCGCCCAGAGAAGTAAAAAGTGCATCGACAATCCTTCGCTCGTTTTGAGTCGATAGTTCTTCAAAATTTGGGGGAATTGGCAAACGAACCAAAAGACGACGGAGAAAACGCCGCTGAGAAAACCGATATATTCGATTGGAGCGTACGCGCATACGCGAAAAACCTCCCGGATTATGCCAGAATAGGCGTCCGAATCGCACACGCAATAGTCAGGTGGTGGCGCTGAGCTCATTTTATCATGACTGTGTGTGTTCTCTCTTGGAAGGATTATGAGGACAGAAACGTTTCGACTTATATCTATATTCAACTCGCCAAAATAATTTCATTACAACAAGAATATTCGATTTATGTAAATCGACTTTATGCTTTGCGGTTTCTCTAAACTAATAGTACACTCTTTTTGTAATTACTTACCACCGTCGTTTTCGTTCTCATCCGAACCTTCTTCCTTCTTGTTATCGTTATCGGTGTTGGTATCATTGGAACCGCCGTCAAGCGTAGCGCGTAAGGATTTTTCTAGCGCCAACTTCGCGCGTAAGCCTCCAAGTTGTTCTTCCAAGCCGGATTTCGCGAGGCGTAAGCGATCGAGTAACCCCACTGAACTGGACATGGCCGCAGCCCTGCGAGCGATTAACTTTTCGTTTTCATCCGCAGAGGCGAACGGGACTTCCTGGAAAGCCGCAAAGGAAAGGCGCTCGGCCCGGACCATAGCGGAAGCTCGAGATCTTTTATTTACGTCTGTAGCTGCGATCTTCATCTCTTCTTCGTCGTCTTCTTCGTTCTGTGCCATCGTGAGTGCCGCTGATCGACGCAAACGAGATAAGATGGCATCGTCCAAGGATAATCCAGCTTTATCTTGGTCGCGGTTCATTCGCGCGACGTTTTCCAACTCGATTTTTGCATCGAAGAAGATGCCATCTTCTTCGACCCATTTCATGCTCTCGTGTAAAGAATCAACCTTACCGATAGATTTTGCCCATTTGAGCATCTTTGCTTCTTCGATGGCGAATTTTCGATGTATTTCTGTCGGATAATCCCTTGCAGCTTCCGCTTTCCGAACGACATCGTCAAAGAGCGTTTCTTTGGTCATGTTTGAAACTTCCAATAGACTATCGCCGAACTCGATCACGTAATTCATGAGAAGCTCGACGTCGTCGGCCAATTGCTCGATTTGATTGTGTTCGTCCTCGGTCGGTTGAACGGCAAATTTCGAGTCTGGCGAGTTTACTAACGAATATGTACCGGCGACGTAACCAGCTGGCGTTTCGTTAACGTCCTCAACCATCATTCGCGTTTCACCGACAACCAAAACTCGGTAAGTCTCGCCAAATGTGCCAGAAGATTCACCGTATTCGTCGACGATATCGATAGTAACGCCGTCGTCGAAACCATCGTTGGGTAAGATTTTAATCGGTTCGTACTGAATGATTCTTCCTAGAGTACACGTCGCGTTCAATTGTACGGCTTGCGTATCTTCATCCTCGTCCTCGTCATCTTCTTCGTCCGTACCAAACCCAGATTCGTCGCCGTATCGACTGTTTACTTGCCTTGCAAACTCGCTGAACTTTTCAAACTCTTCCTCGTAGTTGGAAGCGTCCGAATCGGACTCACTGTAAACATCTCCAAACATTTCCAATTTATCATCGCGTTCATTCGGCAACGGCCTTTGGTTTAACTCTTTCTTTTTGTCGTCTTGTTCCGTTCGATCTGCCAATGCATTACTGGTGACATTGCTACTATCTCTACTCTTTTCTTCCTCGTCGTCGTTTCCCTCGTCCAAAACTCTCTTCTTGCTCGTCGTCGTGCTAATCTCGCAACTCGGCGGTATTTGAGAATAGTGCACGAAAGCCATCAATCCACCGTGCGAATCCACGCTATCGTTCAACAAGCTCACAAACCTCGGTTCGTACAAGTGCAGCACCTTCCGTTGTCCGGGAATGATGGGCTCACTTACTGGGAACAAAAGCGACGGGAGCACGTGCGTCGATGGTCCGTTCTCTTCCTCGTGCCTTTTCGTTTTCTCTTGCAGCGATTCGCTCGCTCGTAAATACGTCTCGCCTTCAAACATGTCCCCTTCGTCTACGCTTCCTATGTCTTGTCCTTCTCTGCCGGTCGATGAAGAAGATGACGATGACGAATATTCCTCGTGGTCGTCGTTGTTCCAAGCGGCGTTGCATTTGCATTTTGTCCATCTTTTCCGTGGCAGATTTTGTGCCACACGTCGTCGTGTTATCTTGTTTTTCCTCGACGATTGCACCATCATCGTTCCAAAATCGCCGCGACATCTTCGCGACGACGGCGACGCGACGCGCGTCATTCTTTCCGAGGCCACTGAGGCCATCGTCTCGCGCTTCTTCGCGTGTTTTCCAGACGACGAAAAGAAAAGAAAGAAAGAAAGACAGGGAGACTCTCTGTGTCCCACTTTTTTATGTCCAGCACTTTTGGATGCCTCTCCTTTTGTTTTTGTTCTCTTTTTTTTTTTTGAGATCCTTCTCACACCGCAAAAATTTAGCTTTTTTGTACACGGGGTTCTGAACCTTAAACATCCATTCCTTTTTTTGGGGGCGGGCGACGGGAGTGTCGTCTTTCATGTGAAAACGCCTTTTATACGAGAGACGGAGACGGAACTTTGGATCGAAACAAAAAAACGAAAAAAAAATCGAAAAAGAGGACGAGAGAGGCGATCGGTCGCGCGCCCGACCACGACGCGAGGTCCTTCAAAGTCGTGGACCAGTATTTATTCGTCGTCTCCTTTCTTTTCCGTTTGAATCTCTTCTTATTTTTTTTTGTACGACGAGAGTCCCGTTTGATTCAAACGCATCTCGTCTCGCGCGCGCGATTCTTCAGTTCTTCGTTGCGCGCGGAATACCAACACCAACACCAACACCACAGGACACACGCGAGCACGCGCGCACCTTTCGTCGTTGGAAAGTCGTTTGGAAAGTCGTCGGAAAGTCGCGGGGAAGTGCGAGAAGAACAAAGAGAAAGAGCGGCAACCGTTCGCGTGTTCGAGAGGAGGAAACGGAGATTCAAACGAAGAAGGTGCACGTATACGCATTGGAAGAGACGAGGAATCGACGAGAAAAATCAACACCAGAGAGGCTTGGAAGAGGACAAAGAACTCGTCGAACAGTAGCAAAGACACACATAGAACAGCACAAACACACGCACGCACACACACACACAGAGAGAGAGAGGGAGAGGGACAGACAACACACAGAGAGAAATAGAATGAGTGCGATAAACATCACGCAAGTCCAAGTGTTGGTAAGTGATTCTCTTTTGTCTTCGATTTTTGAAAATCTCTCGCACCTAATTTTGGTGTCAAAATGACTGGCGACGAGGACGCCGACGCCGACGACGAAGAAGAAGAGTGACTTCTTCTCGAGATTTTGGTACCGTTTACTTACCGATGCGATGATAAATTCTTTATCCCTTCTTCCGCAAACAACAGGACAACCCACAATATTTCCAAAACCCGTTACAATTTGAAATTCAGTACGAGTGCCTGACCAACCTCCAACACGACTTGGAGTGGAAACTCACATACGTCGGCTCGGCGGAGAGTGATCAACACGACCAAATCTTAGATACAGTTTTAGTCGGTCCAGTTTCGAGAGGAGCGTATAAGTTTGTGTTCCAAGCGAACGCACCGGATGCGACGAAGATTCCGAACAGCGATATCTTAGGCGTGACGGCGTTATTGTTGACGTGCTCGTACCAACAAAACGAGTTCGTGAGAGTCGGGTATTACGTGAATAACGAATACAACGACGAGGAGTTGCGAGAGAACCCACCATCCGTGCCGCAGTTGGATAAGATTGTGAGGAATATTTTAGCGGAGAAACCGAGAGTGACGAGGTTTCCGTGCGAATTTGACGCCGTTTCGATTCCAACTGAAGATGGAGGCAACATGCAGATGATGCAAGAAGAGATTACGACGGAGGGTTTTGGAAACGAGAACGTTGGTTTTGATAATGGGAACGCGGGCATGGCGGCGTTTACGGGGGGATTTGGCGATGATCAACAAGCGGGTGGTTCGTACGAACCGTCTCAGACGCAGTTTCAACAAGGCGGCGGCGAATGTGGCACGGACGTGCAACCACAGCAACAACATCAATCGCAACCGCTTTGGTAAAATACAAAATCGCGAAAGGGAATGTAGGTAAATAAAAAAGATTCGGCTAAATACAATTAAGTTGCAGTGCTCTGATTATTAAATAAAACTTTCAAGGACTAAAACGCTCTTTTATTTCTCTTCCTCTTCTTCTCTCTACAATAATTACGGTTAATTTCAAATGACTCTCACGAACGCTGGGATATCGTAAATACCAGCATCATAGCCGCCCTCGATCCATTGCCCCCCCAAGAAAACCTTCTCACCGTCGAACTCTTTCCATTCCCCTTTCGGCAAATACACTTCTCTTCGCCTCTGCTTATCGTACACGACCGGCGCGACGACGATATCGTCGCCCAAACAAAACTGGTCGTTTATATCGAACGTATTCGTATCTTCCGGCGCGAGCCACCATAGCGGCTTACAAACCGGTTCCAATGTTTTAGAACTTTTGATTGATAAATCTTCGATTAAATCAATTAGTTTCGATCGAACCTTTAACATTTTGTCCGTCGCTTCCGTGACGTCTTTGCCAAACTCCCAAGGTGGGATGGAAAATTGCATAGCGGGCATGAAACAGTTTGCTTGAGTCCATCGCACTAATAACTCTTTTGAAGGATCACCCGCGTATGCGTTACCACCAATCATGTCCGGTAGACACAACGGGTACCCGACAATAGAGGAGGTCAACAAGTGTGGGATTAAACTTCGTAACCCGTTTGATGTAGTCCAGGAACTAAACGTGTCACCGATTCGTGTCCACACGCCAGAATCCGTGGAATGATGACCACTTCGTACTTCGCACAACTCGAACTTTTGTGCAATTTCCGTCGACCATAACTTCGTGTACTCGGACGGATGTTTCATCGGAATTTTTGTTTCAAATTCTTTCGGTAAGAAACATGGCTCGCCGGCGTCGAATTTAAAACCGTCAATGCCGTATCGTGTTTGTAAACCTTTTAACCCGTTCAAGAACCACTCTCGAGCGTTCTTATTAGTTAAATCTATCGCAACTACTGGCGTTGGTTGCCACCACGAAAAGAATCCAGGTTTTGAATGGCCGGGAGTCAATACTTTCGACTTAACGAAGTAGTCGTTCTTTACGCCTTCGTCATACGCTCGCGTACCTTCGGCAACGAACGGCGTAACCCACAAGGTCACTTTGAACCCTTTCAAATGCAACTCATCCACCATGGAGTTAACGTCTGGAAACTTTGTGGAGTCAAATTCTAACTCGCCGTATTCGGATGACCATCGGTCGTCAATTTCCATGACAGATCTTTCATAATTCAACTCTAAAATCTCATTCGCGAATTTCAAAACTTTCTCTTGGTCCACCGCAGTTCTATATCTTGCCCACGTGGACCATTTGGGCCCTCTGACGAGCGCGGTATCGACTGTTTGCGTGGGTTTTGGCATCGATTCTAACACGTTTTCCGTCGCTTCTCGAACGTTACGTTTGGCGAGCATCGCGACGCGCATAGAGCATGTTCGCGTCTTTACATTTTTTCTTGTCTTTGTTTTATCTTTTGTTTTATCTTTCCCTTCACTTGGTAAGGATAAATTGCCCATCGGGTCGATGTTTTCCGGGAGATACACGTGCGTTTTCTCGCTTTTCCAACCAACGAGAGGGTGTTCATGTGAAAACGCGCCGTATTTAGAGTTGCAAAATCCCGATCGAGACTGCAATCGTAACTTGCCATCACCTTGTCTACTTTGCGAGGTTAACGGTAACGCCGTCGGTCGTAAAATATTCGCCACGCCGGTAAGAAATTTTCGTTTCGAACCGTTCGGAGTTAAAGCTTCGAAGAACGTATTCTCTTTCGGTGCATTCAAGCCGACGTGAAAGAATGACGTTTCCGGGTCTGCGACGATGGCAAAACCCGTAGATGTTACCCAATGATTGGAAACCAGCGTGTTGATTCCGTGTGGACCGAAATCAAATGGATAATGCGGGCCGACTTCTTGACAAGCGCCGTTCAACGGCCACTCTTGCCGAACGAAATGCCCGCCGCCGAACCATTTCCCGCTCGAATCCACATCTGTGATGATTTCTGCCATTTCCACGGAATAATCATTCTCCTGGTTCGTTTGAACGACGTAATTGAGGATGAAACCAGAGGTTAAATTTTCCGTCCACTTTCGCTCGTCTGTACTTAAACATCCTTTCGCTGATAACGGTTTGATAGTCAACGTGGACAATACTTTGTCATTTTTCATACCATCATCGCCTGCTTTTTCTAAAAACTCGACCTTTACTACGTTGTTCAGTTCATTATTCACAATCCTCCCGATGGTATCTGCCCCAGGAGGTATCGTCACCGAACTTCTGCTTGTCAACTCCCACTTCGCTTCTTCTTCGTCATCAAAGTGCGCGTAAAAAAGCGACACTCGACCGTCTGAACAGATCCGCATGCGTGCATCTCCGTCCATCAAAGTCACGATTCGAGATGGGTTCTCTGAGGTCATCGTTCTCTTTGAGTAACGCGATAAGAGTTTTTGTTTCCGTCGTCGTTCGAGTTTATCATTGCTTATCTTTGTCTTCGTCTTCGTTGTCGGTGTTGGCATCGGTGTGGTCTCTGCCAGCTCAGCATTTGCCGGCGCGTCGTTCGCTAACGCGTTCAACGAAGAGCTGCTGCCGTTTTTCTTCTTCAAAGAGGAGGAAGAAGAAGACGAAGAAGAAGACGACGAAGAAGAAGACGTTTGCGACGGGTTGTTGTTTTCGTTCTTTTGCGACGACGCGTTCGAAGTCGTTCGTCGGTGCGTCCTTCGCCGTCGATTTTGCGACGACGCAACTTTGAGAGGCGGCAGTTGACCTCGTCGCACGCCACACGCAGACGTCGTCATCGCGTCGTCGCTCTCTTTCTCTCCCAAGAGTCAACGAGTCTCCTTCGTATCCGCGTCGGTGTATCACCTTTCGGCGTTCGTCGTTTCTCTAAAAAGACGTCTCGAGCCTTCTCCTCGTCCTCGTCCTCGTCCTCGTCTCCTGCGCTGCGCTCGCCCTTATCGACAACAGTATTGAATTATTATTCCTCTCAGAGTTTTTTTGTGACTAATATCCCCTGGGTGTGACCACCCAGGTGGGGTCGTCCCTTTTTTTTTTTTTTGTGAAAGTCCTCCCCCCCGGGATAATGAATGATGAGGACGGAAAAAAAAACCGTTCGGACAAAAAATTTTTGAAGGGTCGCTTTTTTTCTTTCTTTCTTTCTGGGAACGACAAACCGAAGGAGAAGACGACTGATGACTCCCTTTTTTCGGGAGAGACGTCATTTTTTGGAAAAGAAGAGAAGAACAACCAGACAACAACTTTACCGTTCAAAAACAAAAGAAGAACAAGACGACTTTTGATTTCAAAATGAAAAGAAACAATGACGACGATACGGGGATATATATAGTAGTATATATATAGTACGCAAGGCACATTACCACGCCCGGAAGAGAGAGAGCTATATTATATATATATATATATAGAGAGAGAGAGAGAGAGAGAGGGAGAGAGAGAGAAGGAGAGAGAACTTCACAACCTCTTCTCCACGCTTCTATTCCTTCCTAGTATGTATGTATGTATGTATGTGAGAGAGAGAGTTTTTAAAGGATCCCGCCGCACTTTTCAGAGAGAGAGGTATAAAACACAGACGGTTTCCCACGTTCTCTGAAAAGAAATAAGGTGTGTTCTTAATATACTACTACGCAACGTGATATCGTCGTTGCGATGTTCGTTTTCGTTTTGTGCGTCTCTAGGAACTGCTCCAAATAGAACAGGACAGTGTCTTTAGAGAGGAAAGACCGAAAGAGAGAAAAAAACAAGAGAACGAAATTTAACGAGAAGAAAAACGAGGCGTAAGGATGATATCACCACAAAACGCCAGTTCTGCTTCAGAGTTCTGCAATGAAGAACTCGGTGGATTACGCGTTGTTTTCATTAATGACGTCTGAACGCAGCTTGGTTTCTCTCTCTTTTTGTTGTGAAGTTTCTTTTCCTCTCTCTCTTTCTTTCTTATGTAGTCGTCGTTGTACTTTTGTCCCATATCCTCTCACAGTGTCAGAGTACCCTGAACTCGTTTTGCGGGTAGTGAATGGTACCTTGGGTGAGTAGGAAGAGCAAACAGCCGATCGGACAGCTGGAAACGCGTTATAATACGACGTGATCGCGGCATCCTTACCATCCGAGCCGATATTTGTTTCGTTCGAATCAAACAGACAACAACACACATAAAGTATGGATGATGACAGAAATATAATTAGATGACGAATCTGATGCTTTTTGAGCGTGGTTTTCACGCTCTGAAGGTTGCATTCGTGCAACACCTGATTGACAATCGAGGCATTTGTCTGACATATTTGATGATTTTTGTTGTTGTTTTCATTTTCTTTCTCTATTCGTGAACCAAAAAACTCACACATATGAACTTATTTAAAAAACAGGCACGTTGTTTGAGCAAAAGTGAAAAGGAAAACGATGATCACGAGACGCTGTGACGCTTGCTCAACATCTTGTTCAATGGAAACGAGAATGAATACGAAACAAAACGTTGTCTCGAATACTATTCTCGTCCCGACGCGAAACAGCCAAAACCATCGGTTGTCGATAAAGACGCATTCCATCATCGACCCTTCTTCTATGAGCACCGAGGAGACCAACCAAGCGATATCGGCCGTCGCAACCTCTGTCATATTCGGGGGCCTCGCTATCGCGCAAGGTTTGAAATCTGAACCGAAACCGTGCCCGTCTTGCGCAACTTCGGGAGGCGAGGCATGTATATTTTGCAATGCAATGGGAAGGAGAGAAACGCCGATTGAAATTACGAAGAGAGAGAGACGCGACGACTCCGTGCTCGGTTTGACGAGACGGTCTCCGATGGAGTGCACTGCTTGCAAAGGAGCAGGGATGATTCTTTGCAAGACGTGTAAAGGTAGCGGGTATGTGTAGTAGGAAATCCTAGAAAATATTTTTAGATATTCGAGTACCTCCTTCATCCTTTCGTCACAATTATTTTCTTTTTTGGTACCTACGGTACCCGAGTACGCAAGTGTTCGTTATAAGAAAATTCTATTTACACACTCAAACTCTTTTTATCTGAGAAAATGCCACCGCATCGTCAGACGCGAAAGAAATCACCAACAGTGGCTACCACAGAAGGAGAAGGAGAATATGGAGCAGCAGCAGCAGCAACAACAACAACAACAACAACAACAGACGACGACGATGATTTGGAAGAAGTTGAAGATTTGTCAGATTCCGAAGACGGTTCGAACAACGATATGGATGATGATGATGATGATGATTCCGATGACTATGACGACCTTGATGACACTTTGTTAGATGAAGTTATGAATTTAGAAAAGAAAGTAGAGACGAGTAAAGGAAGAGATTACGGCGCGCATGCAAAACTTTTACTCAAACTTCGTCAAGCAAAGTTGAAGGAACGTTTGGAAGAGTCGAGAGTTGCGTTTGACCGAAAGTTCAGCTTGAGTGAAGAGCAATGGTTGAGTTGGTTGGAAGATAAGATGACAGAGTTGAAAAAATGCGCGTCAGGAAAAAAGAGAAAAGAAATTGAAGCGTATATTCAAGAGCTATTTGAAAGGGCCACGGCAACGCTTCCGGCGAGCGTACCAGTTTGGCTGAAATATTTATCTTTTTCGGTGGCAAAAACGAGCGAAGATACCGAAGAAGATAGACGCCAATTTTACGAGAGGAGCTGTAAGATTGTCGCGAAGGACTATAGAAGAGGTAATGCGTTTTGGCTCGCGTATAGAGCCTTTGAGAGCTCGCAAATTGAGTCCCCGGAAAAGAAGAGTCGCGTTCAAGCGGTATCGACGCGAGCGCTGGAGACGCCTCTGGAAAAGTTGGACGAGTTGAAAGAAAAGATATTAGCTGAAGTAGAAAATAAAGATGAACGCAACTTATATGCAAAAGCGTACGAGACTGGGTGTAAACGGAGAGATTTGAGGAAAGCGTTCGAGGACAAAGTAGAGGAAACTGCAACCAAAAATGCCACAATAAAATCGGATCCAAAAGCGAATTTGCGTGCATATCGCTCATACATCGTAATGGAGAAGACCTTGCAAAAGAAAGAAAGGAACAAAGAATTGGATGAGTCCATCGAATCGCTGTACGAACGGGCGCTACTGAGAAACCCGTATGAGGTGAGCTTATGGCTAGAGTACGCGATGGAGGTTTCTTCTTCTTCAAAAATTGATATTTTAGATCGAGCGCTCAGAGCGTGTCCATCATCGTTCGAACTCTTAATTGAAAAGATTGAGTCTTGTGCGTGTAATAGCGATCCACAAACGGCTAATATCGCAGCGATGACCGAAGCCTTTGGGGATATTCTAATAAACTCGAGTTTAAAAAGTTTCAAGGGGGCTAATGATGTCGCTCTCGCTTTTCTGCGAGCGAAATGGAAAGACAAAAAATCAGATGGCATCAATAACTTGATGAAAGAAATGCACGCAAAACTAGTATCGCAATTTTCTAATAGAATACGGATCGACCCCGATATGAAGTTGGCGAGATATTGGGCTCAACACAGCGCGAATCCAGAGATGGTTTGGAAATTTTTTCTTGTTGAAAATGAAAAGATCTACGGCGATTACCTCGAAGCACATATTCAACGTGCAAGGTATTTCGAATCGAGTGATCCACAACTGGCTAATCGGGCGTACGAACTCGCATTTAGCAAACGCAATAAACTATCTCGAGCTGTGAAAGGTAAAGTGAAAGATGATACTAACGCGTTGATTACCCGTGACTTGTGTACTTCCTGGAGAAATTTTCTGGAAACCTCTCGGGACTCCTTTCCAAGCTCGTACGAGAAGGTGAAGTCTGAGCTATGCTCAATTGATTTCGAAAAAGCGTGCGCACCTCCAATGTCCGCCGAAGACATCAAGCGTATGCGCAGAGAAGGACAAATTGCGCGAAAACGTAACAATATGGAGGATGAAGATGACGATGACGAGGGCAATGTTAAAGATGATGAAAAAAATAAACGAACCAAGGCACAGGATGATTCAAAAAGCCACGTTCCACCGGCGTCTTTTGTTCCACGCTCAGAGAAACCACGGGAAGAAGTCATTAAAAGTCTGTATCTCAACCGAGATCAGCAAACGGCTTTTGTTAAGAATCTTGACTTCAGCGTCACAGAGGAGGAACTCGTCACGTTTTTTGACGTCAGAAAAGAAGGGAAGGTGAAAGCAAGGGTGATAAAAGATCGTCACACCGGTCGATCCAAAGGTATCGCTTACGTGGATTTTCCGAATGAACACGATTTACTCGCTGCAATCATGCACGATGGTGAAGCCTTGAAAGGCCGTGCAATGACTATCGCTAAGTCTCGCCCGCCGCCCACCTTTTCTGGTAACGTTGGTAGAGTTGGTGGGAGAGGAAGAGTAAATGCGCCTCCTTCGTCGGCTGGTCGAGGTGGGTTAGGATTAGTACCGCGTGCAGTGAAACAAAAGCCAAAGAAGGCGCTCGCCGATATGTAGTTCTGTGTGTGCATCCTATTTCTACTAAATCTAATTTTAAATACTAAAATCCTACGGCACTTACATAGTAAATTAGTTACTTCCAGTCCACATGGTTTCTTCATTATCATGGCCGTACCCCACATATCGAGGTCTTCGAGTTCCTTTTGGCGTGAAATGCTTGAAATATTTCGGTAAACCACCTTCAATTATTTTCACTAAACCTCCGCTATATTCCTTCGAAAGCGCTTCAAGAAATAGTTTCTCGTATTCGTTTCCATTATCGTCCAATAATACGATAATATGCGTTCCCATGGGTACTTTACATTTCACTTTCTCCATACACTCTTCCACGTTTGGTTCGTCCACGAAATCGCTCAAGCTTCCTTTGCGAATCGCCGCTGGAAAACTAAAAGCTCCCTTGCACGTCTCGCGGTTGAAATCTTTCACTGGCCTGGCATCAATCGTCACTACTTTCTCTCCCTCCATTCCTTTTTCGTACATGATTTGAAATGCCATGTTAATGTTGATCGTTTCCCATGGTAAACCATTGTTCTCGTCGGTATCTTCCATGTCAATGTATTTGACAACTTGTTTGATACCTCGCGTCGACGATTTTGTTTCTAACATTTTCCTTTTCGCCGCTTCGAATAATGCCTGTGTTTCTTCGTCGTCAACAACTTCATTAGGTGACGGTTCAGGCGATGTCAGTTTAGACGGTACTTTTATATCGTCTTCATTCACCCAATTCGCTAAATATTCGCGCGATAGCTGCAAATTGTTCACATTTTGTTGTTCGTTCTGAACGTATTTCGCAGCTTTTAAAAACATTTCGTACGAAACCGGTCGTTCGCTCACTTTACTTTGAGAAGACGACTTATTTGCATCTTTTTCTAATAACGCGCTTGTAAACGCCAGCTCATTCTCTATGCAAAATTCCAATACGAACGCGTCGATTGCACGGTTTCTTACCGCAGTGAAAAAATCTAAAGGTTGGTTTGGAAAGTTGGAGATTAATCGTTCCGTGTCTTGTTCGCTCAATCCGTGTTGTGCGAAAATAGGCGTCGTGATACCGACAATTTCCTCTCTTGTTGGTTCCCAGAAGAATTTTTCCATTCTACCATCTCGCGCTAATGGATCATAGAGTCGACTGAAATCGTTTCCTGTAACAATAATAGGTACCCGCGGAACGTTTGCGCGATTGCCTATGATGCTCGTATTTTCGTACACGTTCGTGGGATTGTCTGCGATGTTCATCAAAGTTCCTTGCACGATCTGGTTGTTTACGGTCGACGAAACCGTGTGCTTGAACCGACCAACACCGGCATCGATATCATTTATAATCAAACAAGTCGCCATGCCCGTTTCTTTCGTCAGTTTTCCCGCCGCGAGGTACCGTCTTCTGAGAAGTTTCCCTGGTTCCCCGGCGGTGGCGTCTTCGAGCTCCCCAGCGGATGTCACTATGGGTAACACGCCTAGTTTTGCGCATGCCAACTCTACGTTAAAAGTCTTGCCGCATCCTTTACCGCCCCAAATGCCTAACAATAGAGGAGACACTATCGGCCCGCTTTCTTTCATAAATGTATTCGCTTGATACTGTATCAAATAGTTTTTGGTTAAAAAGGTGCATATTTTCTCTAAAAGTCGTTCCGGAACTATGAAGTCGTCAGCGTTTATCGATTTCATCTCTTTAAACTCGTTCACTCGCATCTCCCCGGTAGCGATGTCTGCGTCCACAGAATTCATGAATAACTCCTCCGTCACTCCAGATTTCTGCGAATAAATGAAATCCTGCCCTCCTAAGGCGTCCTCTCGCGACGACCGTTCATCGTTATTTGAAGAAGATAGTCTTCTTGAATGGGTTGAAGCGCGAGACCCATTTCTCGTTCTTCGAGAAGAAGAAGAAGAAGAGAGAAAGGTTTTGAACCTCATCGTCGCAGAAGAGGTTGAGGAGGAGGAGGAGGAGGAGGAGGAGAAAGAAGACTTCATCACGATCGACCTTTCTCCTCCGCCTCGCTCCTTCCCAAAGATGATGACTCTCTGTGTCAGAAAAAAATGAAGCTACTATAATCCAAGTTCGTTGTTCTGTTGTTCACATATAATTTTTTTGGATCAGGTGGGTGGAATTATGAATGGGTGCACGGGATAACCCACTTACTTTATACTTTCGTCATTGTTTTTTTACGTGTTTAATACGCGAATAAATCAATCCTATACATACATTTATACACACACAAACAGAGACAATGTTTGCCTCTGCACCGATGCGCTCTTCGATGCTTTCGAGCAGAACAGCTTCCTCCTCGTCTTCCTCCTCTCCGTCTTCTTCTTCGATGAAAAGAAGAGTATTGTTTTTGCAAAATTGCAATCGTCTTCGTCACCATTCTTCCAGGTTGATGATTCAGAATGCTTTATACACGGGAACGCCGGCGGATTTCCAAGAAAAGGGAGATAGTAATTCGGTGATCTCGTTTGACTCGTGGGATCCCCTCGGGTTGTTGACGGCATCATCTCATTCTGCTTTTGATGAGCGCGCGCAAGATTCCCTCTTTGGGTTTGGTGGTATGAGAACAAAGAGCAATAAAAAGAGCAATAAAAAGAGCAGCAGCAATAACACAATCAACAAGAAGATGACAAAAAGTAATAGCAACAAGAGTACAAATATCAACAGGAGCAGCAGCAGACGATCGACGAAAACATCCGCGTTTGGGACGTCCAGCGGTGGTAATGACGATGGGAACTTCGGGGACTTCTTTTCTGGGGATCTCCCGCAAAAAGTCGCGACTATCCTGGCATTGCTCGTCGTCTCTAGAATTGGCGCGTATATTCCAATTAGTGGCGTCGATCGAACGGCGTTCGCAGAGTCGCTTTCGAACACTGGTGGTATGATGAGTTACGTGGATACGTTAACGGGAGGGTCTATTTCAAAACTTGGTATTTTCTCGCTCGGTATCGTGCCGTTCATCAACTCGAGCATTATCTTTCAGTTGCTTTCTTCTGTGTTTCCAGAGCTGCAAAAGCTCCAAAAGGAAGAGGGCGAATCTGGACGGCGTCAATTCATGCAGTATCAGCGGTAAGTATTATTATTATACTCTTTCACACGAATTATTTTCGCTCTCGGTATGTTATGGTCTGTAGTTTTTCGCGATGATGTGACCTTATAGGTCTCGTTCGATTGAGCGTCAATGGCGCATGAAAAGAATAACGGAATTGAGCGAATACTACTGCTATATGGGGACAAAAGATCGCGAGAAAAATCATTCTATTCGTATTTTACTCTTTCCTGCAACAGTTTTTATCTTAATTTACCCGCATTTTCATCTTGTTATATTTCTTTGAAACAATAGATACGGGGCTCTCGCCTTCGCGTTGATACAAGCCGTAGGCCAGTGCTTGTACGTCCGACCGTACGTGGATGATTTCTCCGTTATGTGGTTAGCTGAATCCACTGCAGTTCTAACCGCTGGCGCGATGATTTTAATGTATATCGGGGAAATTTTGAACGAGTTGAAATTGGGTAACGGGACATCACTTTTGATTTTTGCCAACATCGTCTCGTCGTTGCCATCCTCAATTGGTCGAACAGTCGAACAAAGTAAAACCGACGGGAACGGTGCTTTCACTTTGGCTGTGTTCTTCGGTGCATTTTTGCTCTCAACTCTTGGCGTGGTATACGTTCAAGAAGCTGAGCGTAAAATCCCCATGCAATACTCGACAAAGTTCAACTCACAAGGCGCTGGATTATCGAAATCGTCGTACTTGCCGTTCAAAGTGAATTCCGCTGGTGTTATGCCGATTATTTTTAGTTCCTCGTTGATGGCGTTACCAGCAACATTGGCGAGATTTACCGATAATGGTGCTGTAACGTCTGTCGCGAAGTTTGTTTATCCAGGAGGTGCTGGATACATACCCGTGAATGTAGCCTTGATCTGTTTCTTCAACTATTTCTACACGTTTTTACAGCTCGACCCGAAGGACGTCGCTGAACAGTTGAAGAAACAAGGAGCGTCCATCCCGGGTGTTCGACCAGGTAAAAACACGAGAGAGTACATCACCAAAGTGTTGGAGAGATTATCTTTGCTTGGTTCCCTCTTTTTAGGTTTTCTTGCGTTGACGCCTGGTGGAGTCGAGAAACTCACTGGACTGCAAACTTTCAGAGGTTTCGCGGGGACGAGTTTGTTGATTCTTGTTGGTGTGGCCACCGACTGCGCCAGGAAAGTAAAGTCAGAACTCGTAATGCAGAAATACTCAACCTCGATTGAAGACTTCTACAAAAAATAACAATAATTTCTAATAAAATCATCTGTCCTATATACGTTTGTATTACTCACTCTCGTTGGTTAATTTCTATTATTGTCGTCTTCCTCCGA
>JACLAA010001733.1_pt1 | contig 18460 bp, 16 predicted proteins | sample 8027891 | NCBI WGS metagenome assembly JACLAA01 (sample SAMN15724900, study PRJNA655200) | protist metagenome | isolation source: fluorescence activated cell sorting (FACS) single amplified genomes of... | place: Spain: Blaines Bay Microbial Observatory, Mediterranean Sea | collected 2016-01-19 | reverse complement strand
TTACTAGCTACGTAAAAACTTCTTCCATTTTCGCCGAAAATTAATCGTATGAAGCGAGTCAGATGAGGCACCGCAGACAATGAAGTTTTTCGTAAAAAATCCGGTTTAAGGGCCGCCCTCGCAGCTATGCCGATCGATAAGAGACCCCCCCTATTTGGTGCCCAAAAGAAAACCACACCCCCCTGTGCAGGGGGGTGTGTCTTTTTCAGACACCCCCCTGTACAGAAGGGTCAATTTTAATTGACCCCCTCCTCGCGCCACACGTCGAAAATCGTCACTGCAGGGTTCCAGTCGCGCATTGCCTATCGGCACCAGGCTGGCGGTCGCAACCATGAGGAACATGTTCCGCTCGAAACGCGCGAAACGGAGCAGGGGTGACAGCGTTGGCAGCTCACCCGAGCCACCCGCAATCAGGATCATCAGTTCCACACCGCGGGAAGGGGGATCGCGGACTGTACCTCTTCCCGATGTGGTTCCGAGGGCACGCGCCAAACAGCCAGGGCGTAAGCCGCCGCCCAGTAATAACAGTTCGGTGCGTGGTCGCCGTGGTGCAGCCACACATACCGACGACGACGAAGAGTACGCCGACGGCATAGATAGCGACGATGATCATGGAATACGTTGTGATGAGCAGGCGAACGTCACTCTGGCGGTGAGTACTTCTTCTCCATCGAGTTCGTGGCCTCTTCCCGACAGTCCCTCCTGCTCACCTCAGCTGACCTTGGCATTTCGTTCAATCCAACCCTGTGATGTGATAGGAAGGAAGTGGTGATTGCGAAGCAAACCTGCGGCGGAGGCACGCTCTGTGGGAGTTGGAAAGACCTGAGAACCTGAAAGCGGCTTCCCACTTCGATTTGCTCATCGCAAATGCCCGAGACGTAGCTCGCGAAAAAGCAGTGAAGAAGCATCTGATGACCTTACAGACGCTCGCCATCTGCTGCCGGTTTGTGCCTTCCATCTTCGACGTTGGGCTTCGGAGTGAGGCAATCAAACAACCCGATTATGATGGACTTTCCTTTTTCGAACGCTTGTCTATCGACTTCATCGAAGGCGAGAACGGCGACGCACCACGCGTGGAACTGGAGGAGCATTACGGCGTGGAGACCTTCCAACTCGTGACGTACGTCACCGCTTTTGGCCACGTTCGAGGTGTCAAGGTCGCGAAAGACGTATTGTTGAAGTGCACGGGTGAGAGTTGCCGGCTCTCGGCCGCTGACTTCGGTGCCTTTGCATCATCGCCAATTCAGGCGAACTTACCTGTCTCTCACGAGCTGTTCTGGTTCGATCGGAAGTTTTTGGACGCGTACGCTGAGCTGAACCACGGGGCGGCTTTTGTGACGCAAACGCACCTGAAGCCCGCGTTCGACCTTCTGTCGGGGTATTCGATAGCCCGAGATACGCTATCGAACGTGGTGCGCGAATATCGTGCCAGCATTAGAAATCTCACGACGCGCGAGCTGGATGTTTATGGAGTGCAGGTAGCCGACGCTGAGCGCGCGGATCCGTGGCGACACTGCCCAGCGTACGCCGCGGTTGCTCCACTGGGCAGTGTCGAGGACGCAACCGAAGACGAGGAAGGTGCTGTGATATGCCACATGGTTGACTCCGCGACACTTGGCTCTGAGTCTTCAGGACACGCGAAAGGCATAAAAGAAAATTTACGCGATGCAGGCAACCATCTTGGCAGGGTCATCCATTCTGTCGCGTTCGACGCCGTGGCGAAGGGCGTGAGGTTAAAGATGGGGCGAAAAAGTGACATCAGGCTCTCGCCGATCGTGTCGGACTTTTTTGCGCCCACGGCTGCGGTGGATGTAAACTCAACACAACCCGCGTCTGGAGATGTTGACAACGATGGTGCGATAGGAGATGAACCGGAAGGTATCGGATGCGAGCAACACATCCGCGCTTCTCGAGACCCGACGGCGAACATCAGGGGCTCTCCAAAGCTCATCGAACACTGTCTCGCTTCTGGGGTGTGCCACCACGGATTGGTTGGCTACGGATGCGTTGTCGCTTCGGACAGGCCTGAGCACTTTGGTTTGTATCATGGACTCCTGAACGATGCGATCATGCGTCTTGGCGGGCGACTCCCGACGTACGTATGTACCGACAACGGGTGCCAATACGGACCGCCGTGGTCCAAGGTATTTCCCGACCTGGCGCGGACTTTCGGGAAGTGGATGAGATTTTGTACGGGCTCATGGCACGGCGCCGCGCACAAGTTAACGTGTCGATTGAAGAACTCAGTGACATTTGTGTTGGGCGCGGCTAGACGGCATGAAGAAGGCACCGAACAGCTATGGTCGTTCTTGAAGCCGCTGTTCAGGACGACTAAATTCATTTCTCACGCGAACAATAGATTCGCTGTCGAGGAAGGCATCGTCAGCTGGAACACACTGAAGCTTCAAAGCATGAACACCAAGTTCGAAGACTGGCTGAAAGATCTGCCGAAGAAGTTCGAAGCTCTAGATGTCGAGATGAAGAACATTTATCAGAAGGCCTTTGAGCAACAACTGGATGAGGATGCGCTACACAAGTGCGCGAGCGAGCTGAAGGCATACGAGCTCGGAACCGCGCCCGTCGTGCAGAACGACAGTGACGACATGAGATCTCTGTATCTGCGCTACTTCCACGATACGTTCATCGTCACGCACTACGGCTGCGAAGACGACGCAGAGAAGGTGCGCAATCTGGGTGACTCGCCATTGGGTGTTTGGAACAACGCGGCCATTGTTCTGGCGCGAGTTAAGAAAGCGCGGAAACGCCTCCAAAATAAGACCACTGTCCAGTTGGACAAGATCAGAGACAAGCGAAAGGCCAACTACGCGAACTGGCGCTGCACCGAGAGTGAGATACAAGGTTTGCTCGATAACGAGACCCGCGAGGAAAAAACCAGGTTCGAGAAAGAGTTCGTCGTGAAGAAAGTGGCGGAATGGAGGAGGGAGTGTGAATATCTGTTCGAGGAGAGTCGCTTGATCCAAACGGATCTCGAGCGTGCCTTCCAAACTGGCGAAGGGCGAACAGGGAGCGTTCCGCACCTGCGAGGAAGGAGAACGTCGAACTGGAAGAGGATTGAAATAATGCTGCGAACTCAGGTGGAGTTCTGGGAGAAGGAACACTGCCGACTCAATTCTTTGCACCACATGGATACCCGGTCGATGTCATGAATTCATGGCAGCGTGGTGACACCTACTTCCCGGTTTGGACTGACTTGCGTGACGCCGACAGGAATCTCATTGTCATGCCAGATGGCTGTCGAAACGCCGTAGTGCGTAACTTGGCTCTTCGTCATTTAATCGTAATGGCTGATAAGGAACGGGTCAAGGAGGAGGCGGTATTGTTACAAGTCGAGTTGGCACGCGTGAAACGCTTCCACGAACGTCGAGCCTCCGTGCTTGAGAGGGCGTTCAAAGCGAAAGATGAAGATCTATGGATGGTCGTGTTGAGCAACGAGGAGACGAACGACCACGAGAACAAAATCGTGGTTGATGATGAGACGACAGCACACGATCTTTTCTGCAGACTCATGGAGAAAAAGCAAATGACGGTACTATTCGAGGCATTAGACTGGAAAAAGTATAACGCCATCTATGTCCAGCTTGCTGGCGTGGATGCATTACTTTCGCGTGCCAAGGCGACGTTGAGAGGTGGCGGTGATTGGGGTAATACCCTGGTCCGTAAAACACAGAGTGAAGTCTTTCTGTATTAGTTAGCGAGCGGCTTTTGAAAACGTAACGGTGGCCGGCGAGCAGCGACGACCGCGGCGAGCAGCGACGACTGCGCCGAGTGATAAGTCTGGCACATGCAGATCATGTCAGATAGATCGATGTGGATCTTGGTCATAAACCATCAAGAAACGTCTCAGAACGCTCAAAACTGTCATACCTCGTGGATGCCTGGATGTCGACCGCGGCACCGAACGCCGAAACGCGGTCTCGGCGGGGCGAAAAACGCGAAAAAGCGGCTTCTGGAGCACTTTCTTGAGCTCAGCGCGACGGCCGAAAAGTCAGAAACGGACCAAAAGTGTCGTGTAAACCGGATGGGTGCGGTCACAAACCTTGATAAAACATCCTGGAAGGGTCAAACGTGTTGGTTGTAATGGTCGACATGGGGTCACCCGTCGCCGCGCCCTCGCCGCGTTGGCCGCGGCGCCGCGTTTTCCCGCCGCGCTCCCGAACGCGCGTTTGGTTGAACTTCGCGGACCACGTGTTCTGCAACGGAAAGATCGGGGGCGGGGGCGAAGCTACAGGGCGTCTACAGCGTGACTAGGGCGTGCACGAGGCAGTCCCGTATTTGACTCTCGGTCTTCGAAGCCTCGGTCGTCCGCCGAGCGACCCAGCGAACCCGAGGAAGGTAATTTGTAAATTTTGCTTCATTGCCATTCGCGCCCGGTCTATTAAATCCTCGCTTGGCCTGTGAACCGGCGGCTCGTTGGAATTTCGCCGCGCAACGCCAACGTCGCTTAATTTCGGGGCGCAATTTTGGATGGGCGCGCGCCCGGTTGTCACAACCTCAAGCGCCGGCAGCCATGGTGTCACAGCTCCGGAAGCTGCGGAAGCAAAGGGTCCGTAGACATCTGAGCTCTACGTTGGAGCAGCTCGAAGTTTACTGGTACTATAAGAGCGTGAACGACCGCGAAAACCAGCTCGCCGGGAAACACATCCCGCCGAGCGGCGACCGACGCATCGGCGCCAGGGGTGGCTGGTACTTCCCCGAGTACTGCCGGGACGTGTACCTCGACTTCTTCCCGGACCGTGCGCTTTGGGAGGAGGACGGTCTGCCTCTGTTCGACTTCGATATCGATGCCTGTGGAAGACAGTGGTTCGACACAGCCTGTCTCGACTGTGACGCGAGCGTCAATCAGTCGCACCCGTCGCGCGTGTTCGACCGCTTCCCCGAGATGGCGGCACATAACAGCGTGCTGAAGAGCGCTGTGCTGGAGCTGAAGCAACAGCTTCACGGGTTCGCGAGAGCTGTCGAGGCCTCCGGCAAGGAATCCTGGCTGTACGATCCGTTCGCACACCGTGGTGGCGTGTTCATGGCGTGGAACGGGTACGTCTCGGGGCAGGACCACGCGCGCCGAAGCGCCTCAGTTGAGGAGAGCGCGAGGAGCGAGAACGGCTCGCGTTGGGAGGCGCGCGAGTTTCTGAAGCGCGACTGCGTGCGTGCTCCACACGTGAAGGATGTGTTGGCAACCGACGGTCGGTTGAGGTACGTGCGTATACACAACTCCTTCGATCCGGTCGTCGGCGCTCAGGTTTGGAAGGACCATCGCGGCCACAACATCAACGTGATCACGTCGTGCCCCTACTGCCTGACCAACCTGGCGTTCGCGTACTTCTCCAAGCGCGTCACGCATTTCGCTGCCTTTCTGATCCCCGAACGCGTCGCCGGTCTGGAGGAGATGCAGACGGAGGCGGTGAAGTTCTTCTTCCGCTACGTGGAGAGGGAGAACCGGCTGGGGGTCATTCCCTGCGGGAAGAAGGATTGCAGGCTGCTGTGGATAATCATAAGGATGATGACGAATTTCGGCCAATTTTGGGTGAATTCTTCCCCACGAGCGCGTGATTTTTCCACACCATGGAGAAGTCATGGGGTCGCTCTCAAAACGCCGCCCGCGCGCGCCACGTCGAGGTACAGGGTTTGAAATGGTCGATGTAGCGACCCTTTCCCGTGACTAGGGGCTGCGTCGCGGCTCACGCGCCAGATCCCCCGTAATGAGGACCTGGGAGGCAAGGTTTCCACCCCCGCACCACCCCCGTCTTCGAGAAGTTTTCCGCGGTTGTTTTTCGCGGCGATCTCGAACACGCCGGCGCAGAGTGGACACGCTTGCAGCGGGATTGGAACTTTCGTGTCCACATGTACTTCGTTACGGCCGAGGAGAGCATGTCGCCGTGGAAGACCTGCAAAGTTCCTAGGGGTGGGCGGACGTCTCGGGGAGGGAACAATATCCAGGTGTTGGCTGGGTCTTTCCAACCTTTACCACACGAAGGGGCTTTGCCCTTGTCTCCAAAACCGAGAGGGATCACGTTGAGATCCATAGTACCAGACATGAGAGCCTTGTCTTTAAGTGAGATATTTTAACAACCTGGCCTGGAGAATCTCACTCCCTGAGACTCGAGAAATCTTGAAGCTCAGATGTCTCACCCTCGTATCGTGTCGTGTGCTTCGTCGAGTGATCCGGATGTCCGGAAAAAAACCTAAAAAAGTTTTCGAAAATATACAAAGCTCTCAGGAGGCTCACTACCAACGCCGTCAAGACTGAAACCCTCCCCGCAGAGCTCTCGTAGTCAGCCAAAAACACGAACGATTTTGGTGGGGGTGGTGGTGATGGGCTCGGTGGTGGCGGTTGCACGGCTGTGGCGTTTGATGTTGATGGTGGTGGTAGTGGCACGGCTGTGGTGTTTGGCGGAGGTGGCGCCGGGCTCGTGCTGTTCGCGCTGTTAACCGGAATTACTTCGGAGGCTACCTCCGGTGTCCCATAAACAGTAACACAACCTGTCTCTGAGTTAGAAGTAGAATATGTTTGGTGTGATTTACCCATTGCCAAAACAGTCCCATCCCCACATAGCGACACGTCCTTACCAGCTGATTCGGCGGTGCTATTGCCGAGAAAATCTTCTTCTTTTATCCAACTTGAAGTTATGGTGGAATCCCATTTATAGATTCGTGCGAAACCCGGACCTGCATTCGCTCCTCCATTGTATGGATGAAAGTTATCCACCCCCACTGCAATCAAAGAGCCATCAGAAGAGATAGACACATCTTTGCCAAAGAAGTGATAGTAGTTGCCGTTGCCAAAACTGCTGGGACTCTGTCCCATGGCCAGTACGCCACCCATCTTCACCCATATACCCGTTGCTACGTCATACTGATACACGACTGCATAAGGTTCTGCCCCGACCCCAGCTCCCGATCCGCCAGTGTATGAATAGCCACTGGGTTCCACAACACCTGGCGCGCCAACGATAAGGCGCATGCCATCGGCGGAAAATGCCAGTGCAGTTCCAAAGGAAGCATAATGTTCACCACTCTCAGTGTTTATATCATCGCCTCCAATCTGACTCCACTTGCCTCCACTTTCCTCAAAGACCCTGACAAACCCGTTTGAACCCCATCCAGTCCCGGTCTGCCCACCGAGGGCTACTCTCGTACCATTTGCAGAGAGCGCGATTGCTTTGTTCCCGTACCAGCTGTGATATCCAGTTGGAACGAATACATCCGATACGTTAACGCGTGACGACGACGAGAACACGTATGCGACATCAGTTGAATAATCTCCAAGAATTCCACCAACCTTTGCATACCGCATGCCGTTACCGGAGACCGCACTAGAAGCGAAATAACAGGAACAGGGAGCCGTGAAGTTTATGCTGTCCCATGTGTTCGTATTCGCTTGCCAGATGTATATCATGTCCGCAATATTTGAATCCGTATAACCACGATATAATCCTGACACCGCTAGGCTTGTGCCATCCTCGGAGAGTGTAACAGAAGATCCGAACGCTCTGCCATAAGTGTTTCCGCTGATATCATAGGTTGAGCCGAATATTGCATCGCCCATCTCACTCCAGGTGATGGTCGACACGTCAAGTCGATAAACTTGCACCCGCCCGATGTTGTTCACGCTACCTTCATCGTAAAACGGTGCTCCTACGGCCATGATGGTGCCGTTGCCATTCAGAGACACTGAATAGCCAAAAGCCTCCGATATTTGATTGCCGCTTAGTTTGGGACCGAGCGGAGGCCAAAGATTTGCCTCTGCAGTATAGCAGGTCATGAGCCCATGGAATATCACGATGACAGGGAGTATTCGAACCACCATCACGTGTGACTGTGACGTGAGGGAGATCTCGAAACCCTTGCTGAGCCCACGACGATACGTGAGTTTCGAGAGTGAACAAAACACGGTGCGGTGTGTAAGACGACCACCAGCGTCGATGACGAACCTTGAGACTACCAGAAGGCAGGGTCGTGCCTGGTGCCTGGTGCGGTCGAGGGTGATCGTGACGTCACGCGTTCCGGAACTTTTTGGGGGAACGGGAAAAATTGTCTGCGAGAGTGATTTTTCGTCACAACCCAATTTTCTTTTTGTAAATCTGTAAGGGATGTTAGTCTGGAAAACAATGAAAATGAAGACATTTGTTTGATACGATTATTTAGTCATCCCCGTAACCAAAATTGCCGGGGGTGACGCGTGCAGTCTCAAACAAAGTGATTAATTATTTGTAGAACTTTGTAACTGGTTGGGTGTCATGAGTGAAATTCGGGGAAGTTGCCTACACCGATTTTTATTTTCAAACCCAAAAAAAGTTGTAATTTTGTAATTTTGTTATTACCATTTGCAAAACTGATGTCCGCTTTTTGCTGAACGGATTTCGTCACAGATTTGAGCGGATTGGCGAGCGGACTTGCAAACTCTTTTTCGGTGACCGAATCCGTCGTATGGGCAAATAGTCAGACGCGCTCATCAACTTGACGAAAAATTGACGTCGTTTTCGCCACCTCGAGACGACGATTTCGGGGTTGTGAAATTCGACGAAAGTGGAAAAAAGCGGACATCAGTTTTGCAAATGGTAATATTCGTACGCGCGCAGTCCGAAAATAGTGTCCAAATGATTTATGAAAATCTGTGACTCCTGGCACGCTGGACGATTTCGCGAAGAAGACACTTAAAGAATGGAAAATGATGTTTGTAACTAACTTTGTGACCCGTGCGTAGTGTAGTCATACAAAACTGGTAATTGAGGGTAATGATTATCCATTATAATTTTTATTCATTCCGCGACCCAAAATCACACGCTCAACCTTCAACTTTCTCAACTTGGTATCGGGTAGGTTGAAAAAGTTGAGGGTTGAAGCTCTCATTCTCGTCGGGGAAATGAATAAAACTTATCGAAAAATCGAAAAGCCCGTTCGAAAGTTCCGAATAAACCATGATTCCTGGGTTTATTTAGTACCCCTTTTCCGAAAAACACAAGGATGTAGAACACGTATTTACTTCTTTCGAAAGTACTTTTTGTAATTATCATGACTGGTACACTATCAAATGTACAGGGATTTGCGAAATTTGAGTGACGTCACGAATATTTGTCACGCCGCCGCGTCGTAGGATAGAACACAATACACCGCGCACCTTCGGGTGCTTCATCGCTGAGAAGGTGAGAATAGGTATCGCGAATTAGGCACCTTCAATCGTGCTACTTTGCACGGCGAAATAAGTCCAGACAATGTTTTCTTCTTCTTCGTCGCTGAGCATCGTCGTGGTGAGTATCTTTTCAATGGCAAACCTTTACGTGTACGCAAACGCGGCTGAACTCGAGACGCCTCTTTCTGGAATTCTCGGTGGGGATATTGATGGCGTAGCATCGAGCGATAATTTTGGATCCGCCGTCGCCATGTCGAGCGACGGGAGCCGCGTCGTCGTCGGCGCGCCTTATCACGATAGCGCCGAGCAGGTGACTGACAATAACGGAAACACGTATTTCCAAAACGATGCCGGCAGCGTTCGCGTGTTCGAATACGGTACTTCCGCCGACCCCACCGGCTGGTCGCAGCTGGGCGGGGACATAGACGGTATTCAAAACAACTGTGATTCCTACTGTTCCGACGGCGAACGGTTTGGAGCCGCCGTCGCGATGTCAGCCGACGGGAACCGCATCGTCGTCGGCGCTCGGTCTCGTTATGGCGCCGAGCGCAACACGGACTTATGTTACGGATACACGAATCTCCCAAGCAATGTCGGTAGCGTGCGCGTACTCGAATACGGCACGACCTCGAAACCAACCGGATGGTCGCAGGTTGGCGGGGACATAGACGGCGTGGTTTACGATCAGTGGAACAACGAACAATTCGGATCCGCCGTCGCCATGTCGAGCGATGGGAACCGCATCGTCGTCGGCGCTCCGCAGCATACTAGTGGCACGCAAACCTGTAGCGGGAATAATGACATGCTATGGAACATCGGCGCCGTGCGCGTGTTCGAATACGGCACAGCCGCGAACCCGACTGGATGGTCACAAATCGGCGGGGACATCGACGGCATGGCTTCGTATGAACGATTCGGATCCGTCGTCGTGATGTCGGCTGACGGTATTCGCATCGTCGTCGGTAACTCACCCCAGAACTATGACATGTCAACCAGTGTCCGCGTGTACGAATACGGCACATCCACGAGCCCGACTGACTGGACGCAGCTTGGGAGTGCCCTGCAGTCATCAGAGACCAATTACAATTACATGTATGGCAATCTTGGAAAAATTGTCGCTGCATCGAGCGATTGTGCGCGGGTCATCATCGCGTTCCCCAAATCGAACAACGACGAAAAGGTGGTGCGCGTGTTTGGATACGCCACGACCGCGACCCCCAACGACTGGTCGCAGATCGGTGATGATATAGACAGCGAGGATCAATATGAAAACTTCGGTACCGCCGTGACGATGTCCGCCGACGGCGATCGTATCGTCATCGGTGCGCGCGGAGGCGACGTCACCGGAGACGCGGGCAATTATTTCGGCACGTTCAACGACGTCGGCTTCGTGCGAGTGATGCAATACGGCACAGCCGCGAACCCTTCTGGTTGGTCGCAGATCGGCGCTGACGTGTTTGGCGAGGCGCAGAATGATCAGTTCGGATCATCGGTCGCGTTGTCAAGCGACGGGAACCGCGTCGCCGTCGGCGCTCCATACAACGATCCGAGCGTCCAAGAAGCCGGGCACGTCCGCGTCTTGGTGACCTCGTGCGTCGAAGGCGCCTACGTTTCTGAAGGCACTTGCCGCGCGTGTGCTCCGGGTTCCACAAACGAAGCCGGCGACGTGCTGACTCAGGTGGACACAGTTTGCGACGTCGCGCTCTGTGCCGCGTACGAGCGCGTCTCGAACCACACTTGTGTTTTATGTCCCCCGGGGACGCTCAACGCTCCGGGCGACGACCCCACGGGTGACGACACGGACTGCGACTATTTCCAGAAATCGACGACAAACTCAACAAACTCGTGCGCTGCTTATGAACACGTCGTGAGCGGCGCGTGCGTTCCTTGCCCCCCGGGGACGCTCAACGCGCCGGGCGACGATCCCACGAGTGACGACACGGATTGCGACCCGCTGATATGCGGCGAGAACTATCGCGTTTCATCTCACGGGTGCCTCGCGTGCGAGAGCGGCGTTTATAATATGGCCGGTGACGACGCTTCCGGTGAGGACACCGAGTGCGACGGGTTCCCATCCGGCTGGAGCGACCAGGGAAACTACCAGGGAACGAACCAACCCTTGGTGCCGAGCAGCGATTATTCCTCGGCGACGAGATCGTTTCGTGTCGGCATGGGGCGTTTCGGAGTCGCCGCGCTGATCGTGGCGAGCCTCGAAGTGATCGACTACGCCTATCGTTTCTGCATCAACATCGGCTGTCGCGAACCTTAAAAGTACACGCGTCCTTGGCTGCATTAGAATCTTGCTCGTTCCTGCTTACTGAGCTTCGAAGACGGAATAGAAGGGCGTTCTTGTGAAGCTGTTTGTGAATAAAAAATGTTCCCATAAGTTAAATGTCCCGTGGTCGCAAAGAGCGAACCCCCGCACAACTCGCCATCCTCGCCCAAGCCCGTGAGAAGGCGAAGATCGTCATCGCCGAAAGAGCTAAACTGAACGCTCTGGCGAAGAAGGACGAAGCTCCTCAAGAACCCGAACCCGTGCCTCCTGAACCCGAACCCCGGTCCGTGTTGGAGGACCCTGCTTCTGAAAGTGAAGATGAAGAACCTCGCCTGCCTTCCCCAAAGTATCACTACGTCCACGGCGTGTGGTACATCAAAATAAAATAGAGTCCTATTGTAAATGAAGCACAAGTACGTCATCATCGACAGTTCCAAGGAGAACCACAACGCCGTGGACGCCAAGTTCAAAGTTCAAATCCCACGAGGTATAACCGGAACGACTCGAGTGTGTGTGAAGTCCTTCTCGATGCCTAACTCGTATCATAACATTTACGGTGACCTAAAGACCGGTATATCCAACTGATTCCGGCCGGCGCACAGCGGTCAGTCAGCGAGCTATGAATAGAAACTTTTTTCACTTTCGCGGGCGGGACGATCGGGCCGGACGTCCGGCCCGAAAAAGCCGTTCGTCCGGCCCGAAAATCGGCCAAACCACCTCGCTCGCGGCGATCGGTTTCAGTTTTCGCACGCGCGCGTCCGAGCGTTTCCCCAGTCAACATGTGGTGCATCGTCGGTTGCGACCCGGACGTCGGAGGCGCGCTCGCCGTCATCACCGGTCACGACGTCGGAAGCATCCAAACGGTGAGGATCTTCGAATGCCCGACGAAGACGGAGATGGTCAACCACAGACAACGCAAATTTTGCTTCATCTCCGAGCGTTACACCCCCGTGCGTCTATCTCGGCGCGCTCGCTCCCTCGCTCGTTCGCTCCCTCACCGCGCGCTCAAGTCGCGTTTCCTGCGACCGCGCCACCTCCATTTGATCCCGCCCCCGCCCGGGGTCGTGCCCCCATCGACCGAGTCGTCGTCGTCCGAGGTACCATCCTCGGACGACTCACCCGCCCCCGAGACGGGGTCGGCTCCCAGCGCGATATCCGCGAGGGTTTCGTCGTCGGAGGAGGGCTGTAGACGCTCCGCACGCGCGGCCGCCCACTTCGCACGCGCGTTGCAGGCCGGACCAACGGTCATGCGTCTTGCGACCGCGCGCGCGGCCAATTGTGACGAGGCGAAGCTGCGCTCGGAAGAGGAATCAGGACGATCAGGACGATCAGGACAGACGGCCGGACGGACGCATTTTTTTCAGACTAAAAAGATAACCTATGCCGCACCAGCTTGTCTTGTGAAAACACGCCAAGTTCGTGGAGTTCTATCGTCCCACGCCTGAGTCTGACTGGGTGTATGAGGTGTTCACCTTTAATCTCAAAGAGGGATACACCGAAACCGACAACCTCTTTTTAGAAATACAAAGTAAGTTCCCGACGAGGCCAAAGCGTTCAAGTACCGTCCTTACGCGTTTCTCAATGTTCTTCGCAGCCGTGATCCTCGTTTGGTTCTTCCGCTGCCGCTTCGAGGACCCCGACCGACACATCTCGACCGCCTTCGAAGAGCGACCGGAGTGTTCGCGACTAAATTCCGATCCGTATCGCCAGAGGTCGTACCCGAAGAGCGCATCCATTTCTTCCGGTTGCGGTTTAGCCGCCATCGCCGCACCCATGAGCTTCTCGTTCAGTACCCCAAGAAGGACAGTCAGGCCATCCGTGTGCACGCCACCTTGGGGGGAACGCTCCAAAGCGCGTGGCGGCGCTCCCTGCACGGGCAAAGGAAAAGGCGAATCCGCGTCGACCGTGACGAACCTCGGGCCGACATTCTGCTGACTCGGGTGCTCTTCATAGAAATTGTTCTCGGCCTCCGCGATCTGCGCGACTAGGTCATACCATTGCTGCGGTTGAAGTAGTGACGACATGACCGAGACCGTTGTGAGGAGTTGAGGGGGCGGGTTTGGAACATGAGGCGGACTTTTTTTGGATTGGGGCGTTGGAGAACTGGCGAGACATCGTGTATCCGAGCTCGATCTTTGGGAATGACGAGAACACGCTGTTCCCCCGTCTCCGACGCCAGCTCAACTCCGACGCTTTCTCACAGAGATGCCGGGAGCTCGGCCACGTGAATGAGCGTGATTCGCTCTTGCGCGTTCTTGATGCTTTGGATTCACACGTCTTGTCTGACTACGCGATGCTGTTCGCGCAGATCGAGTTGTTCGCGGAGAACGAAGACAACGTGCCCGTTTTCAAAGACGCGCGCTTGATTCCCGACGAGTTGACGTTTACGCGCGAGCTCCACCCGGTGTGGTCTCGCATGGCAGTGTTTGACACGGACGAGTTCAAGGAGCTTACCAAGAAGATGCGCGAGGTGTGGACGAGCCGCGAAAGATTGCGCGCGGAGGCCATGCAGCAGGATCGTGAGGTGTCCATGTCCAGTCTCGGTTTGCAAGTGACGAATCTGGCGACTGCCGTGACGGCTTCGAACCATAACGTTTTGCAATCGCTCCAGGCGTTGTCTCGGCGCGTCCAGGAGTTGGAGGACAACACCGAAGCTCGAGTTAAGGCTGGGGTCGAGATGGCTCTGCGAAGCCTCGGGATGGCGGGCGGCGGTGTACCGAGTGGCGGCGCGACGGACGATGCTGGGGACGATGCTAGGGACGATGCTGGGGACGATGCTGGGGACGATGCTGGGGACGCCGCCGCAGCCCCGGCGCGAGACGCCACGGCGGGCGCCGGACGCGCGGGTGCCGCGTTGCCCTCGAGTGCAGGCGTACGCGTCAGGACCAAACCGGATCCGATCTTCGCGAACGCGAAGCTCTTCAAGCGGCCGAGCCACTGCTTCTCTGCGTATCATGACACGTTTGAAGGCTTCGGCCCTGCTTCGCGAGACGTGGCGAAGGACGGTTATAGCACCAGGAACGCGAGCCACGCGAAGTTCTGGTCGAAGATTCGACACGTCGTCTTCAACATCTACGCGCGTGTCAAGCACGGTGAGGATTGGCCCGTCGTCCCGTCCGTCACGGAGGATGGGAACACCAGCGCGGATCACGACGTGTATCGTCTGCGGCTGTCGGAAGTCCTCGCCCAAGCTGACGAGGAATACTTGCGGTGGGCCACGGTCGGCGGAACGATTCCAAAAGGACGAGGCTTGTTAAAGTGGTGCGAATCGCACAGCACGTCGTTTACGCAGATGAACGCGCCTGCCGGCTGGCACGAGCGGCTTTGGCCAGTGTAGACAGACAGAAAGAGAGATGGAAAGACACATAGAGACATCATAGATGAAGATTCCGTGCAACAATGTACTCGGTACCCGCCGTATTTCACCGTCGTCGCGTTCTTGGAGAGCGGCCTCCCAGGCTTTGCCGCGCGCTTCGGCCCGATCGCGCGGTGCGCGCGCGTGACAAGATGGCGTCGATGTACCGCATAATCCGCGCGCGACACCGCCGTGCCCTGGCTCGGGGTCCATACCTTGTCAAGTAAACGCGCGTGACATGCCGAGTATTGCCCTGCGCGCGCCCGGGCACGTGCCTATCCCAGGCGCACCCGTAACAAGCTCGCACTCGTCCCGGGCTTCGGGCCGATCGCGCGCGCGTCCTAGCAGCACCAGTACTTTCGGGTTCGGGGGGGCTGGGGCGGGGGCGGTACCCATACAACTCATCTTATGTATACCTTAATGGTAATATACCATTTCTGGTCACAGCTGGCTTGCTTGTGCCAATGCCGTGCAAGCTCGCGGACACCGTAACCGCAGCCCCGCATCAAGAACCGCGTGCTGCGCAGGCGTAATCGCAAGACCACACCTCGCCGTCCACACCAGTACCACCTTTCTACTTCACAACCCGCGGACCGCGGACCGCGATGGCCTGCTCCAAGCCGGCTTTGATCACCACCGCAAGGAACTGAAGGGGATGCCTGTACGCAGTTGTCCTTGCTACGCCTCGAGGAAAGCCGGCGGTCGTTCCGCGCTGGGCAGTCAGCGGATGCCGCTGATGCCCGCTCGTCAGCCAGACGCATGGCGTAGCGTTCGTGCACCGATGCACCGTGAGATTTCCGACGTTCGTCCAAATATGGGTATCCTTCCTGTACCAAGCACCGTATCTGCGCGGAGATGACGGAGGATAGGGAGGACATGGTCAGCCACCAACGACAGGCCAACAACGCCTGCAAGCAAAAACAGATGGCGCATACAATGGACACTCGCCTGCAGTACGAGAGGAGGAGTCGCACGTGGTCTCTCATGAGGGGATGCGCCTCATGGGCCATGATCTCACACGTAGCCAACCTACCAACGGGGTTCTCGATGAACCACGATGGTGCCTTTGACCAATAGATGCAGTCCTGAACAGCCCGGACCACCTCGATCGCTTTGCTGAAGGCACCTTCTGACACGCACACGTTCGACCGGCTGAAAGCCGTACACGGAGGGCTCCCCCATACCAGGTCAAAATACCCGGGTTCGAAACGCGCCCCAGCATCGGCCAGTAGCTGTTTCCATTTGCGCACGTCGCCACATATGTGAATGTGCCCTGGGAAGAGTGCTCCATTGTCAACGTCTGGATTGGAGTCGATCGACACATACTCGAACCTTTGGCAAATCGACGGAAGATACAGCATCATCACCTCCAACAGCGTCGACTCGCCGTTGCAGAGGTCCAGAACACGAACCTTTCGTCCTCTGGGCAGCAGCGGGACTAACTCCTCAAGAAGCAGCTCGATCTTGCGGATGTGGGCTGGCCGAGAAGCCCCCCCTCCGGATGCGCCGGAAGAGGACGCCGACGACAGGACCGGCCCTACCCCATCTTCCACCTGCGACTTGATCTCCAGTCGCTTAAGGCGCATCGCAAGCATTTTCCTCCTCAACCTTGCATCATGCGACTTCTTCCGGGGCGGCATGATGGCATTTCGCAGTGCACAAACGTGTGCTGTTCGTGTACGTGTCCACGCACGGTCGGCTCGACTTCCCTAAAAGACCGGTTCCGGCTTCTTGTTCGCGGAAAATGGCGTGATGGACGGTTTGTGAAAGAAGCAGACTAATATTGCGGTGCGTTCTTTGTATGGCAATTTATCATGACTGACTGCATGTGTGTGCTACCACCCGTTCCCCAGCGTTCCCCAACAAAACGAGGGAATGCTTCCCAGCAAGTATTATTATTATCACCTGACCGTTAATATTCTAATTGACGCACTGCAGTTGCTTTCGCACGCGCCTCGGTCGGAACAAACCGTCGTCACCGAAGCGTTGAAATAACCAACGCGCACAAGCCGACCGACGCCCTTCAGGACCGTACCAGTTGGACGTAGACGAGACGCCTCCGGGTGCAGGTAGCCGCATGTGCACATGCGGCCAAACGTTATGCCGCAACTGCACCGGTCCCACCCCCGAAGCCGCGGTCGCGACGGCGTTCATCACCAAGTCGTCGCAGCTCTCGCAGATTCCTCCTCGGTGCACGGCTTTTCGAAGTGCGCCCGGTATGTCTGCCGCTCGACGGTGCTCGTGCATCAACATCGTCTTGCCGATGATGATGACCGGTGTATCCAGGGTCGGCGGTCGGCTCATGTAGTTTCCCGTGCCGGGGTCGACGCTTCGGGCGTCCAAGCCGACGATGGAAGCGTTGTTTGCGAGCAACTGGATCAGCATGCATCTGAGAAGTCCTTCAGAAAGGAGTACGTCGTCATCCACGGTCAGAATGGAATTCGTGTGGGGGTAGTCTTTCGTCAACGTGTATCTGTTCATCATATCATTCCGGCTGGCGCGGATGACACGCACGTCTGGTGGAACCGGAGGCGGGTCTATCTCGAGGTTGTTCCAGATGAACACGACTCTTTCAACCGTGTTTCTCATGCCGGTGTAAGCCTTGAAGAGCTGTAGGTAATTATGACTTCGAGCGGGTTTGTATCCCATCAGCACTACTGTGATTTTATCTTCCTTTCGAAAAGTCGTTTCAGAGAGAGGGTTGACTGACTCGCAATCTTGACGTGCCGAACAAGACTCGCGCGAAAAAACGCGTGGAAACAGAGTGATGCCGCCTAAAGGATCTTGAATCGAAATTGACGAAACATTCACGGTTATGGTTTGGTGGGTCAGACAAAGCCGCATCGCCGCTGCGGAGACCATGACGAGAACGATTGCTTCGCATTGGTGTCGTTTGCGCATCAGGGCGGGGTGCGTAAGTGACCTATTAAAACCTTTTACCTTGTCACGCACGCGCACCGCGCGCGCGCCAACACGTGCGTGATATGCTATGGGCAAGCAAGTAGATAATCAGGAGGCGTGATGAATAAAAAATATTGACTGTTTGCAAAACTGTTTTCCGGAAAATCTGAAAACTTTCCCCGAAATTTCGAGTTCCAAGACAACACGCCCAGCAACATACACGTTTTCGAAAACTCCGTTGAGGTCACACAAGAGCTCCCCCAATAGACCGATTGCGCTAACTCGATTTATGGGAATGTCGCCAAAACTCTCCCTGCACGTGCATTTTTCCCGCCTCCTCTTTCGAGACACGGCATCTTATGAGCAAACAGTGTAAAAACTGCCAAAAAAAAAGTTCCGCGGACGCCACAGCGCGACGCGCGCGGGCGCTGCACGACCACCCAGTTGTCTCCCGCGGAATTCCTTCGGTGGGGTGATGGGTGTGAAGGATTTGATCAAGCACCTGGACGTTGGGCTCCAGGAGCGGAACATATTCGTAGACTGCCGGGGTCAGACCGTCGCCATCGACGGCCACGTCTGGCTGCACGAGTTCGCTCGCAGGCATGCCGTGGCCTGGGGCCGCGAGGACTGGGTGCCCATAGTCGATGCAGTCACCCAGCGGGCTGCGCACCTGCTTCGCGCGGGCATAAGGACCGTGTTCGTCTTCGACGGAGCGCCTGCGCCGGCCAAGAAGGCCACGCACGACGCTCGAACGGAGAGGCGGGCCAAGGCTCTCGAGAAC
>JACLAA010005451.1_pt1 | contig 18537 bp, 12 predicted proteins | sample 8027891 | NCBI WGS metagenome assembly JACLAA01 (sample SAMN15724900, study PRJNA655200) | protist metagenome | isolation source: fluorescence activated cell sorting (FACS) single amplified genomes of... | place: Spain: Blaines Bay Microbial Observatory, Mediterranean Sea | collected 2016-01-19 | reverse complement strand
GCCATTTGCAACTCGCTCACGGATTGCGTAAACCCGTAGATTTTATCGGTGATCTTTTCCGGCGCCGGTTCCCCGGCGGAGGAGTTGAACTTGATCCCCCAATCTTCTTCCGGCCCGCCCGGGTTGTGCGACGCGGACATGATAAAACCGCCGTATGCTTTGCGCGCTCGAATGACCGCCGACGCCGCCGGCGTGCACAAGTACCCGTTTTGCCCGACGTACATCTTCTTCACCCCGTTCCCGGCGGCTAATTTCAAGATGATTTGCGACGCTTCTTTGTTAAACCATCTCCCGTCGCCGCCTAACACCATCTCGCTCCCTTGCAACTCCTCTTGCGGTAACGCCATGAACAGCGACTGCACCCAGTTGGCGAGATAGTTCCCGGACGAAAACTCTTTCGCTTTCTTTCTTAAACCAGACGTGCCGGTTTTTTGTCCTTCGATCGGTGTCGTCGGGATTGGTTTCACCGCCACGCCTGCCACGGCTTGCGCTCGAGTGATGGTGCTCATCTTTTTCTTTAAAGAAGTAGAATTTATATTCTTCGATGATGAATGATGATGATGAATTTTAGTACTCGCGAGGCTTTCTCTTCCTGTTGTTCTCAACAAAAGTTGCGTTTGCATTATACTGAGAAGAGAGAATTCACAAAAATGTATTCGTCGTAAGAGAGAGAGAGAGCGTGTGTTTATGTTCTATATAAACTTGCAACTGCGCGTTTTTGTGAGGACTCCTTCGAGTCGTCGATTAGAGAAAAAAGATTATCCAATGTTGTTGTTGAATACGAGATACCACGAGAGAGCTCACACAACACAAAAGGAGATATTTCCGTCCACAAAAAAAACAGTCAATCACAGAACAACAATTATATAAATAAGCTTTTGTTGCGAGAGTAGTATTCCACCCATTCGAGCCGGGGTCGGTCAAATAAAAACAAAAGAGACCAGACACACCGACAAAAAAGAGCCCCGCTCTCTTCGTAAAGCGCTTCTCTTTATTCTTCTTTCTCTTCTTTCTCTTCTTCTTTTAAAAATCGGCAAAAGAGGAGCGCACTCGTAATCTCACCATCGAGAGCGGATTCAAATAAGAGAGCGCGACGAGAGAGAGGCTTCGCGTATTAAAGAGAGAGAAGAAGAGGTCAAAAATCTTCTCTCTATTTATATTCAAAGTCTTTTCCCGGGAAAAAGAGACGAGAGTAAAAAAGAGAATAATAAAAAGGAGAAGACGAACAGACTTTTAAGAAAGGTTATTGAAGAGAGAGAGAGAGAAAGATTCACATCAAAATGGGGGGTAGCAGTAGTGCGAGTAGTAGTGGTAGTCGTAGCAGTAGTAGTTCTAGTGGGAATGTGATGATGATGATACGGATGATGATTCGAGACGGTCTCGAGGATGTAAAAAAGTACATCGAAGAAACAACGAACAACAAAGAAGACTCGAAAACTAGTATTCGAAACGCCGCGCTGGTGTTCGCGTGCACGTACCTCCTACAAATGTACGTATTTTCGACGACGAGAGCGATGAGAAATCCAACCGCGTTTCCTCAGCGAAGATACTTTTTGGAAACGTTAGTGTACTTCATCTTCGCGTTCCCGTTGGCGACTTTACAAGCCGCGTGGGTGCTCTTTTGGATTATATTCTGGCAACTGTGTGGGAAGCCGCTGTGGAAGCCGACGTTTCCGCACAGGTTTAAAAAGAACACGACGTACGTGAACGAAAAGAAACGAAGAGATAAGACTGAAAACGGGGACGATCACGCGCACGTGAGTTTATGCGGGGGAGGGTTTCGAACCTGGTACCATTTAGGCGTGTATTTTGGGTTGAGAGATAACTTTGGCGAGACTGGAGTGGACGATATCGTCTTCGCGGGCGCCTCCATCGGCGCGTTGGTCGCCGCGTTGGCGGGCGCAAACGTGAAACCTGAGGAAATTTGGAAACAAATCCCTCCAATCGCGCACGAGTTTAGAGAACCAATGGGGTTCATTCATAATTTAACCAATATTGGACAGTATTGCAGGTATTTATTGAACGCGTTGTTACCGGAAGACGCGCATAAAAAGTGCAACGGGAGAGTGTTCTTATCCGTCACCAAGTTGTTCCCGACGCCGCACAACGTCATCATCTCCGAGTGGCACTCGCGAGAGGATTTGATCAATTGCGTTTTGGCGTGCGGATACATACCTGGCTGGACCTGGCCTGGGTTTTGCGTGTGGGACGGCAACATCTGCGTCGACGGCGGCGTGACGAACAACTTACCCAGCTTACACGAAAACGCCTTGCGAGTAGGATTAGACGAAGACGATATCAAACACTGGAACGCGGTTTTGTGCCCATCCCAGGCGTTACCGAGGGTGAACACGTTCATCCCAGCCGATGACGAACACTTGACTGCCATGGTCGAGGAAGGCAAAGACGATTTCGAGGATTGGTTGGACACTCCGGCGGGAGTTGAGTTCGCTTTGCGTCTCCACGGTAGGAAACGACACAAGAGATATTCCATCGAAATAGACCCGAACGTAGAGGGATTCCATAGATAATAAAAAATTTGTCATTAAACGTAAAATCATCATCATCATCGCTATCGTTATCGCGTTGAATTGTTAACAACAACAACAACACTCCTTTTGTACGGCCGGTAAAAGAAGCGCCCGCTAAAAATATCTGCGTGGTTGGACCCTTTGCTTCACAAAAGTATCTCAAAAAGGTCAAACACCACAATTACTCATAACGACAGCACGCGTAACAACACACACACGCACACAATAACGATAACAACAACAACAACGACGACGTTAAAAAAATGAGCGCAATCGAGGTGCAAGAAAAGCAGCAGGACAACTTGAACGATCACACGACGTTTGTGGCCACTCCGGTGGTGGAATCCGTCGATCACGGGGGGCAAAAAGTGTTGAATTTCCTCGGGATCAATTGCGCGACCGCTCGGTGCCGACACTGTTTCCAAACCGTTCCTCACGACCACGAGGACGCTTTGCTCGTGGACGAAGACGGAGAGAATAAAGATACCTCAAATAATAGTGAACCGAACACGCCGAAAACGCCGTGTGATTCTCACTCGGAGTGGACGAAGACGTTTGAAGTGCAAAGGCAAAACATGAAAAGCGCCAACATACCGAAAACGGACGACGAATACAAGAAATCGGTGTTTACGCCGACGGACGAGTCGAGCACGAGATTATACGCGGAAATGGACGCGTTGGAAACGAATGCCATGATAAACGAGAGGTTGGTGAGTGGGGCGGTGAAGAATACGGTGAAGAAACAGTAATCATCATCATCGCGTTATTATGAACTTGTACAAATAGAGAGAGAGCGTTGGCGTAACCGCAAACAACAACAACGGCACGAACAATGTGAATGTGCCATATAAATTTTGTTTTGTTTTAACATACCAGTATACACATAATATGTATTAATTTATCATGTCGGAATACATCGTTAAAGCGCGTCGAGCTGAGGTTCTCTCGTGCGGATCGCGAACGAGCAGAGTTTTGAGCAACCAGTTTGCAATATCACCGTCGGAAGGTGGGCGGCGGATTACGTCGCTTAGGAGGATATCGTCGCGTAGTATTTTCGAGTAATTTTCAGCGTTATCATCACCACCAGCGACAACATTAAGCAAACCAAGGAATCCATTCTGTTCGTACGCGTGCCTGTTCGGAGAGTTACTGAAAAACAATTCGCACAACGCCACGCCGAGCGCGTAGCAGTCACATTTTTTGCCGTCGACGAAACACACAGCAGCGGTTGTTCTACTACTATCGCCCGAAGGGAACGAAGCGCTATGAGTCTTAATTTCGTCAATGAGTAGCATTTCTGGAGCGTGGTATATCTCTGTACCTCTTGCACGCGAGGTTCCTTTTACTTTTTCCGAGATGTCGTAAACCGCGCACTCTCCGAAATCGATTAAAGTTATCGCGTATTTTGTTCCTTTACTCCCCTCCTCCTCCTCCTCCTCCTCTTGGCGCCGCGTGGAGAGAATGAAATGTTCGAGCTTCAAGTCAAAGTGGACGACATTCTTTTCGTGCATATCGACTACCATCTGCAGCATCGTTTTCGCGATTGCAAGCAATAGCGTTCTGTCGTTGTTCGCTTCATTTGCGTCTTTCTTTAAATATTCACCTAGATTTGAACGCCACGCGTTCAATCCGACTCCGTCGACCCAATCGGTCGCCACGCATAAGAAATCTTCGCATGCGCCGTAATCTCGGAGTGTTCCAAACGAGTATGAAATCGACATTACATCATCGCGATTTCCTCTTCTTATCACAGAACTCTTCTTCTTCTTCTTCACCTTCTTCTCACCATTCTCGAAATCACGTAAAATCTCGAGCGCGGTAACTTCGGCGTACACGTCTTGAAACGCTTTCCTCGCGACATCGTTGACTTCAAATTTCGAGCGGCACATCCATCTCACGCACACAAATTTGTCTTTACCGCGAGTCATTTTGCACTTAGTCACCGCATCACCCGTCGTGCGGAACGAATAATCGTCGCATTCGCGCGCGTTCGCCACGTGCTCGTACTTCTCGCTCTCGAAGCACCCTTCCGCGCACAAGCGTAAAATTCGCCTCGCGCAGGGCGACTTTACGTGAGCCTTTTTGTAGCACCGTTCGACGATGGCCGCGTTCGTCGGTTCCGAACAAAACGCTCTCAGTGTGAGATAAATTTTGTTATTGAAGCATTTTGGTGCATCATCATCGTTATTACGCGATGATGTTTTTAAAGGTGGTGGGTCTCTCGGAAAGAAAGTCTCGTGAAGCAAATTTTCATTCGCGTCGTGTCGAAACCCCTCGAGAATAATCCCGAGGAATTTTGACCGCACGCTTTCGCCGCACAACAACAACGCTCTCGATTGCTTCGCTCTCAATTCTCGCAAATTTTCGTTTCGTCTTCTCAGATAGCTTTCGACCCCCGGGGCATTTTCTCCCCTTGAAACCCCTTCTTCCGTGTGTTTGAGCGCGTTGATGCGTAAACCTGGTATTTTCTCTCGCCCTACTCGTCGTTGCTGTTTATCACCAGAACAATCTCTGCTCTCCTTTAACCACTCCAAGAACGTTTCTAGATCGCTTTGAACATCGTTCAGTCGTAACAAATCGGCCCGCGCGTCGAAAAACTCGTCGTACATCGCTCTCAACTTCGCGTCGGAAATCTCTTTCAAAAACGACGCATTCTGAACACCTAATAAAACTTCGTCGTCGTCGTCATCCTCGTCATCGTCCTCGTTCTCGTCCTTTGGATAATTCGTATCGGGATGATGAGAGAAGTGAGGAAGAAACAGCGCCTCTCTTTTCGCGCTTTCGTATTCCGCGCTCAGAAAAGGGAGCAACGTCTCCACGACGTTCTCTTTCGTCCTCCAGATACAACCACCCTCACCACCGCTGCTGCTGCTGGTGGCTTTTCCCAACCATCCGTCCATCGCGTTCTCAAAGTCGGCGGCGGGGTTGTTCTTCGAGAGAAACGAAAGCTTCGAGGAGGAGGAGGAGGAAGAGGCGCCACCGTCTCCTTCTCCTCCTCCTTTTTCTTCTCCATCTTTATCGTCGTCATTGAAGCGTTCTGAAGAAGAGATAAAAGAAGTTGACTTTTTTTCTTCATCTTCGGTCGCAGCAAAAAAAGGAGGCGAAGGAGAAGGAGGCGAAGGTGCATTTCTCACCGCTATATACAACTCGTTCACCCACTCTGGACTCTTCTTCTTCTTCTCACTCGTCGTCGTCGTCATTTCTTCTTCGCTTGTTGTTGCTATGGTGCGTGCGTGTGTGCGTGCGTGTGTGTGTGTGTTCGAACAAAAAACAAACCCCTACTATATAAATACTGAAGAGTATTTTAGACCGAGTGAAAAAATATGAACACCAACCAAAAAAGAGGGTGGGTGCCTAAATTCAAAAAATCTTCTTTTTGGTTCTTTCCCACAAAAATCATCACAACAAACCATTCTCTCGAAGAGTTTTAAAAATGCCCGAGCGAGAAGAAGAAGAAGAAGAAGAAGAAGACAACGACGATGATGACATCAGAGGAAGAGGACAAAAACGAGAACAACAACGAGGAGGAAAGAATAATAAGAACAAGAACGACCCAAACTTATTCCGAATCTTAATCGCCACGGACAACCACTTGGGCGCGCACGAACGAGACCCGATTCGGAAAAACGATTCGTTCATCGCGTTTCGAGAAATCTTGGAGACCGCGAAGAAGGAAAAAGTGGACGCGCTGTTTCTGGGAGGCGATTTGTTCGACCAGAACAAACCGAGCCGAGAAACCTTGGTACAAACGATGGATGTTTTGAGAGAGTACGTGTTCGGGGACGATGCGATCGAGTTTGAAGTTGTGTCCGATCAGAGCATAAATTTTCCGAATCGAGGCATCGTGAACTTTGAGGATGAAAACGTGAACGTCGCGCTACCGATATTCGCGATTCACGGGAATCACGACGACCCGTCCGGGCAGGAGAATTTATCAGCGCTGGATATTTTGTCCAGTTGCTCGTTGATTAATTATTTCGGTAAGCACGCTCTGAGTGGGTCGAACACGGGTGCGATTGAATTGAAACCGGTGTTGTTGAGAAAAGGCGAGACGAAGTTGGCCTTGTACGGGTTAGGATGGATACGAGATCAGAGATTACACCAGATGATGGCGAGTAAAGGGAACGTGAAGTGGATTCGACCGGGGAGTTCGGACGAGAAGACGCCGTTGGCGAACTGGTTTAATCTCATGTTGATTCATCAAAACAGAGTGTCGCACGCGCCGAAGAATTCAATTTCCGAGAGGCACTTGCCGAATTGGATGGATTTAGTCGTTTGGGGACACGAACACGAGTGTTTGATTGAGCCGCAGTTGTTCGACGGCGTGAGCGTTTCGCAACCGGGGAGCTCGGTGACGACGTCGTTGGTGGAAGCCGAGAGTGGGACGAAGAAGATTTGTATTTTAGAGTTGAAACCGGGGAAGGAGAAGAAAGATCCGCCGCATTGGCGGTTGTTGCCAGTTCCGTTACAAACGACGAGACCTTACGCATTTAAGAACGTCTCGTTAGCAGAACAGGAAGATTTGTTGAACGATGAGGAAGATGGGGGAGGTCAGGATCAGGAAGCCATCGAGAACTTCTTGATGATTACGGTGAATGGCATGATTAAAGAGGCAATGCAAAACGCGGCGAGCGGCGTGAAAAAGTTGGCGCAGTTGAACCAACTGCCGTTGATTCGATTGCGAGTGGATTTGACCGGTGGTTTCCAGAGCGTCAACGTCCAAAAGTTTGGGCAAAAGTTTGTGGGTAAAGTCGCGAATCCTTCGGATATGTTGTTGTTTCACAAATCGAAGAAAAAAAAGGGAGGGAACAAAGACGAGGAAGACGAGTTCAACGAAGGGATGATGAAAGAAAATATAAACGTAGAAGATGAGGACGAGGATTTAGACGACGCGAGAGCAGGGCCGAGACAGGACCAAAAACGGATCGAACGGTTGATCAAAGAACGAATGGATAAAGGATTACAAATTTTAGACATTCCAAACTTAATGAACTCTTTGGACGATATGGTGAACAGAGACGACAACAAAGCGGTGAAAACTTTGTGCGAGTCGACGATGAAACACTTTCAAAGAGAGTTGGCGTCGACCGCGCAACCGTCGGAGTTAATTGAAGCGAGCGAAGTGCAGAGGAGAGTGCAAGAGTTGACGAAGAAGCACACGCAACAGCAACAACAACAACAACAACAAGATGGAGGTGCTCGTGCCAAAGCGAAGAAAGGTCAGCAAGCGGCGACGCAACAAACGCAGCGCGCGCAACAAGTGCGAGAGTTTCAAGACGCGGCACCAGCGAAGAAATCCGAAGCGACGAGACAGTTAGACGAAGAAGAAGCGCTAGAGCGTGTATTATTAGCACAGCAAAAAGAAGCTGCCCAGGACGGTCGCGCGCAAAGACCAGTTCCGGCGTCTCGCAGAGGAGGCGCAAAACAACCTCCGCCACCGGTTCCGGAGACGAAGAAAAAAGGAGACGACGACGATTACGTCGTTTCGGATTCAGAGGAAGAAGACGACGACGTCATCCCAGCATCTGCGCAGCCAGTAGCTGCTGCAAGGCGTGGGCTAGCTGTTGGAGCGAAAAGTGCAGCCGCCGCAGCGGCGGCGGCAAAAAGGAAACAGCGACAACAATCGGATTCGGAATCTTCTCAAGACGAGGAAGTGCCTGATTCGGAAGAAGAAGAAGACGAGGATTTCGCAGATGCGAAACCCGCACCGAAGAAGAGAGGTGGAGCTGCAGCAGCCGCAGCCGCCGCAACGAGAGCGACAAGACGAGGTCGTGGCGCGACGCCTTCGACGCAAACGAAGAGCAGAAAAGTTCCAGAAAGTATTGTCATCGACGACTCCTCGGATTCCGACGAAAAGGCCACACCTTCTGTCGCGGCTGGAGCTGGAAGAACATCTGCTGCCGCTTCGAGAGGCAGAGGCCGCGCGCGCGGTGCCAAAGTTTTGAACAATCCAACAACAAAATCGGTAGTTGGGAATAAGCGCGGCAGAGGTGCCGCCTCGTCGAAGCGAGGTGCTGGTAACAACGCGGACGACTCTGACTCGGAAGAACGCGCGAGACCGACGAGAAGAACGCGCGGCGCGCCCAGTACTCTTCCCACAACAGGAGGCACCCAGAGAAGCACGCAACGATCCGGGGCGCCCGGTGGCACGCAAAGGACTACCGGAACTGCCTGGGGTCGCTCCAAGAAATAACATTATTAGTGTACCAGAATATCAATAATAGAAGAACAACAACAACACGCGCATACACGTAGCGTGTTTTCGCGACGAGAGAGATACAACAAATACAAACAATGATACTACTCTACTACTACTAAATCATCCTCCTTTATTTTGACTATCGATGAGAACGGTCACCGGGCCGTCGTTCTCTATGTGCACGTCCATCATCGCCCCAAATTGACCTTCTTTTATTCCATTCTCTTTGTATTCCTCTCTCGCTTTTTTAAGGAACTCGTCGTACATTTCCTTCGCCTCTTTCGGTGTCATCGCTCGACTGAAGGACGGTTTTTTCCCTTTCGTGCACTCGGCGAGTAACGTGAACTGACTCACGAACAAGACGTCTAAATTTAAATCGAGCAAAGACTTTGTCCACTGTTTGTTCTTTTCTGCGTCGTCGTTATTATTGTCCGGCCAAAGGCGCACACTCATCGTTTTTCGTAAAACGTAATCGCAATCCGCGAGCGTATCTTCCGAACTGATGCCGAGGAAAACGACCGCCCCTTTTCCAATTGTCTTTATCGATTGCGGTTCAGGTTGCGAAGGATGGGAGGGAGGTAACGCGTGATTGTGCAACTCGGAGTGTCGAACAGAGACCGATCCCGAGTGCACGCGCTGAATCAACGCTCTCATTATTATTATTTGCTTTTGTTGTTCGCGCTTTGAAGTGTGTGAGGTGTGAGGTATTCGTCCAATTTTAAAACCGGTTTTCTACTCTGCGCTTTCTGACGATAAGGCGCGAAAGGCGTCGTCGTCCACGAACGCTTGGACGTCCCAAGCGTCCAAGAGACTGTCGAACAACAACACTCCATTATTGTCTTCTTTTTCTTCTCCTTCTTCTGTGTGGCTCCTCGTGCTATTGCTAGTATTCGTATTCGAGGAGGAGAAAGACCCCCGCAAACTGTCCAACGCCTTCTCGGCGACGACTTGCTTTACGCGGAGTTCTTTGCGCGTGCCTTCTAAAGCGCTCGCGCAAAGGAAGAGCCACTGTTCGAAAGACCGTTTGTTGTTGTTGTTGTTCATCTCAACGGTAGTGTTGGAGAGAGAAAAGCGAGTGGAAAGTGCCGCGTTGGGGACGTTGTGCATCCAGTGCACTTTTGGCGACGGCGCTTCGTCGTCGGTCTGTTCTTTTTTCGTCGTTTCTAGAAACGATAAACGCTTCGCGAGGACGACGGCTTCTTCCGCCTCGTCTTCTTTCTGCTCTGCTTCCTTTCCTCGCCGTCTGTCCCTTCCCCTGCTGCTTCTGCTTCTGCTCCTCCGTCTCCCCCGAGGTTCTCTGTCCCTTCCTTGTCGGCCGTGCCCTTCTTCTTTTTCTTCGTCTCTTCGCGCTAGGTGTTCCGGCGGATTCTTTTCTTCTTCTTCTTTAACTTCTTGAACTTCTTTTCCGCCGTTTTCAAACGCACTCGTAAAACTCTCGAACGTTTCCTCCATTTGTTTCGAAATACTTTCCAATTCTTCCACGATTCTTCGCAACTTTTCGCACGCTTCGTCCACACGTTCCGCGTCCGCGGCGGAGGAAAAATTCGCGTACTTGCCTCGTTTCATCAAACAGTTCAACATATCGTCGCTCGGGAGTATCGATTTAATCTTCTCCTGGACTTTTACGTGGTACGGTGAAGAAGAAAAGTCCTCGTTTTCGTTCTTCTTCTTGTCCTTCTTTTCCTTCTTCTTCTTTAACATGGACGATAACTCCTCTTTCGCCTCTTTCAAAATCGTCAACGCTTCCGTTCCGCTCTCGTGGGCGACGAACCATTCTCTCGCTAAAGACGCCATGGTGTATATTGCGTCCACATCAATCTCAAATTCTTCCGCGCTGTTTGTGATGTTATTGCTATCATTATTATTATTCACCGTAAAAGTCATTCTTTCTTTTTCTCTCAATCAATATACAATCAATTCAGCTCTTCGTCCTCCCCGATGGTCCTTTAAACACCTCCCCGCCCGGAACGCTTCGCAACGCGCTTTCGATCCGCCTCCCAACGTGTTCCTTTTCCCAAAGGCCTATATAATTCGTCGATGCGAATAAAACCGACACTAAACTTAAACTAAATCCCGTCGCCACTGCTAACGCTTTTAACCCTTGAATCGATGCTTTCGCGTGTACTCCTATTGGTAAATCTCGTTCTAACTTGTGTTTTCTGTTTTTCCAGTGCACGACAGACGCGGTAAACACGGAGGAGAAAACAGTCACGAGTGCGGCAGAGATGGCGAGGTTTGGATATGACACCTGGTAATACTTTTTTTTGTCGTCGTCCTTATCTGCTTCTATGAAGGATTGGATGAACCGGAAGCCTTCTCTTTTCGTCTTTGTCGTTTGTTCTTCTTCTTCTTCTTCTTCTTGTCGTCGTTGTTGTTGTTCGTTCTTGGAAATCGAATCGGAAAGCGACGACACTTCTCCTTCTTTTTTCTTCGCGTTCGTCTTCTTTGAAACGACAACGACCGAGGGAGACGAGGACGAGAACCACCACCAAAAGAGCATATATCGCCGCAAGGAGACTTGGGAGAGTAAAAAGAGCTCGACGTCCGAATTGAATGTTAAGAGAGAGAGAAGTGACGAGTGCACAAAAATGAGGGAAAGAAAGAGCTCTAGAAATAAAAACATTAATACAACGAGCACAGAGTCAACATCTCTCTCTTCCTCTCTTCCTCTCTCTCTGTGTCAAACAAATTACCAGCTATAGAACGCGTCGTCCTTATCTCGTACGATTTCTTCTTTTTTCCGACCTTTAATCAATCCGTAAGTCATGAGCCCTCGATCGAAGGCTCGATGCATGCGCTCGAGCGTCACAATCTCGCGGATGGTTTTGTACCAAATCCTGGGACCGGCGAAAACGACCGGCCACGGGTCCCAGACGCCGACCCAAATGGAGTGTCGCCACGAGGCGATGGTGTTTTTGACCCAGTTTTCGCCTTGAACTTTTTCCATGACGTGAGTGTTTCGCATTAATCGTTCGTATTCTTCGTAGGAGACAAAGTACGGGTGCGCCCACTCTTCGTATAAAAATTGTAAGTTTTTCTTTTCGTCTTCGGTGAATGGGTTTTTTGTTTCGTCGGCGTCGCGTTGGCACCAAGTGGCGACGACGAGAACTCCTCCCGGTTTCAACACTCGAATCATCTCTTCCACGTATTTCTTCTTATCTGGCATGTGTTCGCCGCTTTCGCACGCCCAGACGGCATCGAACGTGTCGTCCGGGAACGTCATCTCTAACGCGTTCATGACTTTGAATTCAGCGTTTGGAACGTTTTGTTCCTTGGCTAATTCAGTCGCGCGGTCTCTTTGGTTCGGCGATAAGGTGATCCCAGTGACTGTAGTTCCGTTCCCGTACCGTTTCGCCAAGTGTCTGCTCGCGCCTCCAATCCCGCATCCCACGTCTAAAATATTCGCAGGTTGCTTCCCGAACAAATCTTGAATGGACCAATCGCACATTTTATCCACGAACGCAAACTTAGCTTCTTTGAAATCCGTCACGTCGTTTCCTAACAACGTTCCAGCCCCGTTCGCTAAATCTTCGTCTTCGTACCACCCAAGATGGATGTGTTCCCCCCAATAGTACTCTAAAATGCCTTCCTCGGTCCACGCGTCGTATTCCGAGCCTACCGTATTCGCTCCGTCCACGTACGCTCGCGACGGCGTATCCAAAATCTTCTTAATCGTCACCGCCGCCAACGCGACGTACGGAAGGTAAAATGCCTGCGCACTCAACGCGTTCGCGTTGATGAGCGCGTTTTTTATCACTGAACTAGAATTTGCGGGAGTTGAAACAACGTTTTTCTTAGCGGCTTGAGCGGCAGCCAACTGCGAGACGGATTCGTTCGGTTTGCACAAAAGTTCTTCTTTGGATAATACATTTGTTGTTGGTCTTCTATTATTATTTGTCTGAATCGTTTGAATTATCGTCGTCTGTTCATCGTTTTGCGCTAAAATCGCTTTGTTTCCTATTCTGTGTCTCGTTCTTCTTTGTCCAGTCGTCTGAATCGTCGTCGTAAACGAAGAAGACGATTTCATCATCGCGTGACGTCTTTGATTTTGAGGATGATTTCGATGATTACTCCTCGGCGACTTTGATGAGAAAGAAGAAGAGGAAGAATGTAACGGAAACAACAGAGAAGAAGCCGATGTTGTCATCATCGAAACACTACTCCTTTTATTATTAGTATTATTATTATGTGTGTGTGTATATGTATCGCGTTTTAAAGCGCGCTCGGATGTGTGGTAAATTAAAAGCTTTTTTTGGTGGATAATAGAAGGTAAAAGCGCACACGTCTCGCCCGGTTTGCTTGCTCAAAAGCACCGCATCGGGCCATTTCAAAAGTGGCGCCGCGTTTTTCGCGTTTTGCACTTGTTTCTCTACCCAACCGATGCATTTTTTTATGCACCACAACATGCCAGTGCCTTCGTTGTTTGCATTCGTCTCGTCGTCGTTGACGTACTCACCGTTACCACCCGACGATGTTCCTTCAAAACTCCTCGGGGAAATCATCGTCGGGAAAGAAGACCTTCGTCGGAACAAAATTCTCGTCGGTGATGGTGGTGTTAATGTTCGCCCGTTTTTGTCTCCTCCTCCTCCGCGAGTAGCAGTAAACCGAACGATGTCGTGTCGTCTTCGTCTCCCGCTTTGTCTCGACGACAGCGACGGTTGGAGAACCCCGAGAGCAAGAGCAGCGCGCGTCATGTGATGTGCGTTTGGAAACACCTTTAGGGGAAATTGAAATGACGCGAAAGCGTCAAACGCCTCACAAGAAACATGTCTTCATCCATCGCGCCTCGAGCATCGGTACAGTTCTTCCGCCACCAAAGCGCGAGGAAAAGAACCAGGAGGATAGGAACTTTCGTTTCTTCTTCGTTCAGTCCGTTCCAAACGAAACTGGGGGCAATGGTGTACGATTCTGGGTACCGACAGTTGTTCCGCCTGTTGGTTGTGCGTGTATCGTTTTGCTCGGCGACCCACGCTAAGGATTTCTCGCTTCGCAAGTCCTCTAAATACTGATTGCAATCCACGTCTGGAGTCTCCTACACCAGATCTTTTGTTGTTTTGACTCGCGAGACTCAAAAAAAAAATAAGTTTTTTTTTCTCCTTCACAAAATCTCTACAAAAACGCATTCGTTCACACGCAACAAAAGATAGGAACACGCACCTTCGAGCGAATTTACTCGTGCGAGTGCGAGAAAGGAATTGCGCGGAGGAAAAGTGTAAGTTTCTTTCCTGCTCATTTTTCTTCTCGTTGTTGTTCAAAAGGCACGTCGCGCGCGTGTGGCTCAGAATCCATCTCATTGGTAAAACGAAAAGACGCAAAATTTTAAGAGAGACGACGACCATAAAATAAAAATAAAATGTTTTTATCGCGTGAGCAAAAGCTTCAGAATGTCCTTTCGGCGTTGGACGCCGCCGTTGGACGTGTTCACGGCAATGATACTGACAAGGCGCTCTTGCATGCTTCTGAAAATGTGAGAGTTGCTGTTAGAAGGTTAAAAACACAACGTGAAACACCTGTAAGAGGAGAAAACACGTTGGACGTCATCCTCAAGTCTCATTCGCACAGAGTGATCTCCGTGAGAAAAAGCACAATTGGATGTGAGGAGAATAATACGGACCCGGGAGATGTTGTTCGCACGATAGCGAAGGAGCGCCTTGAAAACTACGACAACCCAATCCAGCCAGGTTCAGATGAGCATAAGAGAGTTTCGAACATTCGCAAGAATACAGCGGTCAAGTTATTGAGTACAGAGTTTGGTTCCATCAAGAAATATTCAACTCATAATGGAAATCCAATTTCTAATATCTTTGGAAAAGTGGTGAGAAAAATGAGTGCAGGCAGTGCCACATTGATGGAAGTCAACGGCAGCACCCCGGTGACAACCCCGGGGGGCGTGAGACGGACATTCACAGGCCGATCTGACAACGGTAGAGGAAGTCAGCAACGTCCGCGATTCGATTCCAACGTTGGCAACGGAAACGTTGGCAACGGAAACGTTGGCAACGGAAACGTTGGCAACGGAAACGGAGGGAACGGGAACGGAGGGAACGGGAACGGAGGGAACGGAAACGAAGTCAGCGACGAGGATGAAGACAACGAGGACGAACCAGACTTAGAGCCGGAAGACTTCAGAGATATCGAAGACGCTTGGCTAGAATCGGCGACTACCATCGAGAATGCCAAGAAAGAGAAAAACAATCAAAAGAAGATGAAAGCTGATTTCGTGCGGATCGAGTTGAATTCTACGAGTGGCATGTTGGCTGGTGTGGGGTATTTTGATCGAGCCGATACATCTCTTCCGACTACATTGAAAAAGGAGAGTTTCGTCCCGTGCCCGTGCATCATGGGTGGGGATTCTCTCACGTGGATGCTTCCTTCGAATTTGACAGCGGAACTCACATCGAGCGCGTTTTACGATATTTTAAATGCAAATGAAAAGATCGAAATAGAAGGTAAAAGCGAAAATGAGAAGATTTTAATCATCTCCGGTGCGATTGACCGTATGAATGATGAGGATAAAAAATCAAATTTCTTGAAGTTGCTCTGGAAAAAAGAAAACGACGTTTGGAGTTTGGGAACGCGCCAAGCACCAGACGTGACGGATGGTAATCGGAAGAAATACACGTGCTCGGAGAATGTGCATTTGACGAAAACTGTGGTCGGCATGAACGATCTCGAACGCGGCGCGCTCATCGATTTGTGTGGGTTTGGTGCTTTTAGAAATTACAGTTTGAAGGATGCCGTGTTGGGGACTTTCGTTGTTCGAGGTTTCGAAAAGATTTCGAGGGAGAACGAATCGAACCGAGCGAAAATTATAGTGGAGGACGACACGTTTCACTTTTGGATGTCCGAAGGCGCGCACGGCGGAATCAGTTTCTTGAAACATTTTAAAGACGCTGAATGGGATATTATGAAGATTCATCCGGACGCGTTCGAGAAAATCGAGTTCCTGGGACAAGACGAAAAGCTCGTATCTGCAAGAGAAATGATCGTGAGCGGATTTCGTTCGGCGAAAAGATACATGCAATCGTGGCAAGGCTTGTATTACTGCTACCGCAAAAATGCAAACGGAGAAGTTGAAGTTCGATGGTTGTTCAATATCATATCTATCTGTCGTTTGGGACACTTGGAATTATGGCTATTATGGGATTACCGGCGTTTGTTAGCTATGATTAATGTCGTTCGTTTCTTGAGAGGAAAACGCGTGTACGCGTTCAACAGCAATCCTCTCAAAGACGCGCTCGATGAGAGAATGAATGGCAGAATTTTTCGCAAGTTTCTCAAGCCGAGCGTGTGGCCTAGTAACGACAGCGTTCCAGTCGCCGGAAATCCCGTCGTTCCATGAGCAGTGAGATTCAATTTGATTTCATTTTACTTTTACTTTTACTTTTAACTTTTTTTTACTAATCATATATTAACTTAATTCAAGAAAGTATTTTTTCTCGTGGTGTGCTCGTGGTGTGCTAATCAAAAATCACGAGACGATTAAAATTAAAATAAAATCAAATCTGCTCTTCGAGCGCGTAAATGAGATCCTTTGGATGTATTTTGTTCTCATCTCTCGAGCAACCCGTGTAACTGCATTCATCTTTGTGTTTCATTTCTTTCGCCTTTGCTTTTTGAAGACGCGAAAGGTAAACGCAATAGGAGCCTTTTGCACATTTTTTAGGCAAATTCACGCCGGCGACGTTGGTCAAAATGCACGTGTTTTTGCGAACTTCGTACCCGAATTTGCAATACGACGTCTCTAAAAGGAAACACTCGAAATCATAAAACGGCTTCGTCCAGTTGAACAAGCTCGAGAAATCGTTTCCGGAAGGATTTTCGAGCCAAAATGGACACACGAAATAAACCACCAAGTCGATGATAGAGCGAACGGGAACTAACGCTCGGTCGACGAGTTCTCGCTTCAAAGCGGTTCCAATATGTTTGCCCCACGTCTCGTTAAGATCCGCATAGAACGGGTTGCGTTGGACGCTGAATGCCGTGCACTCGGGCGCGGCGAAAATCTTTGAAATTATTCCAGCGGGAGGTAAAAAGCACGGCATGAACGACTCAATCTTCGCACAAACAAACACGACGTTTTTCAACCTCCACGCTTTCTCTTCTGCGGTATATAAAATCAAAGGATCGACGCAAATGTATATTTTCTTTTGAGACGTTGCTCTCTCGTGCGCGTGTACGCTCGACAAACACGAGCCAGCGCCAATGTCCAAGACGAATCTGCTCTTTTCCTTCCTCATCCACTTCGCTTCCTCGCTCAAAGACTCCCACGACAAGTCACCAACGAGCAGACGCTGGAGTTGACCGGAGGTGAACCAGCTCGCGACGCCCGTCCTCAAATTCAAAACTTTCCACGGGATGAGCGCGGCGCACTCGTCGCCTTCCCGTCGAACGGTATCGTTCAAACCTCTGTCAAAAGCGACGACGGCGATGTGCTTCTCATTTTGTATCTCCGCGGCTTTGGCCAAGAACAAATCCAAATTGCCTTCCTCGTCGCTCACGCACCACGTTTGTTCCTCTCCTTCGCGCGTTGTTCGTTGGAAACAAGCGTTGGAAGTTACCGAGAGACGCGCTCGCAAGCTCAACTCTGCGCGCAAACGCTGTTCTTTTGGCACCCACTTTCTCAAACCTTGGGGGAGGCTTTTCAAATCTGAAGAAACAAACGACTCGATAGAGACCACCACCCGACGAAATTTGCCTCTATTTCGTCGGGTTGTTGGATAATCTATCACGATGCTCGACGTCAAAATAGTTTCTCCGCGAATGACGTGCACAGCTGCACCAACGATGCGCGCGAGACGTCGTTTTGGTCCTCTCTTCGTTTTCGTTTTCTTCTTCTCGATGGTGAGACCCGAAGTTGTGAGACGCGCAGTCGACGACGAGGACGACGACGCGGCGATTCGCGACGAAACGAAGATTGGTATTTCGTCACCGTCGAGGAACATGTACCGTTGACTTCTAATCTTTTCCGGAGAGCGAAGGAAAAAAGAAGAGCTGTCCGCTTCTGACTTCCACAGCTCTTTTTCTTCGTCGTTCAGGTGCGCTTTCACGGCGGCGTCGACGCTCGAGAAGTATTCTCGAGCAGGATATTTCCGCTCCATCGCTTCTTTATGCGCTCGGCGTTTCGCTTTGTACCTCTTCTCCTTGTCTTCCTCTTTGCCCAACACGTCCTCTCTCGCTTTCCCGAACTTCTCGTTTCCTCGAACCACCTCTGAAGCTCCGCAAAGATGATGACGGCGGCGGCGGGACGTTGTCTTCTTCTTTCTCTTCATCATCATCAATTCTTTCATTCTTCTCTCTCACTCTTTCACTCTTCGTATTATCTTTCGTCGCGAAATATTAAACACCGCTCTTCCTCTCTCTCTCTCTCTTTCTTCCTCTCTCTCTCTCTCTCTCTCTCTTCCTCTCTCTCTTTCTTCCTCTCTTTACTTTCTCCGTTCCAGAAGGAGAGAGAAGAATTTGTGGTGGTTTTTTGTTTTTCTAGTGATCTCCATTATTCAAAAAACGAAGGGAGAAGGAAAGCGAGGGTGCGCGCGTTTTTTCTCCGGCTCGTTTGCCGTCATTACTGCACGGTTTGCCGCGAAACTTTGCACGCCTTACTTTAATCGCGAGACCTATCGAGTCGCGAAGAAAAAGAAAGGAACGATTCGTCGTGCGAAGCAAAATTCATTTTCGCGATTAAAATCGCTCACTGTCATCGCTTCTCGCGAATCACACGGAACCTCTTCGTGGGTTCATTGCACGTTTATGAGATGTTCGAGCGATGCATTCTTCAAATCCAATCGCTCATTTCACGTGCACGGCGAG
>JACLAA010002764.1_pt1 | contig 18539 bp, 4 predicted proteins | sample 8027891 | NCBI WGS metagenome assembly JACLAA01 (sample SAMN15724900, study PRJNA655200) | protist metagenome | isolation source: fluorescence activated cell sorting (FACS) single amplified genomes of... | place: Spain: Blaines Bay Microbial Observatory, Mediterranean Sea | collected 2016-01-19 | reverse complement strand
ACGTTCCACCTTCGCAACGAGAAGGAAGAAAATCGTCCCGAACCTCGCAAAAGTCAACAGCAAAATCACCGTTAGGGAAGAAAGCAATTACTCACGACGAAGCGAGAGGAGATCCGGATTACGATCGCAACGATCCGAATTTGATTCGAGGCGGCGCCTTGCATCATCGCGAGCAGTTTGGACACACGAGTTTGAGCGGACGCTCGAGCCCGAATCATCACGCCTCGCTCGCCGAGGAACAAGCGGCGCAAAAGCAAGCGAAGAAAGATCAGCAAAAGAAAGAGAAACCAGCGCCTCCAAAACTCACGGCTGAGCAACAGAAGCAACAAGCAACCGGGCGAGAGATTCGCAAATTTCTCGATTCCAACGATATTAACGGAGCTTTAGATGTTTTTTACGCCAAGAGAGATTTCGGTGGAATCGACGTGGAAGCTTTTAAAATTTTGGTTGCTGGGTGCGTGAAGATGGCGGCGATTCAAGACGGTTTACGGGTCGTTGAGTACGCGAAGAGTAAAGGTTTGAAGATCTCGCTTCGAAATTTTACCGGCTTACTCCAGACGATACCGCAACGTTCAAACCCGATGGATACGGCTGATTTACTCGCCGCGCTTGAGTACGTCATCGATTACGAAGACAGACGCGTTCGAAACTATCACTTTCACTTCGCAAAACTTATCGTGCAAGAGTTTCTCGAAGAAGCTTTACAAACGCTCGATCGTGTGGCAAACGCGCCGGCGTTTGGCTTGCAAGAAAACGGACTTGCTGCCATGGACGTTCGATTGGAACCACTGCGTAAACCCGGTCAAGTTGGTTTAACAATTCCCGCGCTCGCAGCCGAGATGCAAAAGAATCTCATGAAAGGTGACGCGGTCTTGCTATCGAGAACTTCCGCCACAAAGAATATCATGACGCTAGGCGAATTACCGAAACACTCTAAAGCCGCGCTCGAAGCAGCTGGCGAGAGCACGGTGAAAGCGTTATCGATGGAGCAAGGCGAAAGACCGGCGCGACGAAGCTACAACTACAGCGCCGCGGAGGAGTACGAAGCTGAAGTCTGTCAACTTGGGAACAACATTGCCGTCCGTTTACTCGGCGTCGACCCGAGAGACGCCGCGAGCATTTCTGGTTCCGGTTGGCGTGTTGATAAGTTGGCGAACAGAACGAGTTACTTGCGTCAGTTGAACGCGCTGCAAGATTTGATGGAGATGAAGGGGCCAGTCGGCAACAAAGCCGGAGTCGATCCAGGAATTCGAGACATTTTACTCGCTGGATGGGATAACAACAAGAAGGCTATTGAATCCATTCCAGATTTATGCGCGGCTGAGTTGAACGGGGAAACCATGCACGCGGCTACAAAGCAACGCATGCTCGACATGGCTCAAGATATTCCTGCGATGCAGCACATGAATAAGTCGCAACACGAGGCCTTGCGAGCGGCATTGTTCCAACGCATCACATTGATTCAAGGCCCGCCGGGTACAGGTAAAACGCACACCGCGGTTGCGTTGGTGCAAATGTGGCTGAAGTGTCGCACGATGCCGATTCTGTGTACATCTGATTCGAACATTGCAGTGGATAACTTAGTTGACGGTTTGTCGCGAGCAGGGGTTCGTGTTGCGCGTATTGGTCGTCCAGAAGCCGTGCGTCAAGACCTGATGCCGTTTATGGTTGAATCTATCGCCGGAATCGAACCAGGCTCGAACATGTCGAAAGATCAACAGTATCAAGCCATCAACGGAGTTTTACGACGAGCGGAAGTTATTTGCGCGACGTGCGCGGGTGCCGGGAGCGATATCCTCGAACGATTTTCCTTTGCCGCGTGTCTCATTGATGAAGCCACGCAAGCGACGGAGCCGGCAACGGTTGTGCCCATGACAAAAGGCTGTAAACAAATCGTCCTCATCGGTGATCAAAACCAGTTACCGCCGACGATTATTTCCCGCGATGCGGACGAACGCGGTCTCGGAACGAGTCTTTTTGAAAGAATGCTTTCGCGCGGTATTCGAACATTTATGCTTAAAGTGCAATATCGTATGCACCCGGCGATTGCAAAGTTCCCATCGCAGCAATTCTACAACAACGAATTACTTTCCGGTACGCCTCCTTCGCAAAGGCGAGCGCCGCAAGGGTTCGATTGGCCAGTACCCGCAGTGCCGTTGGCGTTTGTTGATTGCCCGGAAGGTGAAGAACGATCTGATGGCGCTTCGCAAATGAACACGATTGAAGCGCAAAAAGTTGTAACGCTGGTGAAGAAGTTGATGGCTGAACACGAAGTTTTAGCGTGCGATATCGGTATCGTTTCACCGTACGCCGCGCAAGTGCGAGCGATCAAAAAGCTTTTGCAACCCAATGCGGTTAAACGAACGAGATTTGACGCACCAGCCGCGCCAGACTCCGATGCCGCCATCGAAGTTTGTTCCATCGATGGTTTCCAAGGTCGAGAGAAAGAAGTTATCGTATTCTCGTGCACGAGAGCAAACTTGATGGGTAATGTCGGTTTCTTAGCCGATCGCAGACGCGTAAACGTCATGTTGACCAGAGCGAGAAGAGGTTTGATTATCGTCGGGCACTTGAGAACTTTGCGAGGAGAACCAGAAGTTTGGGGACCGTGGTTAACCTGGGCCGGCGAAAATGGTTTAATCTGCGGTTTGTCCGCCACGGATGCCGACGCTGCGAACAGTTTGGCTACGATTGGTATGAGTTCCTACGCCGAAATCGGAGGCAGCGGTGTTGGCGAAACTGTCAACACTAGTGCGATGCTCGTTCCGTCGGCGTGGGCAGACGATTCCAAGAATACTGGCATGCACCGCATCGAATCTGGATCGAAGCTCGTTCAAAGAGAACACATCCCGGAAGCGTGGGACGATAGCGACGACGAAAACGCGGACGTGGACGCCATCGTACCGAGCGCGAGCGTGAGCTCGTTTGTTACGAGTGCGATTTCGACGGATGACCAAGATCCTGATTCTGCCTGGGATGAAGATGATGAAGACGACGACGGCGGTGAGGAAACAGCAACAACTGCTTCGGTTGTGACTTCTTCGACGGATGAAGAAGATGGCAATGACGATGAGGCGTAAAAGAGAAAGGGAGGGGCGAGAGAGAGAGAGACAGAGAGAAAGAGAGAGAGAGAAGAAGAGAGGAGGTGGAGGTGTTTTCGTTGTGATTACAATATACTACATTGATTGAAATTTATTTCTTTTGCTTTTTGCTCTTTTCCTTCTTTTCCTTCTTTTCCTTCTTTTCGGCTTTCTTGCGCTTTTTAGTTCTGTCGATTTTGTTCTCTTGTTCTTCGTCGTCGTCATTAAATCGAACTTTTGTGCCTTGGAAATCGACGATATTGGTGTGCGTACTACCTTCACCGTTACCGTTCGCCATGGAAGGTGGTCGACCACCACCGCACACGGCTAACACGAGCGCGTCCAAACCTTCCTTATCCGTCGCTCGCGAAGCGGTAATCTGTTTCTCTTTTAAAGACCGGAGGACTGTGCGTAAATCAAACTCAGCCTCTCTTTGCGCTTTCCGAGCCGGTTGTAACGCCAAATTGCTGTGCATTTCCTTTGCCTTTTCGCGCGATCCAAGAACGGCTCGAGAAGATCGACTCAACATTTTCTTTTCGAAAAGTGGAAGAGCGTAGTTGAAACCGTTCACGGAGCCGTGTTTTCCTACACCTTCGATGAGCGTATCAGCGAATAAGACGGCGTCGCTGATGGCTTGATTCGCACCTTGCGCTTTGAATGGCGTCATCGGATGCGCCGCATCACCAATGATTGTTACGCGACGAGAAATGCTCGCTTTCGGACGAAGGACGTCAGTTTCTAACAACTCGCGGTCGTAGACAGGGTAGCCGCTCATGCAATTTAGCGGAGTTTTTGTGAGCATCTCTGGAATGGGATCGTGCCAATTCCCGCATCGTCTGGAGATTTCAGCCTTCAACGTGCTTGCATCCCTTGTGTACTTCTTCGCCGTATCTTCTGAGCACGGGAACGAGAGCTGCCACATCGTTGAATTTTTCGTGAATGGCATGGCGTAAATCCGCGTGGTCCCGTCTACGGTTTCAAAGATACGACGCTTCGCCAACGGGATTTTCAGTATCTCGTCGTTAACAATACCTAAGACTACACACAAACCGACGTAGTTTAATCGGTCTCCCGGTAGTTCCAACTGACGCCGGACGGTGGAGAAAATACCATCCGAGCCAATTAATAGAGCGCCTTCAATTTTCGTATCGTCCATGAGAGTCACCGTGACTTTATCTTTGTCGCTATCGTCGTAACTTTTTAACTTGCTATTCCACCGAATCGTATCCGGACGCACGGCTTCGAGAATTCGTTGGCGAAGTACCTGCCTCGGTATGTGAATGAATCGACCCGAGTTTTGGACTTCTTGCCTGTCCTTGCTCTTTACACCAAACGCCTCGCCAAAGAACCCGATGATTTCGCCTTGCTGCAAGAACGTATAGTGCGAAGTGGACGGTGCATCATCTCCAGAGATATCGACGCCCATCGCTTGCATTGCATCCGTCGCTTGCACCGTGAGACCGTACCCTTGAGCCCTGGAATCAAAACTCGCATCCGATTCCAAGACGACAACATCGAATCCTTTCTTTTGAAGCGACACTGCTAAAGCCGCGCCGCCGATGCCGCCGCCGGCGACGATGATACGACCGCACTCGGATACGTCTACGTTTGCGTCGTAAACGTCGTTGGTGGCCGAAGACATTCGCCTTTGTTGTTTCAATTGTTTCACAACTGCCGTTTGATTGGCTTTTTGAAACGCCCACTCTAAGTTATCTAAATCTTCTTCACCGAAATCGTCCATAATTCGTTCCACCACTTTCGCCATGGAGCTAAATAATTCGTCGTCCGCCTTGCCGGCGTTTGCAAACGTCCACGCCACGTTCGTAATATCCGCCGCGGTAAACTCATTCACGCGTTTCACCGCCGCTCGCGCTAACGACGATACTAAACTATCGTCCAACTTACCAGCCTTATCGTACGTCCACGCTAGATTTGCTATATTCGGTGCATCTAAATCGTCCAAGCGCGATTTTAAGAGCGACACTTTCACCGCTTCCAACAACTCCACATCAAACCTACCTAATTTCGAAAACGACCAGGTCAAGTTTACGATATCTTGCGTGTTAAAATCGTGCAAGCATTTTTCTGCCATTCGAGCTAGGACAGTAAACAGCGCGTCGTCTAAGTGACACGCTTTCCCGTACGCCCACGCTATATTTGCGATATCTTGCGCGTTGAAATCCGTTCCGTTGTTTGCAAACATTTTACGCTCGATGTTTTTACCAAAAGTGGTGAAAAGCTCTGCGTTCAAATGTCCAGCTTTGGCAAACGACCACACTGAATTCGACAAACCTTGCGCGTTCAAGTTTCCCATGTGTCTTTCCGCGTTCTTTGCTAAAGTAGTAAACAACTCGGCGTCGTACTGCCCGGCTTTCGCAAACGCCCAACACAAATTTGAGAAATCTTGCGCGTTGAAACGATCCATATTTTTCTGGGCCGTCTGCGCGATTGTTCGGAACAAAGTAGCGTCAACGTATCCAATCTTTGCTAAAGCCCATGCCGTGTTCGATAATCCTTGCGAGTTGAAACCGTGCAATTGACCATCGATAGCTTTTGCTAACGCCTTGAACAATTTTGCGTTGTCGCACTCCGCCGTGGCGAACGCCCAAAACACGTTCGTAATCTCTTGCGAGTTGAATCTGTCCATCTGTTTCTCCGCCATTTCCGCCAAGTTCGCAAACATTCCCGGGTCAAAATATCCGCTTTTTGCAAACGCCCACGCTATGTTTGCTATTTCTTGACCGTTACACTCCGCCAAATGCCTACCGATAGCTTCCGCTAACTGCTTCACCAGCCCGTTCTCGTCGCGAGCGCCGACGCCACATTTCGCGACGCCGTGCGCGATATTCGCCAATTCTCTTCCTCGTATGCCAGAAGAGTCGCTTGCTATAACATCTCTCGTGCGTTCGACCAGTAACGCTAACCCATCTTCGTGCTCGCTTTGCCAATCGCTACTAAAACTACTCGCGCTGGTGGTGATTCTTCCCAATAAATTCCAAAACGCCGACAAGTGAATGTGGTTGAACCGTTTCCAGTGTTTTCGCGTGAGCTCGAACATTTCGCGCAAACTCTTCGCATTTTTAATGTTGGCCGTTAACAGCGCCGGCGATGGTCCGTTTATGTTGTTGTTATTATTGTTGCCACCACTCGCGACGGCGTTCTTCTTCTTCTTCTTCTCCTCTTTCGTCGGAATTGGAATTGGATTCAGTCCGGCCTCTTTTCTCGCGTCCGCTTCGCTCATGCCTCGCTCTTCCACGAGCTGTTTCGCTTTCAATTTCATCCGCTCTTTCTTGCCCATCTTTTTCTTTTTCTTTTTTACATCTTTTACGCCGTCATCGGCATCGTCGGCGACGCTCATCGCGCCGCCGCCCGTCGATGGTGATGCGTGCAACGCAATGAGTGAAGGAAAGTACGAGAGTGTTTTACAGGTGAATTTTACTGCTAGAGCCTAGATGTCTATATGCGAGTATCATTTTCAACTCTACAATTAACCGGCCATCCCGTCTCTCCACGCGACGTTTACACAATCTCCCTCCAAGAACGATACCGATGCTGATTTACCATCACCTCTCAAAACAGTTTCTTTGAATTTTGCGTAAGGCGAGGAGGCGATAGTTTCCTCCGCGTTTCTCGCGAACGCGAAGGAGTCTTGCAACCGCTTTTTGAGTAACGAGACCGAGGTAAAATCGTCGCCGTGAACAAATGAACATCCGTTTCCATTCGCTTTCGCGATACTACTATTAGCATCATCTTTAAAAATCGATGAGAGGAGCTTTAGAAACTGCATTTTCAAATCGTACTTTGACGCGCGAGGTGGTTTACCTCGCCCAGATATTGCCAAACCAGTTCGTCCGTCGTGGACGCGCGCGATGGTATCGTACGCGCACCAGGATACAGATTCGTCAGATTCGCCGACGTCGGCGCGAGCGCGAACGGATCGTTCCTTGAACTCGATCGATATAGATGCCATCTGAGTGCATAAATGTTTCGTAGCTTTGTTTTCATAATTCTTACCGTTCAACGATGGAGAAGAGCAGCACGTGCGCCCGTACGTTGCTTCAAACAGGCGGTCACCGTCATATTTTCTCGAACACGCTACACTACTCAGCACTATTGGCTCTTTGATAAACGAAGCCGTTAAAATCGATCCTTGAACGCCACGTGCACACCAAATCGCGATCTTATCCGAGCACGAAAGCGTTTGTTTGGGATTCCCGATTGCTTCGCGAACACCCCCACGTAAAACAACACATCCTGGTGGTACTTTCTCGTCATCGATGGTATTATGGGCTGAGGAGACGTTAGTGCCTTTACGTGTCGCGTGCGGAAAGCAACTTAACGAGCTTTCCAAGTTCAGACTCGCTGAACCACACGGTGCACTTGATACGTACAAGTGTATCTCAACGTCGTCGCGTTTGCGAAACCATCCATCGTTCATCTCCAAAACGCTAAAGTTATTGTCATCGTTATATTGTACCGCAGCGCCCGAAGATGCCATTTTACCACCAGGAACACTATCATTCATCTCCGCGTACAAATAACGCAGAAAGTTCCGTCGCGCAAGAATTTCTGCGTGCGAATCGCGAATGACATCATCTCTGCTCGATACAAATGCAGATCCTGCTACGTCTGGTGGTACGAATTTTGTTCCAACACCTAAACTTGCGACTTTTACGCGAGAGGTGCTCTTCTCATACGCAACAAAGGCAGCAAAGCACGCCGCACCTTTGGCGTTTTCATAATGCCTTTTGCAATATCGTTTATACGTACCAAACGCATGCGACGCGATCCGATTACTTTTTAAGCGAGCGGCGGCATCTGTATTGTCACCGCGCTTAGTCGCTTCGAGCGCTCGCGTTTCACACTCCTGGGCATCCCAAACACCGTCCGGTTTAGGTTGATACTGAGTATGAGACGTATCATCGTGATCACAGTCATCCTCATCGCTACTTCCTCCATCGATTGCGGCGTTTCCATGTCTATTTCGACACAAGTTTGTCAGTGACGTTAAGAAGTCATCCGATATATCGTTCCCGTGTGCCCAAATCGTTCGCATCGGCTGACCGTTATTCAAACGCATTTCCATCGCACGAAGTAATTCGTGCGCACCTTCCTCGTTGAAACCGACATGATCAACGTGTACCTCGACGAGCGTTTCTTCGAGTGTAATGAGCTTAGCGATGAGACGCACACCAGCGTTCCCTATTGGATTCCCTCCTATGTCTAAAATTTCTAATCCCCTAATACTACTATTACCGCTTAAACGCTCCTTCGTTCGCGCAGTAAACGCGTCAACGATAGATTGAGCACCAATTGGACCTATTTTATTCCCATAGAGAGCAACTTCTAACACACAGGTATGCTTTGCAAATAGTTCGGATAAGTGCGCGCATCCCTCGTCATTAATATCATTGTGGTGTAAACCGATGGACTCTAAAAAGGGCATTCGCCTTAGAATTCTCGGCGCGATCACCTCGCACCCGACGCACCCGAAACCAACTTCACCTAAACTTCGCATGGCTTCACCTTTTCGATTTTGTCGACACTTTTCGTATAAACCGTTGAACGCGCACAGTGCGAGTAGTCGCTTACACCAAGACGATGAGAACCCCGGATTTCCATCGCACATCAATTGTAAGGGAGATGAAAACGACGCGTCGTTATTTTCCTTTTCACAACAATGCACGGAAAACTTCTCAAAAAACTGTTTGAATCCATTCTCGGTTATGTTGTTGTTCCGCACATCCACAGCGTTTTTTAATATCACGATATCCTCGAACAGACGCATAAATATGCCGTCGGTCACGTTGCAATTCGAAACTCCTTCCTTCTTCAGTCTCCTTCTCAAATATCCAACCGCGTTTCTTTCCAACGCCTCTCCCAGCCTTCCAATCGCCGCCGCCGAGAACGTCCCTCCTGAACAATTTACGTCCGTCAACACGCACGAACTGCCCGTATCCTCGCAAAACCTCAGAACCGCATCTATGGTCCTATCTGTCAACCGTTTATTGTTTCTTAAGTTCAACGCTCTCAAACGCTTCAACGATGAAGGCGACGCCAAAAGACTTTCCACGAACGCGTCGTCCACGTCGCAGCTGGACGCGTTCAATCTCTCCACGCGAACATTTCTCGTCCTCCTCAAACACTCCACGAACTTGTCGCATCCTTTCTGATTCCTGAACGCCTTCTCGTTTCCACTCACGTTCATCTCTCGCAAGCGCTCTAGAATTGTGTTTTTCTTCTCCTCCTCCTTTTCGTCCTCGAACAGACTTTCCAAAAATAACGAACTGTTGTTGTTGTTCTCTTCTTCTTCTTCCTCGCACGACGACGACAACACTCTCACGCTCGAGACGTTCAACGCGCGACAACAGCACGTGTTATTATTATTATCAATCGACGACGATTGAAATATCAACCGAATGCAACTCTTAAACGTTTTCCAAGAATCAAATTCGCAATCTTTCAAGTTCACCATCGTTTCACCAAAATCGTTTCGTTCAGTCGTGCGCTTTTCGAGAAACGCTTCGAGGTTGGTTTCCTTCGTCGCGAGTTTGTTTCCCTTCTTACGTTTAGGACGGTGAAAGCGTTCGTTGTTCATTCTTTACGACGATTCAGACGACGACGACGAAAAGGCGCACTTCGACATCATTTTGAGCGGCAGAGAGAAGCGTAGTATTATTTGAGGAACGAGGGAAGAGTGATGTGTGAATAATGCGTGAAGTGAAGAGTATCGACTCTAACGCGACAACAAAAGTACGCGTAGAAACGTCTTAATAATTTCAATCGTCTTCCTCCTCCTCCTCGTCGTCGTCATCTTCTTCCATATCTTCCTTACGGTCGGCTTTTACGAACGGGTCTTCCTCGTCTTCCGAGTCGTCCATGTCTTCGTCCTCGTCCTCGTCCGAATCGTCGTCGTCGGTTTCCCACTCTTCGCCTTCGCTATTGTCCTCGTCGAAATCATCCTCTTCGTCGCTCTCGTCTTCTCCACCACCCCCGACGACTAAATCGTCTAAAACGTCCACTGCCTCGTGGTATTCCGCCGCTGGTATACCTCGTTCGTCCTCGTTTAACCTCGCGTTTTCGTTTGCGTCTTGCACCTCGTCTCGCGAACTCGCGTAGAGCAACAAGTCTAACCGTCCCATGAGGTGCAACAGAGGTTCTCGTTGCGCCGTCCGCGCGTTAATTTGCGATTGTAAATGCGCCAACGTTCTCTGCGCGTTCGGCGAGACGCTGGCAAACCCAGCGTGTCTCACCAACGTCGCTCGGCACCACTTGGCCAACCGTTCCCCGCGATTCGGTTTGTCTTTCATGTTATCGAGGCATACGCTCAAAAGTTTCATCGCCAGAGGACCGCTCAAGCGCCCGACCGTGGTTTCAATCACGCGTTTATCGTGCACGGAGAAGCACCTTTCCAATAACTGCACGTCATCCGCGGCTAACGCTTGCGCGAGAAGCGTCGCCAAAGAGTCCGCTTTCGGTGGCACGAACGATGGTGCCGCCGTCGCGTCTTTATCGTCGTCGTTCTTCGTCGTCGTTGTCTTCTTTTCCGAGGTGGTGGCTCCACCCCCATTGACGGAAACTTCCAACGCTCTCACTCGCTCTCCGAGCGTCCGCATGTCGTCGTCGTCGTCTGTTTCCTCTTCAAATTCTTCTCCGTTTTTGTTGTTGTTATTACCATCGTCGTCTACTTCTTCTCCTTCTTTTGTTCCTCTTTCTCCTCCTCGGCTTTTCCTTTTCGATTTGCTCAAAGTGCTCTTCTTCTTCCCCGGCGGCTGATGATGATGATGATGTGATTGATTTATCTCGTCGTCCTTTTCGCCGCCTCTTTGTTGTACTACTAATACTTGTTCCTCTCGTTCCCGAGAAAGAACAGGAGGAATCCCATCGATGACGTGAACGACCTTGTTGTTGTTCGTGCCGCTCTGCTTCCGTCGCGACGACATCTTCTTCTTAAATACCTCTCTTTTTGCCGTTGTTGTAATAAACTCTCCCTTCTTCTTCTTTCGCTTATTCAAGAATACTAACTAAGTGTGTTTTGGTGTCAAGCTTGACAAATTATTAGACAAAAGCCAAAAAAGAGTGAAGAAGAAAAAGACGAAAAAAAAAATCAAAAATTTTTTTTTTTTCTCTCGTCGTCTGTTCTCAAATATCTCGTCACTTTCATCAGCTCTTCTTCTCTTTCGAGAAGAAGAAGTTAAAGAGAAGAAGAAGGAGAAGACGAAGAACACAGAAGAACCACAAAGAACCACCTCATCTCTTCTTCTCGAACAACCACAAAACGCGCACAAACGCAACAAAAGTGATCCTGCGTTTAAAAGACGAGGCGTGGAGGAGGCTACAAAAAAAATTAGTAATTTGAAAACGCGCAAACAGATTTTGCGCAAAAAGCACAGAGAAGAAGAAAAGAGAGACAACGAAACTTTTACGACGACGATGACGGGCGAACAACAACACGAACCAGGAAAGACGACTTTATTATCGATGTGTTTCCTGTGTTGCAAACCTAACTTCGTTCCGAAACGACCTCGGAAAGTCGTCCAGGACGTCCTCGCGTCTTTGCAAAAAGACGAGTGGCTCGGTCCGATTTTTCTTCCCAACGACGTCCACTCCAAACGAGTCCACCAGTCGTGCGGTCTGTGGTGCCCGGAAGTGTATTACGACCACGAGAAAGAACGACTGAGGAAATTACCGGACGCGATTCAACGGTCGAAGAAAATTCCGTGTCACAAGTGTAAACAGAAAGGCGCGGCGATCGGGTGCGTCGTTCCGGAATGTCCGAGGAGTTACCACTTGATTTGCGCGCACGACGATAAGTGCGCGTTTAACACGAGCACGTATTCGTTGGCGTGCCCGATGCATATTAAACGGTTGACGAGTAAAAACGCAATCGAGTGGACGAATTTCGCACTGGAGGAGTTGTTACATCCCAAAGAGGAGGAGGAGGATGAAGGAAACGAAGACGCGTTGGAAAGAGATTCGGAAGACGAGTTTAACGGTGAGAACAAAAAGAACAACGCCTCGAGATTTAGAGTTTCGAGAACAATCGCGGACGACGGTATGTCGTACTTGCCGTTAGCGGCGGCCAGAGCTGGCGCAGAGATTAAACCGAGAGGGAATAAAGCCGCGCGATTCGACCACACGTTCGCGCGAAGTCGCGAGGCTTTGATTCGTAAATCCGTCCAAGACGCCGAACGGAGAGAACGGAAACGGAAAGAAAACGAAATAGACGAGATTATTCTACACGCGAACAACGACGAGTTGGCGTTTCACAAACGAGAGAAAAACAGAAAAATGAAAGATACGACGCGGATCGAACGCTTCACCGTCGGAGGCGGGAGTGTAAATACGGAAACGAACACGTTTGGCCATCCCGACGGGTGGGATTCCATCGCCGGTAACCCGGAGATTATACACGCGTTGAAAGAAGTGACCGTTTTACCGTTGTTGTATCCAGATATTTTTAAAGGCGTGGATGTGAATAAAGCGCGCGGGATTTTACTCCACGGCGCGCCTGGGACCGGGAAAACCGCCGCCATTCGCGCGTTGGTTGGCGCGGTTGCGAAGCAGAATATGAAGAGAGTCAACGAAGGCGGCGGCGAAGACCAACAAAAAATAACCTTCTTTTGTCGCAAAGGCGCGGACTGCTTGGGTAAATATTCCGGCGAAGCAGAAAGAACGTTGCGATTGATCTTCGAAGAGGCGCAGAAATGCGCTCCGAGTGTCATATTCTTTGACGAAATGGACGGATTAGCTCCGAACCGAGCGAACCAAGCGAGCGATTCGTCCAACATTCACGCCTCGGTCGTGACGACATTATTATCGTTAATGGATGGCGTTTCCGACCGCGGACAAGTCATCGTCATCGGCGCAACAAATAGACCAGACGCTATCGATCCAGCGTTGCGACGTCCTGGTCGGTTCGACCGAGAAATCTTATTCTCGTTGCCGAACGAAGACGCGCGATTCGAGATTTTAAAATGCCACACTTCGAAATGGACGCCCAAACCGCCTACGGATGCAACATTGCGTTGGGTCGCGAAGGAAACGAACAACTGCTCCGGTGCCGATTTACGCGCGACGTGTAACGCGGCGTTGATCTCATCCTTGATGCGGTTTTTGCAAAATCAATTGTTAGTGAATCCTCCGACGATTACTCGCAACGTTCACAAAGCGAAAAAGACAAAAAACAAACTCCTCAACGAGTGTTTCCAGAGCAGAGACGAGTTAATGGCGATGTTTGACCACGCGTTACCGGAGAACGAAACGACTAAGAAACTCAAGAGTTTCGTCACGAAACAGCACGAGACGGACGTCGTTCGTCACGTCGGTCGCGAGTTGACGTTGCGAGGCTGGGACGCGTTGGGCACTCGCGTGGAGTTGTTGGAAGCGGTGAAAGTGTCGCTCTTAAAATCGCGCTTGGACGATTTAGATGCACCGAATATAGCAAATCTAGCGTGGACGTACGATAAGGCTGGTAAGTTGGACGATAGTTTAGTATCGTCGTTAGCGCGAGCGGCGGTGAAACGCGTGAATGAGTTTACCGCGGCGGATATTACGAACGTGGCGTGGACGTTTGCAAACGCCGGCAAGGCGGACGACGAATTATTTAGCTCCATGGCGAAAGTGGTGGAACGAATTATGGACGATTTCGGTGAAGAAGATTTAGATAACTTAGAGTGGGCGTTTCAAAAAGCCAATCAAACGGCAGTTGTGAAACAATTGAAACAACAAAGGCGAATGTCTTCGGCCACCAACGACGTTTACGACGCAAACGTAGACGTATCCGAGTGCGGTCGTATCATCGTCGCCGGCGGCGGCATCGGCGGCGCGGCTTTAGCAGTGTCGCTTCAAAAGAAAGGATTCGATGTTGTCGTCTTGGAATCGGATGCGAGTTTTGATTCCAGGGCTCAAGGGTACGGTCTCACGGTGCAAGCGACGGATGCAATGCAAGCGATGGGCGTCGATATCTCTGGAGATGATGCACCGTCCACTTCGCACTATACGTTCTTGCAGCAAGGCGAAATCATCGGGTTCTTTGGCGAGGCGTTTGGTGTAAAGAGCAAGGACAGGCAAGAAGTCCAAAACTCGGGTCGATTCATTCACATACCGAGGCAGGTACTTCGCCAACGAATTCTCGAAGCCGTGCGTCCGGATACGATTCGGTGGAATAGCAAGTTAAAAAGTTACGACGATAGCGACAAAGATAAAGTCACGGTGACTCTCATGGACGATACGAAAATTGAAGGCGCTCTATTAATTGGCTCGGATGGTATTTTCTCCACCGTCCGGCGTCAGTTGGAACTACCGGGAGACCGATTAAACTACGTCGGTTTGTGTGTAGTCTTAGGTATTGTTAACGACGAGATACTGAAAATCCCGTTGGCGAAGCGTCGTATCTTTGAAACCGTAGACGGGACCACGCGGATTTACGCCATGCCATTCACGAAAAATTCAACGATGTGGCAGCTCTCGTTCCCGTGCTCAGAAGATACGGCGAAGAAGTACACAAGGGATGCAAGCACGTTGAAGGCTGAAATCTCCAGACGATGCGGGAATTGGCACGATCCCATTCCAGAGATGCTCACAAAAACTCCGCTAAATTGCATGAGCGGCTACCCTGTCTACGACCGCGAGTTGTTAGAAACTGACGTCCTTCGTCCGAAAGCGAGCATTTCTCGTCGCGTAACAATCATTGGTGATGCGGCGCATCCGATGACGCCATTCAAAGCGCAAGGTGCGAATCAAGCCATCAGCGACGCCGTCTTATTCGCTGATACGCTCATCGAAGGTGTAGGAAAACACGGCTCCGTGAACGGTTTCAACTACGCTCTTCCACTTTTCGAAAAGAAAATGTTGAGTCGATCTTCTCGAGCCGTTCTTGGATCGCGCGAAAAGGCAAAGGAAATGCACAGCAATTTGGCGTTACAACCGGCTCGGAAAGCGCAAAGAGAGGCTGAGTTTGATTTACGCACAGTCCTCCGGTCTTTAAAAGAGAAACAGATTACCGCTTCGCGAGCGACGGATAAGGAAGGTTTGGACGCGCTCGTGTTAGCCGTGTGCGGTGGTGGTCGACCACCTTCCATGGCGAACGGTAACGGTGAAGGTAGTACGCACACCAATATCGTCGATTTCCAAGGCACAAAAGTTCGATTTAATGACGACGACGAAGAACAAGAGAACAAAATCGACAGAACTAAAAAGCGCAAGAAAGCCGAAAAGAAGGAAAAGAAGGAAAAGAAGGAAAAGAGCAAAAAGCAAAAGAAATAAATTTCAATCAATGTAGTATATTGTAATCACAACGAAAACACCTCCACCTCCTCTCTTCTTCTCTCTCTCTCTTTCTCTCTGTCTCTCTCTCTCTCGCCCCTCCCTTTCTCTTTTACGCCTCATCGTCATTGCCATCTTCTTCATCCGTCGAAGAAGTCACAACCGAAGCAGTTGTTGCTGTTTCCTCACCGCCGTCGTCGTCTTCATCATCTTCATCCCAGGCAGAATCAGGATCTTGGTCATCCGTCGAAATCGCACTCGTAACAAACGAGCTCACGCTCGCGCTCGGTACGATGGCGTCCACGTCCGCGTTTTCGTCGTCGCTATCGTCCCACGCTTCCGGGATGTGTTCTCTTTGAACGAGCTTCGATCCAGATTCGATGCGGTGCATGCCAGTATTCTTGGAATCGTCTGCCCACGCCGACGGAACGAGCATCGCACTAGTGTTGACAGTTTCGCCAACACCGCTGCCTCCGATTTCGGCGTAGGAACTCATACCAATCGTAGCCAAACTGTTCGCAGCGTCGGCATCCGTGGCGGACAAACCGCAGATTAAACCATTTTCGCCGGCCCAGGTTAACCACGGTCCCCAAACTTCTGGTTCTCCTCGCAAAGTTCTCAAGTGCCCGACGATAATCAAACCTCTTCTCGCTCTGGTCAACATGACGTTTACGCGTCTGCGATCGGCTAAGAAACCGACATTACCCATCAAGTTTGCTCTCGTGCACGAGAATACGATAACTTCTTTCTCTCGACCTTGGAAACCATCGATGGAACAAACTTCGATGGCGGCATCGGAGTCTGGCGCGGCTGGTGCGTCAAATCTCGTTCGTTTAACCGCATTGGGTTGCAAAAGCTTTTTGATCGCTCGCACTTGCGCGGCGTACGGTGAAACGATACCGATATCGCACGCTAAAACTTCGTGTTCAGCCATCAACTTCTTCACCAGCGTTACAACTTTTTGCGCTTCAATCGTGTTCATTTGCGAAGCGCCATCAGATCGTTCTTCACCTTCCGGGCAATCAACAAACGCCAACGGCACTGCGGGTACTGGCCAATCGAACCCTTGCGGCGCTCGCCTTTGCGAAGGAGGCGTACCGGAAAGTAATTCGTTGTTGTAGAATTGCTGCGATGGGAACTTTGCAATCGCCGGGTGCATACGATATTGCACTTTAAGCATAAATGTTCGAATACCGCGCGAAAGCATTCTTTCAAAAAGACTCGTTCCGAGACCGCGTTCGTCCGCATCGCGGGAAATAATCGTCGGCGGTAACTGGTTTTGATCACCGATGAGGACGATTTGTTTACAGCCTTTTGTCATGGGCACAACCGTTGCCGGCTCCGTCGCTTGCGTGGCTTCATCAATGAGACACGCGGCAAAGGAAAATCGTTCGAGGATATCGCTCCCGGCACCCGCGCACGTCGCGCAAATAACTTCCGCTCGTCGTAAAACTCCGTTGATGGCTTGATACTGTTGATCTTTCGACATGTTCGAGCCTGGTTCGATTCCGGCGATAGATTCAACCATAAACGGCATCAGGTCTTGACGCACGGCTTCTGGACGACCAATACGCGCAACACGAACCCCTGCTCGCGACAAACCGTCAACTAAGTTATCCACTGCAATGTTCGAATCAGATGTACACAGAATCGGCATCGTGCGACACTTCAGCCACATTTGCACCAACGCAACCGCGGTGTGCGTTTTACCTGTACCCGGCGGGCCTTGAATCAATGTGATGCGTTGGAACAATGCCGCTCGCAAGGCCTCGTGTTGCGACTTATTCATGTGCTGCATCGCAGGAATATCTTGAGCCATGTCGAGCATGCGTTGCTTTGTAGCCGCGTGCATGGTTTCCCCGTTCAACTCAGCCGCGCATAAATCTGGAATGGATTCAATAGCCTTCTTGTTGTTATCCCATCCAGCGAGTAAAATGTCTCGAATTCCTGGATCGACTCCGGCTTTGTTGCCGACTGGCCCCTTCATCTCCATCAAATCTTGCAGCGCGTTCAACTGACGCAAGTAACTCGTTCTGTTCGCCAACTTATCAACACGCCAACCGGAACCAGAAATGCTCGCGGCGTCTCTCGGGTCGACGCCGAGTAAACGGACGGCAATGTTGTTCCCAAGTTGACAGACTTCAGCTTCGTACTCCTCCGCGGCGCTGTAGTTGTAGCTTCGTCGCGCCGGTCTTTCGCCTTGCTCCATCGATAACGCTTTCACCGTGCTCTCGCCAGCTGCTTCGAGCGCGGCTTTAGAGTGTTTCGGTAATTCGCCTAGCGTCATGATATTCTTTGTGGCGGAAGTTCTCGATAGCAAGACCGCGTCACCTTTCATGAGATTCTTTTGCATCTCGGCTGCGAGCGCGGGAATTGTTAAACCAACTTGACCGGGTTTACGCAGTGGTTCCAATCGAACGTCCATGGCAGCAAGTCCGTTTTCTTGCAAGCCAAACGCCGGCGCGTTTGCCACACGATCGAGCGTTTGTAAAGCTTCTTCGAGAAACTCTTGCACGATAAGTTTTGCGAAGTGAAAGTGATAGTTTCGAACGCGTCTGTCTTCGTAATCGATGACGTACTCAAGCGCGGCGAGTAAATCAGCCGTATCCATCGGGTTTGAACGTTGCGGTATCGTCTGGAGTAAGCCGGTAAAATTTCGAAGCGAGATCTTCAAACCTTTACTCTTCGCGTACTCAACGACCCGTAAACCGTCTTGAATCGCCGCCATCTTCACGCACCCAGCAACCAAAATTTTAAAAGCTTCCACGTCGATTCCACCGAAATCTCTCTTGGCGTAAAAAACATCTAAAGCTCCGTTAATATCGTTGGAATCGAGAAATTTGCGAATCTCTCGCCCGGTTGCTTGTTGCTTCTGTTGCTCAGCCGTGAGTTTTGGAGGCGCTGGTTTCTCTTTCTTTTGCTGATCTTTCTTCGCTTGCTTTTGCGCCGCTTGTTCCTCGGCGAGCGAGGCGTGATGATTCGGGCTCGAGCGTCCGCTCAAACTCGTGTGTCCAAACTGCTCGCGATGATGCAAGGCGCCGCCTCGAATCAAATTCGGATCGTTGCGATCGTAATCCGGATCTCCTCTCGCTTCGTCGTGAGTAATTGCTTTCTTCCCTAACGGTGATTTTGCTGTTGACTTTTGCGAGGTTCGGGACGATTTTCTTCCTTCTCGTTGCGAAGGTGGAACGT
>JACLAA010003889.1_pt1 | contig 18546 bp, 20 predicted proteins | sample 8027891 | NCBI WGS metagenome assembly JACLAA01 (sample SAMN15724900, study PRJNA655200) | protist metagenome | isolation source: fluorescence activated cell sorting (FACS) single amplified genomes of... | place: Spain: Blaines Bay Microbial Observatory, Mediterranean Sea | collected 2016-01-19 | reverse complement strand
ACTCGTCGTCGACGACGATGCCTGTTGTCGCAAAGCCTCGTATCGAGCGTCGAGAATAGCGAGAATACCAAGACAGTGGTCCGGATGGTGGTGGCTAATCCAGATCATTTTCAATGTCTTCAGCGCGTTTAGACATTCCTCGCGACCTAAATACCGTCGCATGGCGCCTAAACACCCTTCGCCACAATCGAGTAAAATCGACGATTTCGATGCTCCTCCTTCTTCTTCATCGCGCAAAAGAATCGCGGATGCCGCTCGATACTTGGACGGTTCAGCGCATCCCGTGCCTAAAAAGATCGTTTCCGGACCTCCCAACGCGCTCAGAGGAGCCGCTCGGCCTTTCTTCGGGTGCGCGGGATACTTACCAAACGACGCCGGTAATAAATTTTCTTCTTCTTCATCCTCTTCTTCTTCGTACACATCGCCACCGCTGCCAAAAATTTGGCGTTTCGCTTTCCTCGCGTTTTCTTTGAACGTATCGAACCGTTCCAAGTTTTCGAACACGTCGCGCAAGGCAAGTTTAGGCAATTTTGGATCACCCGTTCGCTCGTTTAGCATCTCTTCACCTCGTGTTATCGCGTGTCGATTCTTTTCACCGACTGTGTTTCGATTGGAATAGAATGCAACCTCGTCGCATAATCCAAGAGTAGTAGATGTCGTCTTCTTGGAGTCGTCATCTCCTTCTTCTTCGCGAGGCAGACATTTCGATGTCGTCATCAAGCTCTCCGGTAGTGGGAATACGGATGGAGCGGCGCAGTGCAAACGCGCTAAATGTCTCATTGAAGATCTGAATCCAACCTCGTTGTGACTTTCATCGCCGCCGCCGCCAATCGTGAATACATTTTTGCGATCGATTTCAAAGCCCCCCTCCTTGACGTTGTTTTCCTTCCCGTCGCGTACCAAAGAAGAAGAGGATGAAAGAAAAAACAGTCCGCTGATATTATGCTTACGCATGCTATTGTTGCTCAATAGGCACTTACACAGCGCGTGTTTCGATTTCTTCACGTCTTCTTCGGTGCAGTTCAAGATGAGAATTCGAACCGGTTCGTGAGTATTTTCGCCACCTTCTCTCTCGTTCAAAAACTCGTCTTCGTCTTCCTTCTCCAAGACTTCCAAAACGTACCCGAGCATCCGTTTCGGCGGCGGCGGCGGCGGTGGCGGTTTACTGCTACATTCTCTCGTTTCTTTTCGGTTCTGTTCTCGTCGTTGCTCTATCATTCCTTCTTCTGTTTCTTCTTCCTCCTCCTCCTCCTCTTCGCTACTACCGCTACTACTACTACTACCGCCGCTGCTCCCATCCGCGACGCCTCCTCGTTTCCGTTTCCTTATCCGCATCTCGCGCCTCTCTCGAAACCGGCACAGCGCGCACACCTCCACACCCTCTGCATCGTCTTCAACAACATCCATCAACGGCCACACAATCACGTCGCTGTCTTGGTAACACAAATTCTCATCCTCTCCCGCGTCTCGCTCTTCGCCCGCCAAGGAAACGCCGGTCACTTTCGGATGCTTCCATTTCACCACCGCGGAGAGACTTCGAAGAAGAAAAAGAGAGAGATAAAACTCGCGTCAGTACTAGAGAAAAGAAAGAGAGAGAAAGAGACGCGATAAAACCGCGAGAACGAACGAACGAATGAAAATCTCGCGCGACGCGCTCTCACCTCTCCACGACAGTTTCCACGCCTCGTTTCCCAACCACCGCGCATTTCTCGTGTCCATCCGCACTTAAGCGTAAAATTAAAGAGCACACGCCGGCTAAACTTTCGTTCATATCGTCACCAAGTGCGAAAATCGCGGATAAGCCTTTCCTCGGTCGCGAGTACGTTTCCATGGTCACTCGAGAGAACGATTCCGGACAGTTGAATAAGTACTCTCTCGGGAACGAATGTGACGATGCATTCCCCCCGGTCGTCTTGACGAGCAACGCGTTGCTCCGTCCAAAATCGTACGTGAACGACGCGCAGGTGAGAAGAGGAGGAGGACTCGCGTCGTCGTTTTTGCTTTCTTTCGTCTTCATCTTTCGCGTCGTCGTCGTCTCTTTATCTGTTGTTCTTCATCCTCGTTCGTATCTCAAATGCGACACTTTTTCTCGAGAGAATTGGATTCAATTCATCGCGTTAAAGAACGCATCGTAAACGGTCGCAATGAGAGACTCCGTCGAGACAGACGATCGGGAAGATTTTTACGTCCGATACTACGTCGGCCACAAAGGTAAATTCGGCCACGAGTTCCTCGAGTTCGAGTTCAAACCGGACGGAAAGTTACGGTACGCGAACAACAGCAACTACAAAGGCGACAAGTGCATTCGGAAAGAGATGTGCGTTTCGCGAGCGGTGCTCAAAGAACTGAAACGAATCGTCACAGACTCGGAGGTGTTGAAAGAAGACGACGAAAACTGGCCGGAAGCGGACAGAGTTGGACAACAAGAGCTCGAAATCGTCCTAGGAAACGAACACGCGTCGTTTCAAACCGCGAAGATTGGGAGCCTTTTAGACGTGCAAAACTCGAAAGATCCGGAAGGTTTGAAACAGTTTTATTACTTCGTGCAGGATTTGAAGTGCTTCGCGCTGAGTTTACTGAACGTGCACATGAAAGTGAGACCTATTTGAGGAGTCTTTCGTGAGAATGACGATGATGTGCAGTAAAAGGATCTGGTGTAGTTACGCGAGAATATCGTCAAGTCGTCGTCTTGGTCGGGACGCGCTTTTGAGCCGCGTTTGGTATAGCAATGCAATTCTAGTCTAGTCTACACTTCTAGGTAGTAGTTCTACGCGTGCGTTTATTCCGTGCAGGTCGCTTCTTTCGACGAAAGCTTTTTTATTGAATCCTCGCGGTGAACCACACGTCCTTGTCGCACCTCACGTGCACGTCGGTCACTTTTGTCCTCGACTCGTCCTCAAAAGTAGTCTCGTTGCTCGAGCTTATCTTCCGGCCCATTTCGAAGTACTCGTAGTTCTTTGCGTTGTCTTCTTTCTTGTTGTTTTCGAGGTTCCATTTCAATCCGCTCGTCCACACTTTCGTCTTTCCGTTGAAGGGAAAGATCCCCAACGATTTCGCTGGAACTTTAAATTTCAACACCGTGTACCCTCTTCGTATCGGGAACGAAATCTGTATCCCGAGCTTTTCTTCCTCTTTCGCTCCGTTATCGTACGCGTCGTAACACACGTAACTCGGACCACCTTTCAACAAGCCGGGCGCTTTCAAAATCGCCGATATGTTCGCAAACTCGTGATCGAATCTCCCGCCCATGGCGTTGAATATCACCACGTCCGATACGACCGGGTCTCGATAACTATATTTACCTCTCTCGAGAATAAAGTTCAAACACTTCTCCATATCGTTCGTATCTTGGTCTCGACTGAGATCGATCAACTCCCCTGAAACTATTCCTTCTTTTTCTCCACCTTCCGCCGTAGCAGCGGCGTTAGGAGTCGTCGCGCCCGCATCATCATCAAACCGCAGTTTCCGCAATTGCTCTCGGTTCACGAACGGTACATTCTCCCGCTTTTCTTCTTTCACTTCTTCGACCCACTTTTCTTCTTCCCCTTGTACGAAAAGAGAACTCTTTTGGAAAAGAGTTCGTCTCTTCTTCTTTCTCGTTTCCTCAATCTGGTCGTCTTCATCTTCCTCTTTCGACCGCGACGACGAATCCATATCTCCAACTATATAATCCGCTCCAATCCTCCCCCCACAACTTAACGCCTTAACGAAAGCGTTCCCGCCGAAATCAGCCGCAATTACTGGCACCCCATCGTTCCTCCACAAAATATCGCTCTTAATTTTCAACTTTTTCGACTCGTTTCCATCGTTATTCAAAACTAACACGCAGGTCATCGGTACCGGGTTCGGGGAACTTCCGTCCCGAATTTGCTTTTTCTGGAAAACCATCTTTTCGGATTTCCGCTTGATCAACTCGTTGAAGTCTTTGTTCGTCGGTAAGTCGATCAAGACGGACGAACAGACGAGCTCGCTCGATGGGTACGCGCTCGACGGTTGAGGTTGGTCGAAGTTCATTTTAGCAGCAATAGCGGCAGCTTATAAAAGTTGTTCAGAATCAGTTCATTTGTTGTGAGGGGTTTCGTCGAACAAACAAACGAAAGAGGAAAATACGACGAGCGCACGCAATGTTTTGTATGTGTTATTATTTTACTCCGACAATTCTGAAGAGTCTGATTCTGATGAAGAGTCTGGCACGTGTAATTCTCCGTGCTCGTATCGCCAACCTGGTGGGAGAGGACAGTTATTGTCGAGAAGGTATTGTACACATTCGGTTTTGTTTTTCTTGTGCGCTTCTCGTATGGCCCAAGAGTCCCACGGTGCTTTGGCGGTTTCGTGCAAGTACTTCAAACAGTCTAAGTGGCCGGACTTGGCTGCACGCTCACACGCCAACGTGTCATATTCATCATACTTACGCTCAACAAGATATTCGAGTATATGAAGATGACCATTTTTAGCCGCCCAAGCGGCAGTATACCAATCCCAAGGCGCTTTGCCTTCTTCGTGTAAGTATTTGAGCATCTCGAGATGACCTTTTAAGGCAGCATATGCACACGCACTCGTATCGACAGGACACTCATTTGCAACGCAATACTTTACCATTTCCAGATTAACTTGTTCTGCGGCCGCATTAATCGTATTTTCATCCCATTCACATTTTTTCTCCTCTCGCGCCCACTTGAGCAACTCGAGTTTATTCGTTTCAGCAACTTGCCAGCAGAAAACTTTTTCTTTGTCCCACCACCCGCTCGTCCACAACGATTTATGCTCCCACGCAAACTCCAACGTAGATATTGATGACATCTCTTTGACTATGAAACTCTTCTTCAAATCTCTTGCACGAGACGATCTCTTAATCAACTTTCTCGTCTCCGTATTCACGTCGTACAAGAATTTAAGATCCGTCCCGTTCAGTTTACACATCACATGCTTCTCCACGATATCGCGACACGCGCCGCCACTCAGCAACGCCTCTCTGAACAAACGCCACAACGGCAAAGGGGGTTTATTCTCGAGCAGTGCGAGAGCGTTTCGCAGTCTCTCGCGTTCCTCTTCCGTCGGGTATTCGGAGGACATCCTTCTTTCTTCCGGATGTTTTTGAGATCGCTTTTTTTACGCATAAAAACAGGCGTTTCTTGGAAATTGGAATTTTCTCTCTTGCATGGAAAGAAGACAAAAACACACACAAAAACACACGAAAGAACATGCGACGACGAGTACATAACTAAATGACTTCGAACCCGAACAAGCGAACTTTGAGATCGTCCTCTGCGTCTCCTCCTCCTCCTTCTTCTGTAAAAAGCCATCGACGAGGTCATCGAATAAAAGCGATGAAAATGGATAAAATCATCTGTTCCATCTGCTTGGAGGAAATTTCCAAAGAAACCAGTGCGTTTCTCGACGGCTGCGTCGAACACTTATTCTGCTATCCTTGCATCAAACGGTGGACGAAAACGTCGAGGAGTCGAAGGAGTCGAAACGGGAGCGGTGAAAGTGGTGTTCTGACGCTCAGTTGTCCGACGTGCAGGAAAGAGTTTACGAGAATTCGAATGAAAGAAACGAGCGAGTTGAAGTTTTTGAGGAAAAAATCTTCTACGCGAGAAGGACGACAACCTAAAGAGACGAAAGAGGCGAGGGAGAAGAGGCGCGAAAAGGAAAGAAAAGACGGCGAGAGGAAGGACTTTTCGGACGACGAGGAGGAGGATTTGAGTTGCACGGAGAACGACGACGATGTTGATAATGGTAACGAAGAAGAAGAAGAGTATTACGAAAACGACGTGCTCGATTTAATAGCGTCGGGCGAGGCGTGTCACATCTGCCGCGAGTACGACGTGGATGAAGACGGAATACTGTTGTTGTGCGACGGTTGCGAACGGGCGATGCATCCACATTGCTGTGGTTTTGGGGAGAGGACCGTGCCAGATGGAGATTTTTTGTGTCCCGAGTGTCATCGCGTGGCGATGAGACACGCGAACGTGAGAGTGCGAGGCAACGACTTTCAGAGGAAATACGTCGATTTTTATATGAACAGAAGGACGATTCACGCGAATAACAACAACAGTCGAAACAATAATAGAAATAACAATAGAGGCAACAGTGCCGCGCGCGCGATAGATTTACCCTCGTCTTCAGAAGACGACGAGTATAGAATACTTTAGTAGATGATATTACGTGTAAAAGAAAAAAGAGCTTTCATCCGCACGGAGCAAAATTTTTACACGTCGTAATTACTACTGCATTTAAACTAAATCAAACCTCATGGGTTTCCCGACTGACATGTGCATGTTCTCGAACGCGATGCAGACGACCGGTTTGCCTTTAATGACACCAGTTAAGACGTTGTTCGTCTTCCCCTTCTTTGCGTCATTTTCGTCGTTGTCATCATCGTCCATCATTTCGATCGGTTTGGACACGCGCACGTTCGCGTTCATCTCCAAAGAGTACTTCATCAACTCCGGGCACGTTTTCGTTCGGCCGCTGAACGAAGGTAAAAACATTTTGATTCGCGGCGAGACTATTTTCTTCGGCGCCATCGGTAAGCGCATCGTGCAACATTTTGAGTTCTTACTCTCGGAGACGTCGACGACGTGAGGATGATGATGATGATGTTGTTGTTGTTGATTATGATAATGTTCTTCATCTTCCTCTCGTCGCCACCAAGGATGGTGCGTTCTGCTGCTGTTCGTATTGCTATTCCTATTCATCGTTCCAGTCGTCTGCAAACTCCCAAATCCAGGCAACAAAATCGTCGCCAAACTTCTCAATTGCTTCTTCTTCTTCTTCTCGTCTCCATTTCCGTCGTCGTTCCTCGAACGACCATTCCCTACAACTACCGCGCTATTAAAATCCGCCCTCCGACTGGGCAACCCGCACGTCTTCACCCCGTGTTTCCTCGCCGCCTCGTTGTTCACGTACACCCGACTCGCCCACGCGCACGAGAGCGGTTTATTCCACACCAAACCTCCTAAAACGACCAACTCGTCGAACGCGCCGCACGGCGACTCCGAATACCTCGCTAAATATACGCCGCCTAAAGTGTACCCGAACAACGAGACTAATTGAAGATCGCTCGGGACGGATTTGATCGCCTCCGAGACTTTGACCAAATGCAGTTGGTACAACGCTTTCCCTTTGAAAATCCACGGTCCGTTTTTATCCGCGTCGTAACCTCCTTTTCCTCTTTTTCCCATCGTGCGATTTACAGAGACGATGCTTCTCGCGTGAACTGCGTGTACTCTTTACCTCGAAAAGCGAGAAGACGAGAGAGAATAGCTTGACTTTACGCGCGAGAAGAAACGCTTCGAAATTATCCAAAAGATATGCCTCGAAGTTGTCGATGATGATTTTGATACTCTTAACGAGAGAAGATGAACGCAACGAGAGAGGACAAAACGCGCAGAACAAACGCGACGACCGAGAAGACAGAAAAGACGAAACTCTCGTGGCAGAGAGAGCGCTTCGCGAAAATATCTGTTTTTTTTTGTTTTGCGTGGAAAGAGTGCGGTTTTTGCTCGATTTGCGTTTGTTTCTCTCGTGGTGTTACAAGTGTGTGGGTGGGTTGAAAATGTAAGGGAAAAGTGTCTCTCTCTCTTTCTCTCTGTTTAATCTAAGAACGAGTTATCTCTTCTCGTAGCCTGTTCTCCTGCTCGATAAACCAAGCGTATTCTTCGTCCGTTGGTTCTGGGCACCCTTTTTCGAGCAAGTAGTTTTCGCAATCGGGGTGTTCGCAGTAACGAGCGTACGCGATGTAGTGCCAGAAGTTAAGAGGCGCTTTCGCCTCTTCGCCTAATAAGTATTTGAGGCAATCGAGGCGGCCATACGCTGCAGCGCCTCCGACGCAGGTGAACTTTCCCTCATCCGATATCTTTCTTTCTTCAACGAAATATTTCACGATGTCTGTGTGACCCAATCCTGCTGCTTGCATTGCCGCTTCTTTTTCCGTCTCTCGCGAAGGTTCCACTTTGTCGAAAAGAAATCGAACACAGTCGAGGTGTCCTTCAAGAGCAGCTCGAATGTACGACTTTTTTCCATCACACGGGCAACCATTAGAGAAGCAGTACTGGAGCATCTCGAGATTACCTTTAAATGCCGCCTCGTCAATCGTCCTTTCATCCCACTCGCAATGTTTCACTTCTCTCGCCCACTCGAGGAACTCGAGCTTGTTCGTTGCAGCAACTTGCTCGCAAAACCAGGCTTGATCTCTCACCGTTCCATCTTCAAATTTCTCTCCCCAGGGCATGTTATTCCACGCCCATTCCAACGTCGAAATGGATGAACATTCGTAAACATTCCAACATAATTTCGATACGTTTACCCCGGCATACTCAAGCACACCCCGACTCTCTCTATTCACCTCTGAAAAGAAACACCGATCTATCTCGTTCAATTTCGGAAGCACATGCGAGACAAACACATCCTTATGATGCAACACCAACCCGGTCCAAATCGGTGAAGAAGAAGAAGAAGAAGAAGAAGAAGAAATCGAGAGATTCTCCAGCGTAATTTCCGCTTCTTTTTCACCCTCGTCCTCTTCTTCCGAAGAAGAAGAAGACGAGTACTTCAGTTGATCCCACTTGGAATAATCAATCACCATTTGCACATGCGAGAGACTTTTTTTAGTAAAAATGAACAAAGAAACGTTTTTCTTTTTTGCCCCAAAAATCCTCAAAACAAAGGGCAAAATTGGCTTCTTAGTAAAGGGAGACAACGAGACAGACAACACCACTCCTCATGCCAGAAGAAGACCACCAAGAAGAAAAACACACCACCACTGGCAACACCAACAACGGCTACGCAGGGGTGGTCGCGGCAAACGCAAACGCAGCGCCGGTGTTAAAACCGTGCGCGAAATTCTTTTCCATTCAGTGAGTTACACGATTCGATCGCATTTTCATGCGGAGAGAGTATTCGCCGGTTTTTCTTTCGTAATAAAGAGAGAGAGTGATGCAAACAAAACGACAGAAAGAAACAAAAAGCGTGTGGAAGACTACTTGGTCCGTGTTTTTGATCGAGCGTCGCCCGAGAGGGGGACATACTCGTGGAGAAAAAACCCAAGGGATTAGACCCCCGATTCTGAATTTTTGTTCTCTCTCTGTGTTGTTTGGTGGGGAGGAATGCTCTCTATGATTTGATTCTCTTGCGACGACGACGCGCTCTGCCTTCCAACCAGGAATGCGATTCTGGTTCGTTTTTAATCAGTTTCGTCATCGAATGCTCTTTGATGGCTTTCGTAAAGTCTTGTCGGTTGTACAAGACATCCGCGGGGCGGATTGCGAGTCTTCGTATATTTCTTCGTCGGTTGTTAGACGCTCATAAAATCATCTCGCACCACATGCACTTTCGGTGTTTTATTATATTGACCCATCGTAATCGCTTTTATTATTCTTTCAAAACACAAACAGCGGATGTTCGTACGGCGCGAAGTGCGCGTATTCGCACCAACACAACGGAGGGAGAGGGAGTCAGAGTAGTAGTAGCAGTACTGTCATTAACGCGACTCTACCTAGTAATAGTACTACTACTACTACTACAAACAATAATACTAATAACGGACAACAGGAGTTTTTGCAGCAGCAACAACAACACAAACATGTCGGGATGACGACGACGATGAACAACGGCGCGTCGTCGTCTGCCGTAAACGGTAGTCATAGCGGCAGAGGATATAATAATCAAAACAATAGTAATAATAATAATACGACGACGACGACGACGACCCAACAGCAACAACTTCAACAACAACAACAAAGAGAAAATCGAGAACAACAACAAATGAACATGGCGGCGCTCGAACAAGGAGGCGTGCACGCGAAGACGATAAACGCGCGCGACCGACCTCGATACAAGACGCGTTTGTGTAACTCGTTTCGCCAGGAAGGCACGTGTCGATTTGGTTCGGCGTGTTTGTTCGCGCACTCGAGCGAAGAGTTGCGAAGGACATTGACTGATGGAGGAGCAGATGGTAGTAGAGATGTGAGTGGATTAGGGGGTGGAGGAGGTTAAGAACTCCCTTTTTAAGAACTTAGAGAAGAATTTCGCGAGAATGTGTTTTGTTGTAATACTAATAATGATCACTAATAGCAACTGCGGCAATATGCATATGAAGCTAGTATATGCATAAACTAGAGTTTCAAAATACGTCGTCGTCGTCGTCGTCATCGTCCTCACCGTCTCGTAAACGCCCATCGTCGTCGTTCTTCCCCGCGTTTTTGTGCTTATCGAAAAACCCGTTGGCGTTGTCGAAATCTTTCATCTTGCCTCTCCCCATCATGTAATCGTCGGCAAGAACTTCCCACACTTTCCTCTTCTTCTTATCCTTTTCCTCTTCCGTGTTTGTCATTTTCGTGTTTTCGTTTGAATCTTTCTTCAACTCCGCTAAAAACTTCGCCTTGGTCTTTCCTCCTCCTAAACTAGTATTCGCGCTACTACTCGTATTCTGATTCTTCTGCGCCTTTGCGATGGCGTTGAACAACTGCGCCACGCCGTGCGTGGCGGTTTTCTTCAACCGCTTTTCTTTCAAATCCTCTTCAATATCAGCCCCAACTTTAGACGGCACGAAGTGCCCTTTCTCTTTCACTCTCAACCGTTCTATACGTTCTCGCTTCCTCTTTTGCGATTCCAAGCGGAGAAGCGCGCGTTCCGTCTGTCGCGATTTCGATTCCGGAAGGATGACGGCATCATCACCTCTCTTCCTCCCATCGTCGATATCGTTCGCTTCCTCGGACAGCTCGTCGGCGGATTCCTCTTTCTTTTGTCCTTTTTTCAGCAGACTCGTAAACGCTCTCGAGAACGCGTTGTTTGTCTCTTTTTTCTCCTCCTCTTCCTCTTGTTGTTCGGAATCCGAATCCATGGTCAACTCATCGTGATCATCGTCGCCCGATTCAGACGACGATTTTGACTCTGATTCCTCGGAGGAGGATTTAGAGGAAAACTCCTCTTCCTCTTCTTTGTCTTCTTTTCTCTTTCCTCCCATCTTCACAGAGTATACGTTTACTACGGTTGAATTCCTCTCTAACGGAGCCGCCAAAAACCGCTCTTCGGGGAAACAAATTGGACGAGAGCAAAAGAAAAGCTTTGTTGACCTGAAAAGCGACGAGTACGAAGAGCAGAGAATGCGTGCCACGACTGTTGTTCTTTACTCTCTGAAAGAGCGCGAGTAAAGTGCGTTGTGTGTGTGTTATGTGTGTGTATTTGTGTCTCTTGAAACTTGGAGCAGTTTGTGTCTCTTTCTCTCTCTTTCTCTCTCTCTCGAATGCTCCTTTTTTTCGATCGATGAAAATTGTATGAAGTGTTTGTTCTCTCTCTCTCTCTTTGTGAATGTTTTATGCGCGCATCACCACCTTTAACGCGTGCGTAAAGTTCCATATTTGTATCGCCAACCGGGTGGGAGAGGACAGTTATTGTCGAGGAGGTATTGTACACATTCGGTTTGGTCGGTGAGGTGCGCTTCTCGCACGGCCTCAGAGTTCCACGGCGCTTTGGCGGTTTCGTGTAAGTACTTCAAACAGTCGAAGTGGCCGTTCCTGGCTGCAAGCTCACACGCCAATACGCTATATTTATCATACTTGCGCTCAACAAGATACTCGAGTATGTGAAGATGACCTTTTAAAGCCGCCCCAGCGGCAGTATCAGAATCCCAAGGCGCTTTCGCTTCTTCGCGTAAGTATTTGAGTACCTCGAGATGACCGTTGAAGGCAGCAAATGCACACACATCCACATCAATAGGACACAAAGACGCATATTGGAGCGATATGCGGGATGTTTTGTACGCGTGTTCTTATTTACTCCGTACTCCAGGACGATTCTAAAGGAGTTAAGTCTGATTCTGAAGAGTTTGTTGGTACGCGTAACTCTCCATCTTCGTATCGCCAACCAAATGGGAGAGGACAGTCGTTGTCGAGAAGGTATTGTACACAGTCGGGGTGGTTGTTCTCGTGCGCGGAGCGTATGGCGTCCTCGTCCCAAGGCGCTTTGGCGGTTTCGTGCAAGTACTTCAAACAGTCTAAGTGACCGTTCATGGCCGCAAGCCAACACGCATTTTCGTCATATTTATCATATTTACGCTCAACAAGATATTCGAGTATGTGGAGATGACCATTTTTAGCCGCCCAAGAGGCAGTACAAGATTCCCAAGGCGCTTTGACTTCTTCGCGTAAGTATTTGAGTACCTCGAGATGACCGCATCGGGCAGCCCATGCACACGCCCACGCACCGATAGGAGATTGATTTGCAACGCAATACTTCACCATTTCCAGATTACCTTGATATGCGGCCGTTTGAATCGTCCCTGCATCCCACTCACACTTTTTCTCCTCTCGCGCCCACTTGAGCAACTCGAGTTTATTCGTGTAAGCAACGTGAGCGCAGAAATATGTTTCATCTTTCCAGTCTCTCGGCCACAACGATCGATTCTCCCACGCAAATTCCAAAGTCGATATCGACGACATCTCTTTGACCTTAAACTTCTCTTTCAAATCACTCGCGCGAGACGATCTCTTAATCAACTCTCTCGTCTCCGTATTCACCTCGTAAAAGAATTTAAGATCCGTCCCGTTCAGTTTACACATCACATGCTTCTCCACGATATCGCGACACGCGCCGCCATTCAGCGACGCCTCTCTGAACAATCGCCACAGCATCATCGGTTTACGCTTGATTTCTCGGATCTGGTTTCTCGCGTTTTTGAGTCGCTCGTTGTCTTCTGCCGTCCTGTAGTCACAACAACGTTCGGAATGTGTTCGCATCATATGATCGTCTTTTTTTTTTCGCGTGGAGGAAAAAGAGACGTTGTTTTTAAAACAATTTTGACCATTTTTTCTCGCACAAAATTTCACACGCGTTTAGTAAAACAAGAGAGACGCTTTAAACGCAAACGCTTCGCTCGGGGGCTTTGCCAGAGTCGTCGAAAAACAACAAGGCACCACGCGCACACTCTCGCGCGAAGTCTTTATTTATTATCATCGATCGTGTTTTTGTGCACACACACACACAAAGAAAGAACGTTCGGGGGCCAAAATTTTGAATTCTCAACTCTTTTCCCCTCGTAACGATTTAAAGTCGTCTCTCGAGAATAACATGTCGTCCGTCTCGATGCAAACGGAAAAGTCCCGACGCGATGAGTATTCTTTTCGTCGCGAAGACGAGGGTTTTGGGAAAGATGATGACGACGATGAGAACAACATAGATTTAAACGAATGTTTGGAAATGGTGCAAGATTTCATCCACCTGTACCAACAAACGGACGAAGACGTGCAACAGATACGTTTAATGTCTTCGGAGTACACGGAGATAAAGTCGGTGTCGAATAAAAGAGAGCAACACATGTCAGAAGTCATACGAGAGATGACGAAACGAGTACAAAACGCGGAACGGAAAACGAGCAACCTTTTATCCTCGGCGGCGCGGTCGGACCGGTTTCGGAAAGTGGAGGAGGAGAAGCGAGACGCGGAGCGGTACTGGTCGCAAATGGAACGCGAGGCGCAAACGTTGGAGGAAACGAGGGAGATTTTGAAGAGGAAAAGGAACGAGTTGAAAAAGAAAAGACGGGAGATGGACGTGTTGGTTACCGAGGAGATTCCAAAGTTGAAGAACGCGTTGTCTTTGTACGCGCACGTGACGAAGATCGCGTGGAAGTACGAACAAAAGGCAAAGATTGAAGGCAGAGTGAATACGAACAGCGCGAACGGGGAGGTTAAAGTCATCGATAAGAAGTTTCCCAGGACGGAGGAGGATCGGTTTCGTTTGTGTAATTCGCTCTGGGATTTGATCGATTAAAGACTTCGAGAATTGCGAACGCTCACAAAAAGCGCGAGAAAGAAACAAAAAGAGAGAGACATTATTGAAACAACGACTTGTAAACTACCACTCATAATAGTACACGTAGAAGATAAAGAACAGAAAAGTGATGCGCTGCGCCGCGAAAAGCAGTAAAACGAGACGAGAGTTTACTCTACGCGCACACATTATTCGCTCGTAAAATTTTCCTCTCAATTTTCTTCACTTCAACGCTCTCTCTACACATGTTTCCTTGACACATCAAAAGCGCGACAAAGAACCACTGACAAAACGAAATGCCCGCCTCCCTGGGCACCGCGGAGACGACGACGACGAGTAGTAAACGACGCGCAGCGGCCCGAAGAATCCTACTCCTTCTTCTTCTCTCCGTCGTTTCGTGCTTCTCCGTCGTTCAATTTTATCCAATTTTGACATCTTCGTCTTCTATGATTACGATGATGAAAGGGGTTCCTCCTGGTGTTTCTTTGAGCGACAAGGAATACGAATCAAACGACGAAACGATGACGATCGGTTCTTCTGCATCCCCGTTGGCATCCAGCGAAACGCGCGTGAAAAATGTCGCCGGAAATCCAAAACTGTCCAGCGAATTACACCAAAGCGGAGAAGGAGGAGGAACGTGTTCGGCGAAAAACGCAAACAACGGGAAATCCGCGCGTGCGTTTCACGGGGTGGTTTCTCCGTTTTGCCGGAACATGGCGACGAGTGAAATCGAGGACGATCCGTGGATGACGGTGGATGCGGTGTATGGGAGCGAAGAGGGATTTGTCGATGATGGATGGCAGCATTCGATATATTCGATCGAGGTATGGGTTGGATTGAGAAAATGTGACTCGATACAATTCGCGGAGAACGAACCGTGCGAATGGATGAGGATTACGGACGAGAAGCCAATGGTGGTGGAGTTAGTGTTTGATGACGATGAGAACAACAGAGAAGAGGACGACGTCAACGTCTCGCCGGAAGAAACGAAGAAGATTTTCACCGACGACGGACGATTGGCGTATACGTGGGACAACGTTCAGATGTATAAGAACAAAAACAAGGAGGGTAGCAGTGGTAGTAGCAGTTCTAAGAATAGACGAACAACACACAAACAGCGGCGCATCATCAAAGGCGTCAGGATCTCGTTACCAGGGAAACAGAGACAGTTGAGCGTCCAAGAGGTGAAGATTTGGGCGAGGATAGAAGAAGAGCAAAAAGCAAACGCGTGCGTAAACGACAGGATAGGCGACGATTGCGCCACGGATTTGACCCTAGATTGGGCGTACCTCCCGCAAAACTTTCGCTTCGCTCGAGAAAATTGGAACCGGACGATGTACAAAAGTTTAGAAAAGTCGATCGAGGAGACGCAATCGTCGAAGTGTAACGCGCCCAGAGCGGCGAGCACGGACTCCTACAACATTGGCATGGGAGGCAAAGGCGCCGGGCTCGCCTCCACCATTCATTTCTTATCCGGCTATTTATCCGACGCACATCTTCAAAACAAACCCTGGGTCTTTGCCGGTCGATTGAACTACGCGTATAATCGAAATTGCGCCAAATCGAAACTTACCGGGGACGTCGAGTGCTACTTTAAACCGTACAGCGCGTGCGATAAAATCAAACAAACGGCGTTTGCGAAATGGAAACCGTACCCGGCCAAAACCAATCGATGCACGATGCCACGAAATAGATGTCGCGATTTGGCACCTTGGAAGCGAGTTCCAACGAGCGTAGCGAATTATTATTCGCGAGCTCCGTCGTCATCGTTGTCGTCGTCGTCATCATCTGGGTCGATGTTGCAATATAACAAAGGTTTATTTTTCTTTCGATCGGCGATTGTCGCTCGGATGATGCGATTGAATCAAAAAACAATCGAAGAACTCAGTTTGCACCGAGTGAAAGAAAGCATAGGGTTTAAGCATCCAATCATTGGCGTGCACGTGCGAAGAGGCGACGCGTGTCACACGACTGGTAGGAAAAACAGGTGTCGATCGTTCGAGGAGACGTATTTGCCTCACATTAGAACGCTATCGGAAAAATACGGCGTCAATCGAGTCTTCTTGGCGACGGACGACGACGCGTTGTTGCGAAAAGTGAAGAGCTCTCCGGCGGCGAACGAGTTTGAGTTTGTGAACGTCAAAATGGATCGGTCGATATACAAAGCGTCGAAACTCATCGAACGGAGGACGGAGTTGTACACGGAAAAATCGAACGTCGCGCACGAGATGACTTTGCAAGCGCTGACGGATATATTCTTGTTGGCCGAAGCGGACGCGTTTATCGGGCACTTTCTGTCCAATTTGAGTCGATTGGCGATTGAGTTAAGCGCGGCGGAGAAAGGGTTTGTGCCGCCGTTCGTCAGCGTGGACGGGCAGTGGTGCAGGCATTGGAAGTTTTGCCGATGATCGAGTAGTTTTTAGTTGTTAGTAGTTTTAGTAGTTTTAAATACGTACTGTATGAGATTATTTTGTAGTGCCCATCGTAACTCTCTCTCTCTCTCTCAACTCGACGGGGTTTCTTTATTGCTGATGTTCCTTAGTAATTATGTTATTTAATCATTCCCCTTGCAATTCGCCTTGCGCCCATTTGACGTAGAAGTACGCGCCCGGTTGACCCAAGGTGTCGTTAAAGACGGATCCGATGAATCGAGACGAGACGACGTCTGGACACACTTTCGCCATTTCTTCCTGTAATCCAGACGGATCTTCCGGAATTTCCGCCAAATCAATCACGGTGTACGCCACCGGATCTCGAGACGTGTTAATTTGCTGCAAAATATTGACGCCTTTGGACCCTAAGAAGGATGTGATTTCACCGAGAGCGCCGGGGACGTTTTTGTTGACGATGGTCAATCGAGCGCCGGAGGAGTTCACGTGCGGCGCTAAAATAGTCGTCGGGAAATTGACGGAATTTCGGATCGTCCCGGTTTCCAAAAAGTCCATCAAAGTTTCCGCAGCCATCGCGGCGGAGTTGTCCTCGGCTTCCTCGGTGGAGGCGCCCAAGTGCGGCAAGACGATCAAGTGCGGGTCGTCGCGCAACGCTTCGTCCGTGAAATCGGAAATGTACTTACCGGTCAACATTTTCGAGTCGTAGCCGGCTTTCAAGGCGGCACCGTCGACGATTTCACCTCTGGCAAAGTTCAAGATGCACACGTTCGGTTTACAAATCTGTAACGCTTTGGCGTCGATCAAATGGTGCGTGACGCCTTTGATGTACGGGACGTGGATGGAAATATAATCGGAAACCTTGAAGAGGTCGTTGAGATCGGTGACTCTAACCATTCGGTCCCCGGGTAAAGCTAAAGCGGCATCGACGGATAAGACCGGATCGTAGCCAACGACGTTCATGCCGAGACCTAAAGCAGCGTTGACGACGCTATATTGTTATTTTGTTTTAGAGAAGGCAGCGTCAGCGTCTTGTCGTCTGATGAAATTTAAAGCAAACGAACAAACAAAACAAGATAAACGAACGAACGAACGGGTCAGAGAATTGAATGGATTGTGCCTCGAATGGTTTTCCGATCACGCTAGATTCAGAGTCTAAAACAGACTCTAAAAACGTCAAACATCTAATCGAGATTTCATCACTCCCGTTCGTCTTCGTATTCGCGCCAAAAAGAAGAAGAGATAAAAATATAAAACGCAACAACAAAAAAAGACGACGTACCGACTTCCGATCGCTCCTAACCCGATCACCCCGATCGTCTTCCCTTGAATCTCCGTCCCGCCAAACTTCGCCTTATCCTTCTCAATTCTCGTCGCAATTTTCTCGTGCTCGCCCTTTTCTTCCACGTTGATCACGTTCTTCACGTGGTTCGCGCCTTCCAAGATGCCTCTCGACGCCAACAACAACCCGCACACGACAAGTTCTTTCACCGCGTTCGCGTTCGCCCCGGGCGTGTTAAACACCGGAATACCTCTCTCACCCATCTCTTTCACTGGAATGTTGTTCGTCCCCGCGCCGCATCTCACGATCGCTCGAACCGTCGGTTTCACTTCGTTCACTTGCAGCTTGTGCGAGCGAAGCATGATCGCCATCGGCGGACCGGGCAAATCCGACTCATCGCCGGCAACTTTATACTTCCCCTGCGGGAACTTTTCCAAACCCGTCGGGGCAATCGCGTTAAACGTCTTCACGTTAAACGACGCGCCTAAGTTTCATTAAAAAGAAAGAAAAAGAGGAAAAGTTAGTCATGCGTCTCTTTACCGTCGTCCGAGCGCTTACGCTCAATAATACGAGCGAGCGAGAGCGAGAGAGAGAAAAATGTTCCACATCATCATCAATTACACTCGAACCATAACATAACAGAGCCACGCGTGTTTCGAGTACGCTTTTAAGGTCGTCTTCGGGACTCGTTTGCGTAAAAACCGATCTGCGATCAAAATCACGCGACGCCGCGAGAAAAGTCCTCCATATAAAAAGAGCGATTGGATTCAAAAATCGACTCCAAAATCCGCCTTTTAATCGTACCTTCGTACCCAGATCCGTCGCTTTTCCCTCCCGAAGAAACGCTCAAATCTTCCTTACTCTCGTTCTCTTTCCTTCGTTTGGCGAGTTCGAGCATTTTTTGGAGCATTTCGATTTCATCGGATGCCGTTTGGTTCGCTTTGACGACCGACATTCCTCGCGATGAGCCCATACTTTTTTTCCACGTCGTGCGCATATAAACGCCTCTTTTCGCGGAACATGCGCCAGATCTGAACGGCATCTTCGAGGAAGATTGAAGTGTAGTCGTATTCGTGGTGAACATGTTGCAATTTTCGATATACTTTT
>JACLAA010002274.1_pt1 | contig 18563 bp, 20 predicted proteins | sample 8027891 | NCBI WGS metagenome assembly JACLAA01 (sample SAMN15724900, study PRJNA655200) | protist metagenome | isolation source: fluorescence activated cell sorting (FACS) single amplified genomes of... | place: Spain: Blaines Bay Microbial Observatory, Mediterranean Sea | collected 2016-01-19 | reverse complement strand
ACACGCAGGACGTCTTCGTTTTGCGCCTTTTTCTCCGCGCAGAGGATTATTCACGACGACTCTCGTTTTGAAAGTACCCCCCTCCCCCGTCTCTCAAAGTTTAAGTATTTAATTGAAGATATTCGAGATCGGGGTCTCTCTCGAAGAGTAAGGCCAAACACAAAAGAAGGACGGGGCAAAAACACCCAAGTGTTTAGGGTATGTATGGGGTGTACGTTTGGACGTCTTGTGTCCAATGGAGAGACATAGTCAACTTCGACGCATTAAACTTAAAAAGACACTTTTGGATATATATATCTCGAGAACAAAAGAGATACGAAAGGTGATTCCTACTCTGTGTAGTTTAGTCGCGCAGAAGAGGTTCAGAGCGCGGCGTTGGGAGGACACAAAAAAAGCGAAAGACGACGGACGACGACGACGACGATTTTCGTCGCGATTTATTATTATTTACGACGACGACGACGTCCTTTGTGACCCGAGAGCGTGCACCTATAGTACTGCTGCCGGATACGCGCGTTTCGATTAGATATAAAACATTGGATTTGATTTCGAAGCGCGCAAAATGGCCAATGGGACCAAGACGACGACGACGATGCGATCCAATACTACTCACGACAAATACGACGCGACTGGTCCGTGGGAATTTCGAGGGAAAGCGCTGTACCAATTGCACTTGGTGAAAGCGTCGGACGCTCGACGCGCGGTCCCGTCTGAGTTGGAATTGGTGACTGCGTTCGGGTACACGTTAGGGGGCGTGTACGTGGCGCGGTACGACGATTCGCCGTGCGGGGCATTCGATGAGATGGTCGTACTCGGGGGATTGGTGTGGAATAAACCGCTGTCGTGCGCGTGGGCGAGCCGAGTGTACGTGAACAACGAGGAAGCGAGGAAACACGGGGTGAAAACGTGCGGACTGCCGAGTCGAAGGGCGGATTTTACGGTGAAGAAAGACGACGCGGGGAAAGAAGAAACGTCGACGCAGCAACCGTCTGGTATTACGGGGCGGCGAAGGAAGAAAAAAGAGTTGAGAAGCGCGGCGAAGATTTTGTTCCCCGGATTTCGTTTCGTAAACGCGCCGCCGAGAACGGAGACGCCAACACGCCCCGATAGTTTTTTTAGCGACAACAACACGAACAGAACGCACCATCCGTGGTGGCGACACAAAGAAGAAGATGGAAAAGAAAAAGAAGAAGAAAAAGGAGGAGGACGTAATACTAAAAATACTAATACTAATACTAATTCTAATAATAGCGTCGTCGTCGTCGTACAAGAGAAGAAGAACGACGCGAGGTGCGCGATGCGCTTACCTATGGAACCGAAGAAAATCGTCGCGCCTCGAATCAAGATGTTTCTGCCCTCGTTCAGCGGCCGAACTAAAACGTGTCCAGACTTGATGAAATATTCACTAGAGATGAACGCGAACGTGAGAGTGTCCAAGCCGATTGAAATGTGCGACCACGTCGATGGGAATACGGAAGACGCGAAGAAAAGAAAAAAGAACCGCGGCGACGACGTCTTAACCGGCGTCCTTAAAGGCAAACCAGTCGTGTGCATCGCGTTCGAGAACATGCACATGTCGGTCCAGAAACCCGTGAAATTCGATGTAGTTTAATAACCATCATCATCATTGTTATTTTTGTTCGTTTTCCTTTATTTTACTACTAGTACTAATACGACCGACGAATAATAACAATATTAAATAAATGACAACGGCGACGACGACGTGTAATACGAGTGCGAACACTTATAGTAGTAGTAGTAGTAGTAGTAGTAGTAGTACCGCGCGAAAAGGAGAGAAAGCTCGTTCCTTTGGTCCGCTTTTCTATAGTATTTTAAATTCGTCGTCCTCTGAAGACGAGAGCACATCTACCGCGTGCGCACCGCTGTTGTTTCTATTATTGTTTCTATTATTGTTTCTATTGTTGTTGTTGTTGTTGTTGTTCCTGTTCTCGCGAATTACCCTTCGTCGGTTGGTATAAAATTCGACGTACTTCCTCTCGAATTCGTTGTTTCGCACTCTCACGTTCGCGTGTCTCATCGCTACTCGATGGCACTCTGGGCACAAAAAATCCCCCTCCGGCACGTACGTCGCCTCCTCGAACCCGACGCAAAGCGGGTGCATCGCGCGTTCGCACCCGTCGCACAGTAACAGAACGCCTCCATCCTCGGCATCGAACTCGCGGCACACGCTGCACGCGTCCCCGTTTTCAATCATCGCGTCCAACGTCGCCGCGGCGACGCGATAAAAATTCCCTTCTTCATCATCATCTTCCTCTTCATCATCTTCCGCGCACGACGACGACGTCAGATCCTCCTCCTCGTCGTCCGAAAAGTCTTTCCTTTTGCCTTCTTTCCGTTCCTTCTCTCGTCGCGTCTTTCGTTCCTCTTTCGTCTCTCGCGGTCTTCTTCTTCTTCTTCTCGTCCGTCTAAAACTCATCCTTTGTTGTGGTGATCTTCTTTTGTATTTCACTTCCTTCGTCCTGCTCATTCGAATCTCCCGGAACGCGTTCCTGCACGTCGGGCATCGCAAAGTGTCGTCGTCGTCGTCGTCGTGTTCTTCTTCTCTCAAACTGTTGCGCAGCGTTTTGTTGTTCTTCCGCGACGTTTTCGTCCATCGCTTTATGCATTCGTAGCAGAACCGGTGGACGCATCCGTCCAACGTCGCTTCGCGTCCTTCCGAGAGACGTTCGAGACACACGGCGCACCACGTCGTCGAAGTCGTTTTCGTTGTCGTCTTTTGACCGTTGTTTTCGTCGTCGTCGTCGTCGAGTAAAGTTTTTTGTCTTTTGGTGGTCGGTGACGACGTCGTCGTTGTCGTCATCGAGGAGGACTACAGTCCTTTATGTATATATATGTATATATCTAAAGCGCGATTTGAAAATGGCGCGCGTTTTTGGATGACCTTTTCACGGAGTCAATTAATTCAAAAGCGAATGTGTGCACGCAGAAGAAGCGTCTTTCGTCGCGTCCAACGATAGAGAGAGAGAGGCAATGCTCCACCCAACGCGAAGACGAAGAAGAAGAAGAAGAAGAAGAAGAAGAAGAACAACGCGTCGCAAAATCTTTTTTCGTCTCACGAACCCCGTCACCAACGAACGCGCACAACACGTGTGCGTGCGTGTGTGTGTGTGTGTGTGTGTGTTTACAGAAGAGGAGAGAGAGAGAGAGACACGTACACTTCAAAGTCGCGGAGACACCTGAGATATACACGAGAGACCAAAAAAGGTGGTGATGCCCCAAAAGATATACTAATAATAACGCGGCTAAGAAGAAGAGCTGTCGGAATACCAATAGAATGCACGAACGTAGAGACACGTCTTTGGTGTGCCACGTACCGTCTCTCTCCCCAGAATACCTATCTCACGAGAAGACGAAAGTATTTTCATAAAAGAGACAAACCTCTACTAAAACCCTAAACACCACATCAATAAACCCTAAACACCTCAAACAAAAAATCCCCTTTTTAAGTGAAGAAAAAAGGGGCACAAAAACGCGCACATCCAAATCGCGCACACATATATATCCATCGAGAGATCTTCTGTTTCTCCAGAGAGAGAGAGAGAAAATGAAGGACTTCGAGGCGGAAGAAGAAGAAGAGGAGAAAATACGCGTCGAGGTGGGGTTGCGCATTTTTTTATCAGAGTCTCTCTCTCTCGTCTCGTCTCGATGTATATTTTTACGCGCTCTTTTTGTCCCCAAAACGCGTTTTTGAATTGGATTTTTCATCTCTCTTCTTCTCTCTTTAGAGGAGTATTCGATGTGACTGACGCGTCTGTCTCTCTTTACTACTCTTTCTCTCGAAACGGACGACAGCACTGCGAACTCGGCGCGTGGGTGAAAGTGGAGTCCGGAGAGACGCAGAAATGGTTTGGACGGGTACGTTATATGATTTTTGTGTTTTGTTTTTGGATCGATTTTGATGCGATGTCATCATCGTATCGGGATCATCATCGATGTGACAATATATGTATACGGATTCGCCGACGGGGGGACGGATGAAAATGTTTCGTTCGTTTTTCTCTCTCTGTCTCTTTGAATTAAATTCACGACTGACAAAACAACACGAATACTACTACTACCACTACTACTTTATAAAGATCGTGGAAGTGCACCCGAAAAAGAACAGCGTCGGCGTGCGATGGGTACAGGAGATTGGGGATAATTTGTACGCGTGGGACGGCGCGTCGCACGTGATTCACGTCGAGACGCTGTTGGAAATCAATGCGAATATGTTCCGGAGAAGTTCGAGACGACCTGCAGGGAAAAGGAAAAAGAAGGTTTCTCAGGCAAAGGGATCCCGAGACGTGTTTGAGCGCGTCTTGGCGTTTGTACATCCGGCCCCAAAGAGTAGAGCGAAAAGGGGACGACATTTGGACGACGACGACGACGACGACGACGACGGCGTTAGAAGAGTAAATAAGATTGTTGATGAAGAAAAAGCAGTAAAAAAAGAGAAGAAAAAACCGACGACGACGACGACGACGACGATGAATGAAATCACAAACGAAGACACCAAGAAAAATGTGGCGCAGGCGAAAAAGACGACGACGAAGAGCTACACTACCGCCGCCGAGATGAAGAAGAAAATAAACAACAACAACAACAACACCAAAGAAGAACCAGAACCAATCGAATGGTCCGAAAACGTCACCGGCGAAACCTTTTGCAACCAAGTGCAAGTGCCATTCAATTACATCACCAACCGTTTCATGCTCTCGTCGGACGATAAAATCATAGAAGAAGAGAGATACTTTGAAAAGTGTACGTGTAAACGTTTAGCGTCGATTTTCACGAGCAACGCGGACGATCCAGTTACGGACGCAGACGTCCACGAGTATAACAAAGGTGAGTGTCCAACCAAAAGCATCGATTGTGGATCGGTCTTGTTCAAATTGCACGTCTACAAGTGCGATAACGATCGAATCGGTTTCGGCATCCGCGCGACGCGAGACATTTCTACGGGCTCCTTCATATGCGAATACGTGGGCGAAATCATCTCTCGAGAGCAAGCGCAATTTCGAGAGAAGGAATACAGCAAGCAAGGATGGTATTATTTACACGACATCACCAGTCCAGTGAACGAGAAAAAATACTCCATAGACCCGACGCGCAGCGGCAACGTCGCTCGATTCTTTAATCACTCGTGCAAACCAAACTGCACGACGTTGGAGTTACCGAACAACGCACAAAAACATAAGAAACACGCGTCCCCTTCTGATGCGCCAACCGAGAAGGAACGAATAATCGAAACCATGAAGTACGTGCCTCGATTAGCGTTCTTCGCGTGCAAAGATGTGAAAAAAGGCGAACAGTTAACTATCGATTATTCGCCGAACAGATTTGGTAATAGATTAAAGAAAACGGTAAAATGTATGTGCTCCGAGAGGCTGTGTAAACGATGGCTGTTTTGATCGATCGATCGAGAGAGAGAACACAACACGCAAAAAAGTTTCGGCGGAGCGCTGCACACGTCCGATTTTTTGCCTCCTCGTCACGCGAAAGCGGCGACGGTTTTCCGCAAAATCGAGAAGAAGAAGGAGTACGCGTTTTAGAAGCGCGCGACTGCGCGAAGAGACCGAGAGGTGCTCAAATTTCCCAACACCCACCTTTCCGAACGCGAAGAACAAAAATATATAATAGAGAGTACCGGTACATATGATAGCTATGAATACTACCTTTTGTCGCGCGAGACGTAGTGCATCCTTAGGAGAAGATTTGACGCTTTCGTTTTGGCTGGATTTTTTCCATTTTTATTCGTCTTCATTTGTGTCATTAATCCGACGCATTTCTCGTTCTTTCCCCGCATTCGAACGCTTTAGAAACAACAACAACAACAACAACAACAAAGAAGTCGTCGTCGTCTATGCTCGGCACGCCGTCCAAACTCTCTCGATCGTCGTCGTCGTCCTCCTCTCTCTCGAATAAGAAGATTCGACTGAAAAAATCAATCGCAAAATGCCTTCCATTTTTAGGGGTGATTGCAACGCTGGTTTTCATCTCTGAATACGAGTTTCGCGACGCCGAAAACACCACCACCACCAGGAGGAAGGACGATGGTGGTGGCGGTTCGTCTTTTGGGAGGAGTTCCCCGTTGTATCGCGGCCAGAAATATTCGGGGGGACTGCGCTCGGAAGGAAGCACTTTTGGATATAATTATTACGGGGGATACTCTTCAGCAAAATCATCACAATCCGGAGTAATATCGAGTGGAGTCGACGATGATGATGATGCGGAACGTGCAGAGGATCAGCACGAACGTCTTTTGGGCGGCGAGAGTGGAAATGATGACACGTACGACGACGACGACGGTAGGAAAGAAACAAAGAAGATGAATCCGTACTCGCTCGTAGCGACAATTGACGACGACGATTCAGACGACGATTCAGACGATAGTAGTAGCAGCGGCGGTAATACTAGTAACAGCGATAGTAATGATAATAGTAGAAAATGCGGCAAACATGGCGCGTATAGCGAGAAATTGAACAAGTGTTTGTGTTCGGTATTGTACGAAGGAACCAATTGCGACCGAGTGAAACCGATGCCTTTGGAGTTTAAAGATATAGATTGCTTGAAAGCGTTTACGGGCGAATTCGAAGGCGATTTAGCCATCAATCGAGATCGAGTTTTGAAAGATAAGCAAGTGGCAGTGACTTTACCCGGAAAAGAGAAAGATCCAGATGGAGGCTATCGGGTCCTCGTCCCGAACGAGGAACCGCTTTTCTCCCAATTTGCGAAAATCTTACCGAAAAAAGACGAGATTGGACGCGCGTTTTTCGGCACGTGCGCGGTGGTCGGCTCTTCCGGAATCGTTTTGAATTACGATCACGGCAGCGACATCGACGAGCACGACATGGTCTTCCGTTTCAACAGCGCTCCGACGAGAGGTTTTGAAAAGCACGTAGGCTCGAAAACGACCTACCGAATCACCAACACCCAAAACTGGGGCTTCCACGAACCGAAAACGGACGAGAGCATTTTAATCCACTTCCGGGCAAAAAGCGCGATTAAAGGTTTGTTTTGGAACTCGAAACAAAAGAAACCGTTAAAACTCTACGCGTTCGCGCCGGATTTCGTGGAATACGTCGCGCAAAAAGTAAACTTTTTAGCCACCTCGGGTCTGTACGGCATCTTACTGGCCTTACAACGCTGCCACTCCGTCTCCGTCTACGGCTTCCAAGTCTCCACCCAACACGGCGCGTTATACCACTACTACGACCCTTGCGACGTCCCAGCTAACGTCGAACGAGACGATACCGAATGGATCGTCATCCGAGAACTCGCTCGGCACGGTTTTATTACATTCGCGGAACCGTGCGTCGCCGAGTGCCACGAGACAAAAGACGCGTGCGACGCGTGTAAGAAAGAAAACGACAACTTTAAAAAAGTCAAACTCCCGAGTCGAGCGAAATGCGAGCCGAACGCCGTCAGCAAAGGCCACCAGGAAGTGCCGTGGAGAGCAGAGAGGAGACAAGGGAGGAGGAGAGGAGCCACGGGCGGTCGCGTATTGTAAACACACGTCAAAACAAAAACACATCAGAAACCCTAAATTGAAGTATAACAATTTTCCCTTTACACATTCTTCTTCAAACGTAAGTGACACATAAAAGGGCGCTTTCTGGATCCAAAACAACTCAAGAGGATCGAGAAGGCGGTGTTTCGACGCGTCGTCGTTTGTTTGATGCCCCCTTTTTTTTGAAGGATCGATGACCTCTTTAGTATGGGAGTAGAGTAGAAAAGAAATGGCGTTTTTTTCTTCGTTTTCGGCGGCGAATTGCATCGGATGGGGGCTCACGTGTCTCTCTATTTGGGTCCTGCGCGCGTGCGTGTTCGACCCCATTTTTGCGGAAGAAGAAGAAGAGAGCACGCGCAACAACAACGAGCGCGTTCTGTACCCGCTCTTGGTGTCCGTCCCGGTGATTATCTTTTACGCGTACTGGAATTGGCTCTCGATGAAATTTTTGATTCATTCGTAGAAGAGAACTCTATACAGTTGAGTTATATATACGCGGGGGGAACGCGCGCGCGGATCGGATCGGTCGCGTCAGTCTTTGTGGAAAGCGGTTTCAATGTGGTGACACACAACACGAGTCAAAAATGAGGTGTGCGTGCTTCTTGGACGCGGCGAGTCGTCGCGCTCGCCCGCGAAAGGTACGACGACGACGACGACGACGTGTCCTCCGTTTCTGTCTCGTTCGTCTTCTCTTTTGTATTGCTTGTACGTTAGACACCTGAAGATTCGATTCATACACCGAATATTCGCCGTTTGGCCGAAGCATAGATCATATTTTAGACCAGATCTTAAACCGATACGAACGCTTCGTTGCGTGTTTTGCGCGTAACGTAGGTCGCGCGCGTCGACCTGTCTGCTGGCACATTTTATTCGTTTTCTCGTTCGTTTTTGCACGCGACTTACCCCGGGCTGCTCGACGTTTTGTAGTGTCATCGAGCGAGCCCTGATCTGCGTGCTACATTAGTAGTTTTTCTAGGGCGCTTTTATGTTGCAACGCTGCGTTTCTCTCGCGGATGTTGGGTCAAGAAGCGCGCATATCCATACTTTTCGTTGCAGACGTCTGCCACGGTTTCGTTAGCTCTTCGTGGCTTTGAGCGAATCTGTCCAATGTCGTCTCACATCGATCATTTCTGCCCTCATGATAGGAAGCGGGGTTGACCGATTTTAATGGTTTACACTGTGCCAAACGGGCGATTACATTCTCGGGTTTTATTATATCGTTCTTGTTCTCGTTGTTGTCGGTACTCACGCTTTCTTTTCTCTCTCTCGTCGTCGTCATTACTACAGAGACAGGCAAAAAGAGTTCGTGGAAATATGTGTGTAATAAATAATACTGCGTTTTTGTTAGGCGCGTACGAAAAATGAATGCACGAAGAAGAAGAAGAAGAAGAAGATGAAGAATATCACGAAAACGCGTCTATTCTTACTCTTTTCTTTCAACGCTCTTTGATCCACTTGGCGGTTTCAAAATGTCCATTTTGGTAGGCAATATCGTGGCACTCTTGTCGATCGAAAGGACATCTGCGCACAAGCACTAAGTACTCCAAACACTCTAAGGAGCCTTTCCAAGCGGCTCTCCAACAGGCGTCTTTACAGACCGGCGCGTCGTGGTATTCGATGAGGTATTTTAAAGTTTCCAAGTGGTTGTTCTGAGCGGCGTATTCTACCGCTAACGAACAGTGGTACATCTTGTCCGGTAAGAGATGGTCGTGTAAGTATTTCAAGACATTGAGTTGTCCCCCGTCTGCTAAAGCGGCAAATACCAAATCGTTGAGTTGTAAACCGTGTTCGACGCACAAAACGAATTGCGCGGGGGTTTCGATTTCGGAAATTTTTACAGCTTTGACTCTTCCTTGTTCGATGTTGGAGGAGGTCATGACGCCGAATTCTCTTAAAGTTACTTTTCTGAATGCCTTCGAAGTTTTAGAGAGGAAAAAGCGAGCGTTGTTGCCAGCTTTTATACATATTCTTTTCAAGAATATTTTGTTGTGCAGATTCGAGGCGAAAGGGGTGAAATGGTCTCTTCGGTTTGTTGCGGTGAGCACGCTTTGGTTGTCGATGATTGAGTTCAGTTCGCGGTGTTGTTTCGGCACCATTTTCGGCTGCTTCTCGACGAACCCGGGCACGCCAAAACCACAATGGCCGTCGTCATCTTTCATACTCGTGCGCTCTGTTTCAAACGGCTTCTTCTTCTTCTTTATTTTCTGAACATTTTCCTCTTCTTCTTCTTCCGCCGAGGTATCGTCATCCAAAACTAAAACTCTCTTCGTCGTCGTCGTTATCATTTTCAGTTTCGAGATGTCGTCGTCGGCGTCGTCGTCGTCGTCGTCGTGGGATACGAGAGCATCACCACAGACGTTGTCGTTGTTGTTTTCGAGCATCTCCTCATCGCCGTCTGTCCGCGTGCCTTTATCCGCGCGGGATACCGATTGGATCGAGACGCCGTCGTCGTCCGATTTTAGAAAATCGGACATGTGATAATATTTAATCCGCATCTCGTTCGCTTCGATCCCACCATCGGACGCGTTCAAAGGAATCAACCCATGGGTGAGCACAGGAAGAGGAGGAGGAGGAGGAGAAGACAAAAGCACTCCCTCCTCCTCCCCCTCGTTCTCGCGTTCGACGAGAGGAGCGTTCATTTTTTGACAAACGGTTTTCTTTTTGTGGTGGTGTGTTGACCAACCTCGGAAAAAAAAAGGCGTTTCTGAGAAATTAAAAGACATACGTAGTATAGGAGGATTCCTTTTATTATAGTATAATCTACGCGCTAAACTCCACTGATATTGATTAATTCACGCGAGCGAACGGAACCGGTTGTAACACGCGACGCTTCGACGGGGTTCCCGCCGGTTTCGGCTTTTTACCGGAATCTTCTCCTCCGTCGACGTCGAGGCGCAACGCTTTCACCGCGCCGGCGCTCCTCTCCGTCTTGTGCTCTTGCGATAATCGTTTCTTGGCGGTTTCCGCTAAACCCTGTAAATCGACGTTGATCTTCGACACTTCCGAGACCATGCCCCAGATGCGTTGCGAGACGTGACTTCTTTGTTTGTCGGCGGATGATGAATAAGAAAATGTGACTGGTTTTCCAGCGCTCTTCGTCGTCGTCGACGTTCGGCCTAAGCGAGAAGTTGTTCGCATGGACGTCTTTGGCGTTTGAAATCTGTCAGCGGGAGAGGAAGGCGCGGAGACAAAGTTGTCTCGAATTGACAAAGGCGCCGTCATCGGCGTCTTGCCATTCTCGTGAGCAGAAGGAGAAGAAGAAAGTTTTATCGTCGTCTTTGACGGCGTTGGCGACGATACGTTCTTACTCGCCGCGCAGAAATTTTCGACAATCACTTGCGCTTCCGCGTCCAATCCGTCGAAAAACGATTTATGGATGTGCACCACCTCGGCAACTTTCATCGCTTTCCTCTCGAGCGTTTTTAACGCGTCTTTCAAATTCTCAAATTCTGTGTTTTTCATGCGCTCGTTCGCGCTCAACACGTTCGCGTGTCGTTCGACGTTCTTCTTCAACATATCCGACAGCTGTTCGCAGTTTTGTTCGGATTTCTGCAAATTTTCTCGTTCCTCGCGCAATTGCTCTTCCGTGACCTCTTTCGACGCGCGGAAGGCCTCGAGCTGCCGTTTGGACTGTTCGGATTCTCGTTGATACTTGGAAACGTCGCCTAACGCTGCGTTCAACGTCGCTTGTTTGTCTCGCACTTTGGCGTGTAAACTCGCGGTTTCGTCTTCCAAGAAACGCAGTTTTGAAGACATGTTATCCTTCTCTCTGTTCGCTTCAGAGCGTAAACGTTCGATTTCGTCGACGCGAGTATTCAATACCGTTTGCGTGTGCTCCAAAGATGCTTTACATGCCGCCGCTTCCGCCGCTGCTCGTTCGCACTTCTTTTCCGCGCTCGCCGCGATCGTCCGTAACCGGTCCATCTCCTTCCCGTTCGTCTCGATCGTCTTTTGATGTTCGCAAATCGTCATTTTCGCGACGTCTGCGGCGTCAAGCAAGTCTTCGATATAAATCGCGCAATCTTCCTGCGTTTGTACGCGCACCTTTTGCTCGTTCTCGCACAAATCTTTCGTCTCTTTTAGCTTGACGCGCATCTCTCGCAACTCCGCGTCCTTCGCGTCGCGTTCGGTTCTCAACTCCAAACATTTGCGATTGGCCTCGAAAAGCTCCGATTTCGCGTCTGAAGACGATTTATCTCGATCGCGCTGCATCGCATCCACTCGGGCCGATAGCGACGTTTCTTTCTCTTCCGCCACCTTTAGTTGTCTTTCCAAAGAGTCTCGCTCCGCTTTCGCTCGCTTCGCTTGTTCTTCCAACGCGGCGACTTTCGACTGCTCGGCTTGGATGAGTCTATCTTTTTGCTTCAGATGTTGCTGAGCGATGATGATGCCGTTTTTGTCGTCGTTAGTTTTACCGGGGCTCGTCGTCTTCTCCTTCGACTTTTGTTGAATCAAATCGTCTTCCAACTTTTTGACCACCTCGTCTTTATCCTTCAACGAGACGCGCATGCGTTCGAGTTCACCGTCTTGCTTTTTCTTCTCCGAGTGCATTTTGTTCAGCAACTCTTCGTTTGCACGTAACCGCTCATCTTTCTCTGCAATCTCTCGAGTCATCTCTTTCACTTTCTCCGTCAAAACGTTCAACTCCTGTTCGGCTTTCGTGTCGTCTGAGGTGACGCGCCGAGCAGTCGCCGCGTACTTTTGCTCTAATTCAGTCAACGCCTTTTCTTTCTCGTGCAATTTTCTCTTCTCGGCTTGCAATTGCCGCTCTAACTGTCGCATCGCTTTCGTCATATCGGTCACTTTCTGTCGATCGATGGCTAACAGTCTCGAGTGGTTTGATGACGACGATGTGGCATTTTGCTGTTGTTGTTGTTGTTGTTGTTGTTGGTTCTCTTTTCTTCGATCACCACTCTTCTTTTCGTCGTCATATTTACTATTATTATTCGTGCTCGAACTATTATTATTATTATACGATTGCATCGCCTTCAAGTCCCTCAGTTCAATCTCTTGTTGCACCGTCGAATACTTCTCGAGCATCTCGTTTTCGATGTTTTCTTTTTCTTCGATGACGTTCAAATGCTTCAAGATTTCACCTTCGCGTTGACGCACCGTCTCCTTCAACGCGTCTTTTTCCTGTTCCACTTTCTCTAAAGACTCTTCCAAGACGCGTAACTCCTCGATTCTTTTCTTTTTTTCCTCTTCGATCCGTTTCATTTCCGATATTGTTTCTCGCATGGTCTTTTCCGCGTTCGCGCGTAACTCTCGTTCGTAGTCTAGGTCCGATTCTAACTGCGTTTGGATCTCCGAGAACTCTCTCTTTCTCTCTTGGACTTCCTTTTGCAATATTTTGTTCTGCGCTTCCACTTTCATCACCTCTTCGTTCTTCTCTTTCAAGTCGTTCGAGAGTGCAAACACTCGTTCGTGTGCGATTGATATCGCTCGCGAATTTTGCGAGGCATCTGTTGTTTTTTCTTCCAACTCTTTCAATCTCGCGTTCGCGTCGGCTACGTTTCGCCTCGCGGCTTCTCGTTCCTCGATGAGTTCTTTACGCTTCGTCTCGGATTCGCGCGACATTCGTTCGCTCATTTCCAGCTCTCGTCTCAGTTGATCCAGCATTTTACCTTGCGCTTCGATGGTAAACTCTTTCTCTTTCATCGAGCGCGTGCTTTTCGATTTCGTGCGCGCGATTTCTTGGAGCAACTTTTCGCGTTCGATCGAAGCGAGAGACGCCTCTTTCGAAAATCGCGCGCGTTCGCGCGCGATGGCGCGCGTTTTCTGGTGTAAAGTTTCGCATTCTTTCTCAAATTTTTGACGTTGCACGCGTTCTTTTTCGAGCGATTTTTGTAACATCAGGTGTTCTTTTTGGAGCGTCTCTTCGATCAGTTTCGATTGATGCGCGTGTTTATCGTTGTCTCGTTTCATTCTGCTCGCGAGGCGTTCCATCGCTTGCCTGTAGAGAAGGTATTTATCTTCTTCTTTCTTTGTCGTCGTCGTCGGTTTCGACGTCGTCGCCGTGCATCCTCTCGAGTGTTCTTCTCTCCGTCGTTCTTCCATTATTATTTCTTCTTCTTCTTCTTCTTTTTCTTTTCGTCGACGATTTTTTTGGGCGGCGTCGTTCGACGTTCTTCTTCCCGATGTCCTCCCGTCGGGGGGTACGGACGACCCGTCGTCGTCCAGATGTTTGCCTTCATCATCAGCCTTCATCTTCTTCTTCTTCGTGTCTTCGTCCTCCTCGAGAGTAGTAGTAGTACTCCTCTCGACGCCTTTAGGGGGGTCAACACAGCGAACAGAAGAGACACTGGTGCCACTCAACCACACGTCTCTCGATCGTCGTCTCCAGTCTCCGTCTTCGACCGCTACGGCGGACGCCTCCTTTGTTCCCCTCTTTTTCTCGACGCGCGGGGAAGACGTCTCTTTCGATGGAAGGCCTTTGTCTTCGTCTTCGTCTTCTCTCCTACTCCACGTCCCCTCATATTCCTCTTCGCGACTCTTCTTCTTAGTATTCTTTCGTCTTTGGTGTTGGTCGCTTCCAGTAGTCGTCGATGACGACGACGGTCGTATCGCGTAGGAGTATCGCGTTTCATCTTCATTGCCTCCTTTTCTTCTTCTTCTCTCAAAGTCATCATCCGGCATTCCAATCCAATTTTCCTTTTGCTCCTCCGCTTTGAGACCATCTTCTTCTTCGAAAAAGTCGTGGTCTTTTTTCCTCCTCTCAACAAAAGTCGTGGTCGTTTTTGTCGCGTCGTGCATATACGCATCGGTGTTGTTGTTCTTCTTCTCTCGTAAAACGCGCGTATCATCGTGAGATGCGTTCCATCGTTTCAACAGTTCTTTCCGTTCGCGTCTCGACATCGATTTCATCTTTTCCAAAAGAATTGAAGAAGAAGAAGAAGAAAGCTTTTAAAAAACGTTTTTGTTTTTGGCACACAAAGAAGAAGAGAGAGAGAGAGAGAGAGGAGACTCTCACTCCCAAAGAGAGCGCGCTTTTGCGTCGAGAGTGTGCGTGCGCGCGTGCGTGCGTCAAAGTTCTTCGTAAAATGAATCCAATTTTTTTTTTCGATTTTTTTTTTTTCGAATTTTTTTTCTTCGTAGGGTTTAAGGTTTTACATGTGTAAGGTGTCAAATGAGGCGGTACACACGTGTGAAACAAAGAGAGGTTTAAGGTGTCATGTGGTGTTTCTTTATTGTGTTGGAAAAACAGGTGATGGGTCGTCCTTTACAAAGAAGAAGAAGACGAAGACGAAGACGAAGACGAAGAAGACAAAGAAGAGGAGGAGGAGCATACAGAGGACGGAAAGAGGGGAAGAAGAAGAAGAAAAGGTCTCTCTCTCTCTCTTTTTTGACGGTATATATATATATTTAAATCGATACTATCGATATATATATACATGATGCGCTTCAAAAAATGCGTCTCTTTTTTCTGCGTCGCGATGATGATTGTTATTGTGAGTAGCACGAGGAGCAGCACTTCTGCCGCCGCCGTTTTTTCTTCGACGACGGAAAAAGAAAAGTCGTTCGAAGACTTCCAAGAGGAACGACGGAGGAAAAGAGGTATGTGTGATGCTTTTGTTCTTTTGTTCTCTTTTGTTCTCTCGCTTGAGTTTTTTAGCGCGATTGTGTTCTTCTTTTCGTCTTCTTTTGGTACTTTTATTATACTCACAAAATACGCGCGTGGATGTGGATTCAACGAAAGACGAACGACGTAAGAAAGAGGCAGAAGAAGAAGAAGAAGCAACAACAACAACAACAACAGCAAAACCTTTTGAAGGTTTATCCGAAGAAGAGCAACAGTCGTTACAGGTTCCGTCGCACATGCGATGCGACGCGTGCCGCGCGATATCGCACAGGTTGGTGAAAGAGACGCGCAAAGAGGAACGAAAACACAGGAAAGGGAAGTTTTCTTCTTCTTTCAACAACAACAAGAAGAAGAATAAACGATTGCGATCGGATCAGTACGAGGAAAGTTTCGAACGGACGTGTAAAGACGAAGAATATTGGGGAGAATACTACGGCGTCGCGCACGGGAAGGACGGGCATAACTATTTGAACGGACCCGGGTTGACGGAGTTACCGAAAACGTTGCACAAAGGGAAGACGATGGCGTTGGAAACGACGACGCATCGAAAAGGCGGGTTTTGGTCGCATCGACTGCGAGAGTTGTGCGAACAGATGGTGTACGGCGGGGAGGTTTTAGACGAGGAGGAGATGTATGCGATACTATTCGAAAACACGCCGGAACCAACATCACCGACAAAGGAGGAGGAGGAAATTATAATAAACACGGACACGATGGTATTTAGAGACGCGATGTGCGAGAAGACGTGCAAAAAATTTCCGTCGCGAAGACCGAGCACGAAGAAGGAGGAAGACGAGGGCGGATGGGAACCGTTCGACGAAGACGCGTTTACACAAAGAAAAATAGAACAGAAGAAAAAGGACGAGGCGTACATGCGGGCACACAAGATGGTAGAAGATTTAAAGATGGGAAGAATAGATTTAAGCGGCGGCGAGTTGTAGCGCTTGCTTGCTTGCTGCCTGCGTTTGTTCTTTTCAAAATGTGAACTATTACATCTCGCGGCACGAAATCTCCTCGATTGTTTTTTAATTAAAAATAGGTAGTAGTAATAATATTATGAGTTCATTCATTACGCGTCGTCGTCGTCGCCACCCGTTGTTGCTTTTCGGGGGGAGGAGGTATTTTTTCGAAACGAAAAGCTCTTCTTGAACGACTCTTGAACGTCCTCGAAGGCGTCGAAAAGAGCGTCTTCGGCCCTTTCCACTTTGTCGGCAATCTTATCGTCCAAAGCATCCAAAGCGTCCAGAAGCCAATCGAAGACGCCACCGGCGCCTTGCTTTTCGTCGTCGGGTTCTCCTCCTCCTCCTCCTCCTTGCGTGTCATTCCTCGACGACGACGACGACGACGATCCACCGACGGATATCGTCTTCATCAACCTCGGCATGGCCAACAGCGATCGATCGAATATCCTCTTTGTCATTTTACTACTACCGCTATTACTACCGTCCTCGCCGCCGTTATTGCTATTGTCTACCAAATTTCTCAACTCCTCGTCCTCGATGATCGTCTCCAAGTGCAACGCGTCGTCTTGTTTCATTTCTTGGAACGCCGCTGATGATGCCGATGCCGACCCGTCGTCGGACGCCGACGCCGTCAATTGAACGACGACCGAATCGGACGCCGCCGCCACGGAAGAATTCTTTTCAACGTCTTCTCGCTTCCCGCTCTCCAAAGCCGCATCAACACTCGACTCCTTCTTCTCTTCCTCTTCCTTCTTTTCTCTGTATTTTTCTCGCATCAAATCTCTCCTCAATTTCTGCAACCGCTTCTGATACTGCACGATTTTCGCGACCAGTTGTTGGCGCTCGTCTCGCGTACCTGCGTAATAGTAGTAATAATAATAATACTAAGTCTTCTTCTTCTCGAACGTAGTAGTACGCGCGCGGGGCGGCGGCGAAAAGAAAGACGCGAGTACTACACAACCAAAACCATCCATTCACGCGCGCGCAAGATGCAAAATCGAATAACGAGGAGGAGGAAAATGCGTAAACGTCTTTCGTTAAGAAACCATGAATAAAAAATGGCACGCGACGACGACGTAAACGAAACCATATCGTACCGTAGTGTTTTTCGATTTCAGCCATTTTGAGATACGTTTTGAAGTAATCCATCGCCAGCGCGTAACTTCGCACCGCGGCGTCTGCGTAGTTATTCTTGTCCGCCGAGATGGCGTCGGAAACGTGTCGATGCGCGTGCTGGAGGACGTCGCGGATGACGCCTCGGTTTTGTCGATCGTCGGCGACGTCGTTTTCGTCGTCGTCGTCATCTCGCGTCATAATCAATTAAATTTTCTTGTGATTCGGACGAAAAGACGACGTCGCTTTTGTGCGAAGTATCGAACGACGCGGCGCGACGACGCAAAAAAAGGTGGTGGTGGTCGCGGTGGTGGATGATCTTGTCGAAAATCGAAGTTTTGAAGAGTATGTGTGGTGTATCGCTTTCGAAACGCTCTTCCCAAAAGCGTGTGTTTGTGTGTGGTATAAATGACGAAAAATTCGAAAGTTTCCCGAAAAGAAGACAAGAAAATGAGTCACATATCGATCGATCGAACGGGAGGAAGAAGAAGAAAAGGCAGTAGTATTAATTGCACAATCGACGACGTTCGAACGACCAACAACGTCTGTTGGTATGTGCGACTCGTGCTATTTCGCGTTCACTTCTGTTTGGGTTGCGCTACAAAAGATCTATATAGTACTAAAAGATATCGGTAAAAGCTGCTACTCCCGGCGGCGCCGCCGCGCGTCGCGCAGCAGCTCCAAGACGAAAATTTGGTTGACGTCGTCTTTGCCGACGGTTTTGACGAAACACACGAGCTTCCCGTTCGGAGAGATGCAAACACACTCCGAGCGAATCGCGTCGTCGTCTGTGGTGCGCATCGGAGGAGTCAAATATTCCGTCTGGCCTTTCCTCTCGCCTTTCGCAAACGTCCGAGCGATTCGATTTTTACTCGTCGCGAAACAGATAAACGAACCGTCCGGCGACCACGAGAAGGCCGAGTTGACTTCCTCTTTCTCTTTTAAAGAGGAGAGCTGTTCGATTGTACCGGTGGTCGAATCGACCAAGTGCAATTGAAACGAGTTCTTGTCGTCTCGAAGCAATATGCAAATCGTATTCCCATCCGTCGGATTCGCTCGAGGCCAAAATCGAACGGACCCTTGACATCCGCTCGATCGCGTGACGCGTCTCTGCTGGACTGATTTTGGAGGTTTCGGATACGAAGTCAGCGTGCCTTGAAGTAAGCGCTCCCCTTTCTTCTCGTCGTCGTCGTCTTCTTCTTTTAACTTTTCGATGTCCTCTGGTAACTCTACGACGAATAATTCCGTGACTAAATTTCCGCGATCGTCTCGACAGTCGCCCAAGAACGACAACGTCCTCGAATCCATCCAACAATCTTCGTACGCGCGAGAGATTTCATCCGACCCCCAAACCGGTTCTGGAGTCGTTTCTGTCACGCACACGGTAAATCCTCCGGAA
>JACLAA010002650.1_pt1 | contig 18597 bp, 19 predicted proteins | sample 8027891 | NCBI WGS metagenome assembly JACLAA01 (sample SAMN15724900, study PRJNA655200) | protist metagenome | isolation source: fluorescence activated cell sorting (FACS) single amplified genomes of... | place: Spain: Blaines Bay Microbial Observatory, Mediterranean Sea | collected 2016-01-19 | reverse complement strand
CCTTTTGAATTCTGGTTTGTAACAACGAAGGATTAAACGCGACGTCGTAGAGAATATCCAACACGTTGTTCAACATGTACACGCCGTCCTTGTTTACCGTCGGCGCGTGAATGTGAAACACCGTGTGATGAAAATCTGTGTACGCGTTACCTCTGGTACCGCTTCCTAAGTACTGATCGCGTTTGCGAGAACCCAGAAAAGTAACGTGCTCAACCAAGTGCGCCAAACCTTGCTCGTCTTCTCGTTCGTCCACGGATCCGACGTGCATTTCAAGGTGCGCCTCGAATCGTCTCTCCGGCGTCGTGTTTGGCAAAATGACATATTTCAACCCATTCTTGAGCGTTCCTCGGTGGATCTCTTCGTGCGTTGGTTTGATTTCCGAGGAAGTGGAAGAATACATCGACTTGAGAGAAGGAGGAGGAGAAAGAGGAAAAAGAGGAGAACAAAAAGGACTCGCGCCTTCGTCTTCATCGGATCAAATACACGACGGAGGACAAGAATTAGGAGAAGAAAAGAAATATATCGTCGCATTCGATCCGTTAGATGGGTCTTCGAATGTAGCTTACGGCGTTTCCGTCGGGTCCATTTTTAGCGTGTTTGAATATAAGACAACCGGCGAGGGGGACACTAGAAATCCAATCGAAGAAGTTTTAAAGCCGCAAACTGGACGCAACGTCATGTGCGCGGGGTATTGCGTGTACGGTAGTAGCACAGACTTAGTGATTGCAACGAGAAAGAATACGAGAGTTGTTGGATGGACGCTCGACCCTTCCTCCAACACGTATGTGAAAACGCGCGCTGATATATCGATTCCTCAGCGGGGGGAGATATATAGCATAAACGAAGGATACGAACACAAATTTTCGGAAGGGATGAAAAGATACATTCGCGATTGTAAAGAATCGTCATCTATGACGGCTCGCTACGTCGGATCTATGGTGGCCGACGTGCATCGAACTTTACTCGCCGGAGGTACGTTTCACTATCCGCTCGGTAAACTGAGAATGTTATACGAATGTTTTCCGATGGCACTCATGATTGAAGTAGCGGGAGGATTATCTATTTCCGACACTGGGTCGAATACATTAGACAGCGCAGTTGAGTCGATTCACGAGCGAGGCGCCATTCACCTTGGATCGAAGGAGAATATGGATGATCTGAAAAAATGTTTGAGATTGTGAGAATTTCTTGCGTGCCCGCGAGCGCTGCGCCTTACGAATATAGTTTGCCTTTTAGCTGCGTGATTTGTTTTTGTGATTTTTTCAGATAATAAGTATTATCTTCGGTTAAAAATTACAATCTCTTCATCTCTTGTTCTTCATGTTGTTCTCTTTTTGGTTTGTGTTTATTATTATCATTTATGTTCTCGCGGCGTTTGTGTGTGTGCGTGTGTGTGTGCGTGTGTTCTTTTCCTTGTATTTCTTTTTTTCGCAGCCATCCAAATTCATTTATTTATTTAGAATGCGCGGCAGAGTTGCAAATCTTAACGAACGCTTCACCGTCCAAAGAGGCGCCACCGACAAGAAATCCATCGATATCAGGCTTCGTCGCCAATTCATCGCAGTTGCCAGCGTTCACGCTTCCGCCGTATTGGATTCTCACCTTGGAGGCCACATCCGCGGAGACATTTTCATTCATCCACTTTCGGACGCCAGCGTGCACTTCTTGCGCTTGGTCCGGAGTTGCGACTTTACCCGTTCCAATAGCCCAAACTGGTTCGTAAGCAATAATGATGTTCTCCCAGTCCTTTTCAGTCACGCAATCGACGATAGCTTTGAGTTGCGCGAAGCACACGTTCAAGGTGTCTCCCGCCTCTCTTTGCGCTAACGATTCGCCTATGCACGCCACCACCTTCACTCCAGTATCTAACGCGTATTTAGTTTTCAAGCCGACAAATTCATTCGTTTCGCCGCACAAAGATCTTCTCTCCGAGTGTCCCAAAATGACCCACGGAATGTTCGCGTCTTTCAACATCTCCGCGGAGACTTCTCCAGTGAAAGCACCACCTTTGCTAACCCAGCAGTTTTGCGCTGCAATTTGATACGGTGCCTTCAATTTCGATTGCACTCTGTCTATGTATACCATCGGTGGCGCGCAGATGACTTCTACGTCGGCCGTGATCTTTCCACTGTTCAAGCTCGCGCATAATTTATCGATAGAGTCTATCGTTCCATTGCATTTCCAGTTCCCTCCGACGACGAACTTCCCGGTGCCATCGCAGACGACGAGAGAAGACGCGCGTCTTCCGTTCTGTCTTGCAATCGCATGTTTTTGCGCTCTCAATTTATTGTTCGCTCGTCCACCTCTCACGCTCGTCTTCTGAGAAGACGCGAGTGAACAAGACGCGTTGGATGCGGTGGTCGTCGTGTTAAAACTCATCGTCATCATCATCCTCGTTTTGTGTGCCGATCCAATGATTATCCACTTCTGCTTATTATAATCTCCTCTTTTTCCGCTTGCTTTGTGGCCGAAAAAGGCCCCAAATTAATTAATTATTTTTTGGGTGAGACTTTCGAAGAATCAGCACACATCCTTCACCGGGCAAAAAACCACACAAAAAAGAGACACATCACATTTTTGATGATGATGATGAGGAGCACAACCAGTTTTGGTAGTACGAGTACAAGTAGTAGCAAAAGTAGTTTTTGTCGAACGATTTGCACCCATCTCACTTCCTCTTCCTTCTCCACCATCGCGAGAGGAGGAAGAAGAAGTAGGAGAAGCAACAACAGTAAAAGTCAAAATCATCATCATCAGTTTTTCCGCCACTCGCAACCGCGACAACAACAACATCGACACAGAAAGTTACGACGCAACGATAAAATTCATGCATCGTCGTCGACTTCTCCAGATAATGATGTTGATGAAGACGACGACGTAAAAAATGTTGTAATCATTGGATCGGGGCCGGCTGGGTACACGGCGGCAATATATACAGGCAGAGCAAACTTGGCGCCGGTATGTTTTGAAGGATTTCAGAGCGGCGGCGTCGCTGGAGGTCAGTTAATGAGCACGACCGAGGTTGAAAATTATCCAGGCTTTCCTGAAGGCGTGACCGGACCGGAGTTGATGGAGCGAATGCGTCAACAAGCCTTGCGATGGGGCGCGGAATTATACGAAGAAGACGTCGTCAGCGTTGATTTTTCGAAGCGACCGTTTGAAATCAAATCTGAAGATCGCACGATGAGAGCGAACGCGATCATTTTAGCCACCGGGGCGACGGCGAAGCGTTTACGCATCCCGAGCGAGGAGAAATTTTGGAGTAAAGGCATCTCCGCGTGTGCGATTTGCGACGGCGCTTCGCCCGCTTTCGCGCAAAAAGAACTCGCAGTCGTGGGCGGTGGCGATTCCGCGTGCGAAGAGGCGATTTATTTGACGAAATACGCCTCTAAGGTTCACTTGCTCGTCAGAGGCGAAGAGATGAGAGCTTCCAAGGCGATGAGAGACCGGGTGTTGGATTCTTCAGACGTGATAGTGCACTACAACACGTCCGTCGAAGATGCGGCAGGTAATGCGCAAGGCTTCTTAGAAAGTCTCAAACTCGTAAACACGAAAACAAATGAATCTATTCCAGAGCCTCTGAAAGTTGCCGGCATGTTCTACGGTATTGGACACACGCCGAATACAAAGTTTCTCGACTCGCAACTAGGCACCGACGAGGACGGTTTCATCATCGTCAGCGATCACGACAAGACATCCACCTCCGTAGAAGGCGTTTTCTCAGCCGGTGACGTGCACGATAAAGAATGGCGACAAGCCATAACAGCGGCTGGGAGCGGATGCCAAGCGGCCATCTCTACGGAAAGATATCTGCAAATGAATAAGCTGTTGAAAGAAGTTAAGATGATGGATACCAAGGACGCGAAAGAAGAAATCGAAGCCGCGAAGAAGAAAGAAGCGGAAGCGCCGAAAAAGAAGACGCACGAACCTGCGATTGATGCGGATAACTTTGATATAGATAGACAAAAACATCAAGGCCAATACGCGTTGCGAAAATTGTACCACGAATCGCCTCGTCCTTTAGTCGTGATGTACACGAGCCCGACGTGCGGCCCGTGTAAACGACTGAAACCGATGCTCAGTACAGTGCTCGACGAGTACGAGAAATCCATCCATTACGTCGAAATTGACATCGCAAAAGATCCCGAGATTGCCGAATCCGCTGGTATTATGGGCACTCCGTGCGTGCAAGTGTTTAAAGATAAAGCCAGAGTGGCGGTCATCAACGGCGTCAAGATGAAGAGCGAATACAGAAAAATTTTCAGCGAACAGTTGATTGAGAGTTCCGCCGCTTAAAATAAAGAAGCGCAAAAACGCGTGCAAACCGAGAGGTTATTAAACTTACATGTGATTCTACCCACAGCAAATGGAAACAACGAAATTGGTCATTTGGTTTTTTCTTCTCTTTTTTGTGTCTCTTTTTCATTCTTTCTTTTCTCAACACCAAAAATGAGCCAAGTTCCGACACCACACAAAGAACACCCCCCAAAGTGAACAACGAACGATACAAAAAAATGGACGAGAACGGAAATACCGTCATCAAAACGAAACCAAGAACTGGAGCGAGACGCGTTCTCGTTACCGGTGGCGCTGGATTTGTCGGGTCGCACTTGTGCGATGCCTTGGTCGCTGTGCGTGTTTTTATTCTCTTTCTTCTCGTCATCATCACACTCGAGTCCGATCGACGACCCACGCGAAAAGGGGCGCCTTTAAGCACGAGCATTGTATTAAATTTCCGAGACGCGCGCTGACCCCTTTCTTCCCTTTCTTCCCTACGTAAAAACAGAGAGGCGATTACGTCATATGTTTAGGTACGCGTCAGCAAAAGTCTTTTCATGTCAAGTGTTGTTTGAGCATCACGTATCGTAGCTTTCGCGCGGCGGTTTTTTCCATTTCGAGACAACACCAAAAACTCCTACTGAATCAATAAACTAACGCGGCTCTCACGACGACGAACACTCTTAATGACTCTCCCAAATAATAAACACATTAAACAGATTCCCTCTTTACTGGATCCAAAGACAACATCAAGCATCACTTTGGGAAGGAAAACTTTGAGTTTATTCGCCACGACGTCGTCGAACCGATCTTGCTCGAAGTCGATGAGGTGTATCACTTGGCGTGCCCAGCTTCTCCGATTCACTACAAGTTCAACCCGGTGAAAACGATTAAAACGTCCGTCATTGGTACCATGAACATGTTGGGTTTAGCGAAGCGCACCAAGGCTAAGTTTTTGTTGACGTCCACGTCCGAGGTGTACGGTGACCCGTTGCAACATCCGCAAACGGAGACGTACTGGGGTAACGTGAACCCGATTGGTGAACGTTCGTGCTACGACGAAGGTAAGAGATGCGCGGAAACGTTGGCGTTTGATTACTACCGCGAACACAGAGTGCCAATTCGCGTGGCGAGAATCTTCAACACGTACGGTCCGAGAATGGCTTTGGACGACGGTCGCGTCGTTTCCAACTTTGTTTCGCAAGCGTTGACTGGAACTCCGATGACGGTGTACGGCGATGGTCAGCAAACGAGATCGTTCCAATACGTTTCCGATTTAGTCGCTGGTTTAATGGCTCTCATGGATGGTGACGATACCGGCCCAATCAACTTGGGTAATCCGGGTGAGTTTACCATGTTGGAACTCGCCGAAAAAGTGAAGGAAGTCGTCAACCCGAAAGCCGAAATCGTCTTCAAGGAAAACACGCAAGACGATCCGTCGAGAAGAAAACCAGACATTTCCAAGGCGATGAAGGTATTGGGTTGGGAGCCAAAAATTAAATTAGAGGATGGTTTATTGCACATGATTGGCGACTTCAAGACTCGCTTGGGAGTATAAAACAGTATACAAAACGAGACCACATTTATCATTTTAAGAGAGAGAGAGAAAAAGAGGGAGAGAGTTTTAACAAACAACCACAATATTATTTAGTTTCATTATCATCATCATCAAGTGCGTTGCTCTTATTTTCGTATTTGTTTTAGTGCTTGCGTCGTTTTTATAAAGCTATTATATCGTTGTATTAGTGTTTAAAGCTTGGAGAAATACTCCTTCGAACCCTTGACGTCTTCCTTCATGGCTTCATCCCCCGGTTTCCAACCCGCCGGGCAAACTTCATCCGTATGCGTTTGCACGTACTGGATCGCTTGCAACGTTCTCAACGTTTCGTCGACGGAGCGACCAAACGGCGCGTTGTTAATGGTCGCGTGCTGGATAATACCTTCCTTGTCGATGATGAACAAACCTCTCAACGCTTCGCCGCTATTCTCATCGTACACGTCGTACGCGTGAACCGCTTGGCGCTTCAAATCGGAGAGCAACGGGTACTCAATGTCGCCCAAGCCGCCTTCGTTTCTTTCGGTTTGGATCCACGCCAAGTGAGAGAACTTGGAATCGACCGAGCACCCGATGATTTCGCAGTCCAATTTAGAGAACTCCTCGTATCGGTCGCTAAAGGCGGTGATTTCAGTCGGGCAGACGAAAGTGAAATCCAACGGGTAAAAGAACAAGACGACATATTTCTTGCCTTTGTATTGGTCCAAAGAGATGGTCTCAAACTCTTGGTCTATGACGGCTTCGCCTTCAAAGTGCGGCGCCGGGTTACCGACCAATCGCGCATTCACCGAAACGTTTCCTCTTCTTCTTCTCGGGGTTGTTTTCTGCAAAGAGGAGGAGGAGGATTTTCTGTCGTCGTTTTAAAGTGATGAACAATATAATATAAGTCATTCATCATCATCATCATCATCAAAAATGCAACGAGAAAAAGAGAGAGATTAATCAAGAAAAAAACGACGACGACGACGACGCAAAAACGCGTTTTTACATGATGTATTAAATCATCAAAAGAGGAAGAGAGACACTCTTTATCATCATCACATACCTAGTGGTGGTCGTAAAAGACGGCGCGATGACGACGCGGGAAGCAGAGAGCGTGGCAGATGCGTTCATTTTTTTTTAGTAGTGATGATGAGGTTTTCAGGCCCAATAAAAAAGAATAATGACGTCTTTTGCATTCATGAAGACCAAGAAGATATTTACATCAAAAAAGTCATCCTCATCATCATCACAAGCAGAGCTCCTCCTCCTCCTCCTCCTCCTGTCAAGTCGAGAAGAAGAATTCATCAGAAAGAAGTTTTAAAAGAAGAAGAAGACAACACGTGTTTGGTACACAAATGATGATGATGATGATGCGGGACACGTGCGTTCTTGTTGTTGTTTCTAATAAAACGCAACAACAACACGTAAAATCATCATCTTTCTCAAAAACGAGAACAAGAACAAGAACAACAAGAACAAAGTCGTCGAAATCAGATATTCTTTACGCGCACGTGGAAAATGCCGAACACGATTCGCTCGGGCACCCGGAGTGCGCGGCGCGGATACCAGCCATCTTGGAGAAGTTAGAAAACGATTCCGAATTCTTTCTCGAAAGGAAAAAGGACCAGTCGATTGTCTTGATGGAAAATCCGCCTTTAGCGACGGTTGAAGATTTAGTTCCTCTCGATATTCACTCGCAAAACTACATGAAAAGTTTAGAATTTTTGGCAAAGACAAAAGCACCGTGCCAAATCGATGCCTCGACGTACATGACGCCGAGTTCGTTCGAAGCCGCGCTCGCTTCTATCGGCGCCTCCAACGCGCTCGTCGACGCGGTGTTAAAAGGCAAGACGAAAACCGGCTTCGCTTTGGTCCGCCCCCCAGGGCACCACGCCGTAGTAAAAGGTCCGATGGGATTTTGTTTGTTCAACACCGCGGCTGCAGCGGTGAGATACGCGCAAACCCAGTACCCGAACGATATTAAAAAAGTTCTGGTATACGACTTTGACGTTCATCACGGAAACGGCACGAACGATATTTTCGCCAAGGATCCGACGGTTTTGTTCGTATCCACGCACGAAGACGGAAGTTTCCCGGGGACGGGGAAGATATCCGATATCGGGCAAGACGAAGGCGAAGGGACGAATATAAACGTACCGCTTCCTACTGGGGCGGGCGAGAAATCCGTTTTGGAGGCGTTCGATCTCGTCGTCGAACCGGCGGCGAGAAGGTTTCAGCCGGACTTCATCGTCGTTTCGGCGGGATACGACGCGCACTGGAGAGATCCTCTCGCAAACTTAAACTTCCGTTCGCGAACGTACCATTATTTAAGTTCGAGGTTGAAGAAGCTCAGTGAAGATTTGTGCGACGGGAAGATTGTGTTTTTATTAGAAGGCGGGTACGATTTAACCGGTTTGCCGGAAGGCGTGGCGGAGTCGTTCGCCGCGTTAGTCGGAGAAAAAAGTTTAGAGCAAAAAGACCCGGGCTTGTACGAAGAACCGTTCGAGAAGGCGAAGAAAGTCATCCAAGAGGTCAAAAGTGTGCATCAGCTGTTGTAATAATACTAATACTAATAGGTACCAATAAGAGTACTCAAACGTTTAAAGTCTTCTTCGTTTCTCTCAATTGGAACCCTAAACATGGAAAATTTGTTTCTCTCTCCAAACCCTATTTGCAGTAAAACCGCTGCAAAACTCTCTAAAATCTGGGCTCTTCAAATGAAGAGATCAAGGAATGAAACGCGGTTCTCACCAAACCCGAACAATCCTGGGCTCAAACCCCAGTCAGGTCATTTAGATCACGACTTGATAGTGAAGTGGTATCACGGTTCGTTGTGGCATCTTTTTTTTTTGCATGCACGCGATGGATTGATTGATTTGCGTCGTCTCGGGTGATATTTTGGAGTAAAATTCCCAATTTCTGAAATCGCATTTGTTGTGAGAAAAAGCTCATCTCTCATTTTGATGTTGGCGGCGACGCATATAAAAGAGTAAGAGAACAACATAATAATATAAAATGGGCAAGAAGCGACGAAACAAGAACACCAACAACACTACCAAGATGCTTATGGATGCTGATGATAAAGCCGCCGCCGCTGCTGCTGCTGCTGACGATGGTGGTGGTGGTGGTTGGAGCATTCCAACAACAACAACAACAACAACAACAACTTCCTTGGATGCGCTCATCTCTTCTCACCAGGAAGGCGGCAACGATGGTGGTGACAAGAACATCGCACTGATGATGAATAAAAAGAAGGCTAAAGCATCAAAAACAGTACTGAGAGGGATAACGAAACGCAAGAAGAAGGCGCAACTCAAAGCTGAAGCCCATCGCGACAAAATGGGCACAAAATATAAAGCGAACACTTTGAAGCGCGATAAACGCCACGACGCCAAGAACTTGTACTAACAACAAACAATAATAGTCACGCTGCTCAAACTCGCATAAAAAACCATCGATTATGTCGTTCATCGAATATATACGTGTATGATCAATTCGTCGAAATAAATGTAGAAATAATAACTAATCAAAACTTGCTCTTCTTGCCGCCGTATTTCTTCACCATGTACTCTTCAACTTTATCTAAGTCCGCGAGCGTTTTCACCTTGATGCCTTTACTTTGCCAGAACTTTTGAATCTTTTGCACCTCGGTGATAGAGCCGGCTCCTACGACGATTTTCGATCGTTGCCACTGAATCTTCTCCTCGGCTTCGTCGTACGCCGATCGGTCCCCAGAGTCCAACGCGCGTTTGATGTATTTCAATTCGTACAACTTGTTAAATAAGGACGAATCTACCCCTCTGGCATCGAGCTCTTCTTTAAGTTGTTTCGTTTGCACCGAACCGTCGTAGAACAGCCAGAACACGCTCACGGCTGAGAGTGCAAAAACCGCCGGTCCAACGGTATTTCGATCCAAGTCTAAACCGAGTTGCGCGATTTCTTCCGTCAAACCTTTTAGTGATGATGATGAAGATATCGGCGATGATTTTTTTTGTCGGTTTCTCAAAATCCTCCTCGTCGTCGTCGTCAAAGAAGACGAAGAAGAAGCAGACGAAGCAGACGAAGAAGATCGTCCTCGAGTGCTTTTGGTGGACGACGACGAGAGCGTGTGAAGACGATCTAAACTCGTCGTCGTCGTTGTCGCGGCAGCTGCCGATGTCATCATTTCTTAAATTATTTTTTCCTATTTATAATAAGAAGCAGAGCTTCTGATGATGAGAAGATATTTTTGTGTGGAGAAGCAAAAGAAAAAAAGAAAAAGAAATTCGTGGCTCACAGAAGCCGTTTTGAGTAACGACGACGCACTTTTTCTTTTCCTCATTACGTCGTATTATCTACTTTAAAGAAGAAGAAGACAGAAGAAGAGACAAAAGAAGTGATAAAGAAGAAGAAGTGAAGATAAAACTAGTATCAACATCATGACGCAGAAACAACAAACAACAATATCGTTACAAGTGAAGAACTTATCGTACGCGTACCCGATGGAACCGTCCGAAATCATTAAAGATTTCACGTTGGAACTTCCCAAAGGCAGTCGATGTTTACTCTCCGGCGCGAACGGCGCTGGGAAATCGACGCTTTTACAAATTCTCGCCGGGAAAACTATGGTCGCGGAAGACAAAGTTCGAGTGTTGGGACGACCTCCGTTTCACGATTTCAACTTGTCCTGCTCCGGCGAGTTATCCTATTTAGGCTCGCAGTGGCGACGAAACGTAGGCAGCGCGGGCGGAGACGTGCCGTTGGCGGGTGACTTTCCCGCGAGACAAATGATATTTGGCGTCGAAAACGTAGACCCTGAAAGAAGAGAAAGACTGATTAAACTGTTAGATATTGATTTAGATTGGTCGATGATGGCGTTATCGGACGGCCAAAGACGACGGGTGCAAATATGCTTAGGCTTGTTGAAACCGTACGAGGTGCTCTTGTGCGACGAAATCACGGTAGATTTAGACATTTTAGGACGTCTCGATTTGTTAAAGTTCTTCGAAGAGGAGTGCGAGGAGCGAGGGGCGACGATTATTTACGCCACGCACATCTTTGATGGCATGCACGACTGGATGACGCACTTGGCGTTCATTTCAAACGGCGAGTTGAAATACGGCCAAGGCGGCAGAAAGGAAGACATCGAGGAAATAAAAGGCATCGACCATTTGTTATCGACGATCGAAGATTGGTTGAGAGTAGACAGAGACGAGACAAAGGCGAGAAAGTTACTCGAAGGTCCGAAAAAACGTGTCGACCCGTACGCGCATTTCGGGAGCAGACAAATGTCATACTACGGATGTTAAACTAAATTTTACTGGAAACATTTTGAAGGAAGCGTGTACTATATTTTTGATAATAGACAACAACAACAACAAACCATTTTTTAAATAGAAACGAGTCATCATCATCATCATCATCATCATTAGTGTTAGTAGTATTCGTATTAATAAATTAATTCGTTTCAAAGTCCACGACGCATCCGTCCGCGCATCGTTCGATGCCGTATTCCAAGCCGTCCACCAAAGCGCGAAACGAAGCTTCGATGATTGAGCTGTGCGCCCCGACAGTTCTCCAACGCAAATCCGTCGCCGAATCAACAAAGTCAATCGTTACTCTGGTTACCGCCGCAGTCGTACCGCCTTGACTGAGTAAATCAACTTTATAATCGCTCAGTGAAATACCATCGAGCTGAGGGAAATCATCTCGCAAGGCTGAACGAAGCGCTTTCGCCAACGCATCAACCGGACCGTTTCCTTCCGCTACGCTCAAACGCGTTTCCATATTCTTCGTCAAGAACGTATCTATCTTCACAATAGCTTGGTTGGAAGAAAACGATCCTTCCTTGTAACCCTCCGACGGGGCTCTGTTTCTATTGGTACCGTTGCCGTTGTTGCTGCTATTACTATCACTACTACCACTACCACTATCACTATTACCATCGTCATCATCTTCCTCTTTCGCGACGACTCCGAACGATGTCGAGCCAGAGTGAACGGTGAATTCAACAACGTTAAACGGTGCCTCGTAATCCGAGGCAGCGCGTTGAAACAAAATGTCCACGCTCGCTCCGGCATCTTCGAGAATAAAACCTTTACTTTCTAAACTTTTTATTTGCGCGAGAACCTTCTTCGCCATGTCGCCGCTGACTTCGCGACCGGTTTTATACGCCGCGTCGAGAACGTTCCCTCTGCCGCTTAATTCTGAAACCACCGATCGAGCAGAGTTTCCGACGAGTTCGGGAAGTATGTGGTTGTAACTCATGGGCATCTTCTTCAACGCAGCGACGTGTAAACCACCTTTGTGTGCGAAAGCATCCGGTCCGACGTACGGTTGCCGAGCCAAAATGTCTTGTCTGCAAATTTTCGCAATCGTTCGCGCGCACTCGGTAAGTTTCGCGAGCTCGCCGTCTGGAACGACTTTTTTACCCATTTTTAATGCTAAATTCGCGGCAATAACGACCAAGTCTGCGTTGCCCGTTCGTTCGCCGTAACCGTTGAAACAGCCTTGTACCATCGTCGCCCCAGCTCGAACGCCCGCGATGGAGTTCGCAACCGCCAAACCGCCGTCGTTGTGCATGTGCACGCCAATCATCGTGTCACCGAGAGACTCGACGACTATTCGAGTGATTGCTTCGACATCCCACGGCATCATGCCTCCGTTCGTATCACACAAAGCGATGGCTTTAGCTCCAGCGTTTGCCGCCGTCTTTAAGCATTTTAAAGCGTATTCGGGATTGGCGTTGTATCCGTCGTAAAAATGTTCGGCGTCTACGATGACATCCTTCCCGTTCTCGATGAGATACGCGACGCTCTCTTCGATGAGTTGGAGATTTTCCTCTAAAGTCACCTCCAAAACTTTTTCACACTGTTCGTCCCATGCCTTTGCTACGATGCACGCGACTGGTGCCGGGCAATCCAACATAGCTTGGAGTCCGGCGTCTTGTTCGACCGATACGCCTTTGCGTCTCGTCATACCAAACGCAGATATGAACGTGTTGGTATTATTATTCACGTTTTTGTTTTTATTTTTGTTGGAAACATCGGCAGCATCAGTGTAGGAAGAGTTTTTACTCGATCCAGAGTTGGATTGCGAGGACATTTCGCGCGCGTTGTTCGCTTCGACTTCGAAATATTTCGCATCTTTCGGGTTGGATCCAGGGTACCCTCCTTCGATGAATCGAACGCCGATTTCTTTCAATCGTTTTGAAACCGCGAGTTTATCGTCTAAAGTGAGCGACATCCCGACTTGTTGCGCGCCATCTCTCAACGTCGTGTCGTATAACGCGATTTCGTTTGTTTCGAGTTTGAACGCATCTTTACTGTTCTTTGCTTTCGTTATTGAAGAACGTTTTTCTTCCTCTTGGGGCGGCGAATTGGTTTTCAGAACAGATTTGGGAGGAGGAGGAAGCTTTCTTCTTCTGCTTCGAGAAAGTTGGACGATTTTTAGATCGGTTCTTTTCTTTTTAACGAAGAACAGCGGTGTTTTTGATGTTGTTGTTCTCGTCGTCGTCGCGCCCATCATCATCATCATTCGTCGTGTGCTTTCAACTTCCTTAAGATACAACAAACAACTTTAAGAGTGATGAATTAACGTGGGAATGAATGCGCTTTTTTTAAAAGCTCTTTCTTTTGTTCAAAAGCAAACAAACAAGAAGAGAGTGAAAAAAGAGAGGAAAAGAGAGAAAGATTTTTGAATTTATCACCTGTCAACACAAAATATCAACGTCACCTCTCTCTCTCTCTCTCTCTCTCTCTGAGAATAACTATTTATACACACATTTCAGAATAAGCATCATCATCATGGAGAGTATCAATAATAACAACGAGGATGATAACTTGACTGAATACGAACGCCAGAGAATCGCGCACGTCGCGAGGAATAAGCAATACATGGCGCGTTTGGGAATAACTGATTTAGCCATGGTTGTTCACAATCACAACAACAAAAACAAAAATAACAACGCAGAAAAGAAGAAGAAGAGAAAGACGGTACCAAAACTGAGGACAGAACCGACGCGAGCATCTTCGCGTATTCAAAAGAAACCAGCGGAATTAGACGGATCATTCATCGATGAATACAGCGAACTCGAAATGTGGAAAAAAGAAGCGAAAAGGAAAAAAATAAATACGACGAGTGACGACGATGAAAGTAACAAAGAGAACCACGTCAACTCCACCGTGGAAGCGTTGGAAACGTCCCGAGAATGGTTGGAAAACGCCCGGACGATATTATTGAAGAGAACAACATGCAAGAAGAAATCCAACGGTAACGCATCATCAGCTAAGACGACGGCGAACGAGCACTGGAGACACGAGGCGTTGGCGAGGTGGGGCGACTGCGTCCCGGAAATAGAAGCCGTCGCAGACTGGAAAGCGTTTGTTACCTCGAGATTGGGGACCCCTCCACCGCCGTCGCCATACATGTTGTTACAAGAATATTACTGCCACGACGGATGGCAGTTGTTAATAGCGGTCGTTTTGATGAGTCGAGTTTCGAGCGCGGATGTTAAACACAGGTGCATATCAGGCTTCTTCGAGAAATTTCCGACTCCCACTTCGTTTCACAAAAATGCGACGCCGGATAGTGTCTTTGAGATTATTCGTCCTCTGGGATTATTTCCAAATAGAATGCGCGCGCTCGTTGAATTGACCACCAGATTTCTCTCCGAGTGTGGTAAATTTGAAGTAGGACTCACCCCGGATTTGAAAATTTTTGGTATCGGCGTCTTTGGAATGGACTCGTACATCGTGTTCTGTCAAGGCGATTTAACGCACGAACCAGACGATAAAAACGTGAATGCGTTCGTGAATTGGCAGCGCAAGAACAAAATCAAAGTCGAAGAAGAGTAAGCTAATTAAAAAGTAGAAGAGTAAAATGTGTAAATAGAATTTTGTTCCGTAAAAAATTTTCTTGACGAAAACACGCGTCTAATTTATATTGCGCTCTTTTCGCTTGTTGTATGTAAACCTTCTCGCCGACATCGGTTTTTCGCGTAGGAGATGTGAATAAACACACTCGTTTAACGCGAGAAACGTCACTTTAATTTAGCGAGCGAAGCACCACCATGACATGGTACTTTTTGCGGAAAACACAAACAAAACGTTGCGAGCTCTTTCTCTCTTTTATATAAAAGATGAAGAGTTTTTAATAAACACAGTGTTCCTTCTCTTCCTCGGACTGAAGCCTTTTTTCGCAGGCATCTTAGCACATAGTGTCAACCATGTTGTCGATGCAGGCGACTTCCGGGAAATCGTCCCCGGCTGGATCAGTCGGACTTTCCGCGACGTTGAACGTCTTGATGACTCCGTCGTCGATGTACATGGCGAAACGCTTGGATCTCCCCGGACCAAGCTTGGAGCACGGTCCTGGGTGCGTCAATTCGACGCCCAAGTTTTCAACCATAACGGAGTTCGGGTCACCCATGAACGTAATGTTCGTGCCCGCAATACCTTGTGCCTCTCCCCACGCATCCATGACTTGCGTGTCGTTGGTACAGAAAATGATCACCTCATCGATCCCAGCGCCCTTCAATTTATCTTGTCCGGCAATATAACCCGGAACTTGACACGTGGATCATGTAGGTGTGAAAGCACCTGTTTGAGTAATATTATGAGAAAGATAGTTTCGGTTAGTGAGAGAAGCGTTTATGTATTTATTTATAATAATAGAAAAGAAGACTTTTCTTAAAAGAAGAAGAGAATAATTCCCAACGAACGAATCCGCAGCCGATCGATCTCGTGTTGTGTTAATTTTTGGGGAAGAAAGAAAACAAAGACGCACCTGGAAGGCCGACCAAGATGACCTTTTTGCCTTTGCATCGTTCAGCCATGTTGACTGGTGTTGGCATGCCATCGATCCAAGGACCGACTTGCAATACGCCACTGATTTGATCTCCAACTTTAGCACCCATTGCGCGCGTCGTTAAACTGAACGATTTTTTTTTGAGTTGTTGTTGTTGTTGTTTCAACGAAAAAATCGCTCCTCGTCGAGAGGAGAAATTCGTCTGCGTCGTCGTCATCGTGGACATCATTTTCGTCTTATAAATGTTGTTGTTCAAGAGCAGCGCACTGGTCGTAGAAGAAGAAGTGAATAATAATTTAGCAGAAGATGATGTCGTGAACTGAGAGATTTTCCTCAAGTACATAAACTACTGCGTGCTGTTACTATTATTACTATATGTCTCTTTTGAGTGCGTGTGCGTGTACCTTATTGAAAGGTTGTGTCGTGCGCGCGCTGAAAATAGTGAGGTGGTGCGATGGGATAGAATTTTCTCTTCTGCCCAAAAAAGGAGAGGGAAAACCTTTGTTTGTTTTTTGGAAAAAGAAAATCGACCGGCAATCAGGGTTTAGCATTTAGAGAGAAAAGAGAGAAAGATGAGAGTTCGTTACAAAAAGATGATGATGATGATGACGATGAAGGCGAAAGAAGAGAGAAGCAAAAGGAGGAGAAAATAGTAGTAGAATCATCAATCAGATTGATGATGATTAAGATGATGATGATGAAGACGATGACAAAGATGATGAAAGGTGATGATGACCGGTCCCAATCTTCATCACGCATCGAAAAATCTTCCGTGTGTAAAGTAAGATATAGAACGTCGTCGAAAACGCCGGCAATAGTATCTCGGTTTCTTTCCTCACGCCACGGCTCTGGCGTTCTGTTAAGCACTGAAAAGTATGCCGCCGCTAATGAGATAGATGCGTTCAATCGAGAGGATTTCTTCGTGTTGACGGCGGCTCACGTCGCTTCCATGGCAGGTACAAGACGAGATGGACTCGAATGTGTTTTTCCTTCAGATTTTAAGAAGGAAAAAGCGGTTTCGGTTCAAGCGGAAATCTTTAGCGTTCACGAGCGACTCGATTTAGCACTTCTACGAGTCGTATCTTCGCCTTCATCTGTCTCCTCTGTCTCCTCCTTATTGTCGTCTCGTGGGTTAGAGTTGCCCCAAAAGCGTAACGAAAAGATGAAGGAGACCCAAAGAGTTCGAGCGTTTGGGTTTCCCATGGCGTACGCCAATCCATTTTTTAGCCTGGTTGGGGACTCGGAGCAGTCAAACGGTGAAATCATAGGATATTCGGAAGATTATACGCACGTCGCGCACACGGCAACCGTCTCGAGTGGATGTTCGGGAGGTCCTTTACTCGACGACGATGGCTACGTTTTGGGCGTACATTCTTTCGGCGATAAATTCTACGGCGGCGAAGCCGACGTGGCGGCGTGTTGTTTCGAAATTGATTTGATGGACATGTTGAATAAACCCGCTCAATCACCCAGAGATTGGGCCACGAGCGCGATTAACGAAAAAATTATGAAGAGCTCGCTGAAAGCGATGCGAGAAATCTTCCCAGACATTCCCGAGAAGGAAGCGAAAAAATGGATTCTATGATGCGCGCGGGACCGCGTGGATGTGATGTGATGAACTAGTTCATGGTTGTAATCCTACCTTTATGGTCAGTGCTACGTGCGCGCTATGAGTGCTACTTTCTTCTACATGCTGTTTGCTAAGACGTCGTCGATACCGCTACCCCTTTTCCCTCGTTTCCTTCACTCGCTCCTCCGCTTTGGTAAAAAGCCGCATCTTCAGCTGATGAAAACGACCCGTACGTGTTTTGAAATCGAGATCCTGTGTTCATCTCCCACATTTCCCCTATATCCAATTGCTCCACCCACGAACGTGGAAAGGTTGGATAAGAGATATCCGTATCCTCCGCGCGATCGTTTCTTTTTACTCCTACTCTATCGTTCCGAACTTCTATGACGTATCCAACGACTGGTCGGATGTCGAACCTTTTCTTCTTCTTCGAGCTTTCTGCGTTTGCCTCTCGTTTTCTTTCGTCGTCGCCGCCGTCGCCGCTCGCACCACCCACAGTCTTTGTCGACATCAATGAGTATCCCTCGTTGTAGTATTTTTTTCGTTTACTCAAGTCTGGATACGGTGCACCTTTACGAGCGTAAACTCTCACTCTGTCGCCTGGTTGTATCCCTCGTTTTGCCCTCTCTTCGAGTATTTTTTGTCTCTGTTGTAACAGTTTCGCGTTGGCTTCTGCGGCTGCGTGCTCCGATGCGGATACTCCGGATCCATACGAATCTTCCATAGCCATTAAATCTTCGTAGTTTGAGAATTCATCGCTCTCGTCGTCGATATTTGTTGCTTTCCTTCCGTCGTTGTCGTTTTCGTTGTTCTTCTTCCCGGACGATGATGATGACGATGTGGAAAACATCATCATTTCCAACATCGTTTTTTGTGCGCTTCTCGTTCTTCCTCCTTTTCCTCCTCTCAAAAGATGCAGCCGAAGAAGAAGTTGAGGAGAAGAAACAGAAAAAGATGATAAAATCGAAGATGGAAGATAGCGGCGAGGCATGATGCCTTTGTTTTGTATCTAAAATCCCCCGTGCGGCGTATTCATCTCTTCTTCTTCTTCTTCTTTTGTTTTTTGTGTTGTTGTTTCCAATTTCGCCATTATTTTTACGTCACAGCGCGAAGAAGAAAAATGGAGACCACGAGTGGTGGGCACGATGCTAAACCACCGTCGATACCATCGACGATAACCTCGTCCTCTTCCTCTCATCATCATCATCATCATCATCACATCAATAATAACAACAACAACAAAAATCGAAACGGTGGAGTCAAATCGAGAGACGTTGGAGCAGCGTGGAAAAACAAACTTAGAGAAGAAGTTTTACGACGCGTCAAGGAAAATAGAAACGAGATCCTCTCTGCCGCTCGAAACAACCGCTCGGCATTGATGGAGAAAATATTATCCACAGAAATGACTCGCTCGTGCGTAAAACGA
>JACLAA010002456.1_pt1 | contig 18637 bp, 17 predicted proteins | sample 8027891 | NCBI WGS metagenome assembly JACLAA01 (sample SAMN15724900, study PRJNA655200) | protist metagenome | isolation source: fluorescence activated cell sorting (FACS) single amplified genomes of... | place: Spain: Blaines Bay Microbial Observatory, Mediterranean Sea | collected 2016-01-19 | reverse complement strand
GCCGCTGCTACGGCTGGCACGGCCGCGGCGAGCGGCCAGAAAAACCTACGAAGCCAGCCCCGGACGCCGACGCGGAGGAGAAGCCCTGCGCGCTCGACGCGAGGGCCATCTTTCGAGCAAGGCGCAACCCGCCGATCCGCCACTGGCTCTCGCACGCGAGCTGGCGCCACGTCGAGAAGCGGCGACGGCGGTCGCCGGTTAAGGTGGAGGAGCCCGTCAAAAAGTCGCCCGCGAAGAGACGTAGGAGACGGTCGAAGAAGCCCGTCATCGAGGTCGAGGCGCCGCCCAGGGACGAGGACCGGTGCTGGCCCGACGAGGCGAGCCCGCGCTGGGCGCGGCGGCGCGGCGCGGCCAAGACCGAGGGCCTGAACAGCCGCCACTGGCGCCGCGAGAAAGGTATACAAACGAAGGCGCGGCGCGCCGCCGAGGCGGCGATGCGGAGGGACGCGCCGCGCAAACCGCCCGTGGCCATCGACGCGGTCCGCGGCCACTTCCTGCTCAGATGGTACCTCGATCGCATGTGCCGCTACGCGGCGCTGCGCAAGTGGCGCCGCCTGAAGAAGGAGGAGCGGGAGGTTTTAAAAGAGCGGGCCGCGGAGGCGAGCCAGTACGACGAGGACGCGAAACGCCAAGCGCGCGCGGCGCGGGCGCAGCGCCGGTGGCGCGAGCTGTCCTGGCGCCACGTGAACCGCGTGGAGGGCCTCGGGGGCTCTCCTGTGGAGTCGCGGCGGCGCCGCGCGGCCGAGCGCAAGTACGAGGGGCGCCGCTGGACCCGGCTCGAGCTCGGGTGGGACGCGACGCTCGAGTAAATACTCGGACATTACTTACACAAGGGGCGCGAAGAGGTAGGCGAAGCTCCCCTGTGGCGGCCCCATGCACCACAGTCGGGAACCGTCGTGGCAAATCCCCGAGAGTCTGTCTCCATTCGGCGAGTCGATAATTTGCACCACTTCCGGTTCCGAAGCGGCGAGATCGTCTGGGAGGCGTATGATCTGGATGCGCCGGCCACCACGTTCAGAGACGTAGAGGAACCGGTCTCGAACTGCAACTGAATAGGGCTCATTGAATTCGCACGGCCCGGTTCCCCGGCGATCGTCGATATACCCCTGCGGATGCTCATACTCCCAGTAATCCATTTCGTCGTTCATCTCGGGAGCATCGGCTTGCTTGCCGTAGCGGCGGACGAGCGTCCCCTCGCGCCAATTGAAGATCGCAATGGATTGATTGTAGGTGTCAGCCACGAAGCAGTAATCGCCAGCAGCGTCGAGGCCGAACGGGACACGCAGCTCATCGACACCACCCGGGGGCGCAGTCGAGCCAAATCGACACCGAAGGTCCCCAGTTTGACTGTCGAGTACGAAGATCTGACCATACTTCCCATCGACAGCACCCAGGACCAATAGCGCATCGCCAGCCAGGGCGCAATCATTTACCCGGTCGCAATCATACCTTGCTTCAAAGTCGACCTGGACCAGCGTGGTGAAGTCTGCCGCTACTGCATCCGGCATATGATCGAGATGCAGGAGCAATCGAGTTACAGTAATGTCGTCATGTGAGACCACCCACGCAGTATGGTCGTCCAGTAGAGTTATCGCAATTGGAGTTCTTACCGCCCCCCGGTATCCAGTGGCTAGATGGACGCCTTCTCGCGAGTAGTGGTGGAAGCAATTGCCGTCGTAATCAGGAATGATAACGCCGCCGGGCGTCACGGAAATGTGATCACAATAATGATAGGTGCCGCTGGGCTTGCCGACCAGGCGGTAGGATCCCCTCGCACGTCGGCGCCACGCGCCGCGCCATGCCTTGCAGACCGAGGCTACAGGCTGCACGCATCCATCGCGCACCTCGATTTTGGAGAGCACACATGCCAAGACATCATCGGTTTGGAGCGCGCGGTGGCACCTCGCAGCGGACATTCCAGCAGTCCGTCCGCACGACTCCTAGCCAGCTATAGAGGCACCACTGGCCAACTACGCTCACAAGCCGCCCGCCTGGCGCAGCCGCAGCTAGCGGAGTAAGACACTAGCAAAGCAGCGCAAGCCGGGGCATTTTTGCGGCATACGCGTCGTCAAACAACTCCTGTTGAGAAGCAGCGCTCCCGCAGCACCTCTGCCCAGCCTCCACGCCATCGACGATGTACAAGAGATTGAGAAAAGAGGCCGCCGACGCCCAGCGCTCGACGGAGCCGGACTTGGTGCTGGCACCGCAGCAGGACAACCTGCAGAGCTGGCGGGCGTGGGTCGCCGGCCCGACGGATACGCCGTTTGAAGGCGGCGTCTTCGAGCTCGAATTAAATATAGGCGTGCGCTACCCGCTCGCGCCGCCCGTCGTGAGGGTGACGACGCCGCTGTTCCACCCGAACATCCACGATCGGACGGGCGAGGTCTGCCTGGACATCCTGAAGGAGGCCTGGAGCCCGGCCTGGACGTTAGTGAGCGTCGTGCGGGCCGTGCGCGCGCTGCTCGCGGCGCCGAACGCGGATTCGCCTTTGAATTGCGACGCCGGGAATTTATTGAGGGCGGGCGACGTCGACGGCTTCACGCGCATTGCGCGGCGCATGGTCGCGGAGCACGCGTCGAAGCCCATGCCGTCTCGCTCGTCATTGTTTCCCTCGTCTTCCGATGTTCCGCAAGAGAGTTCTTCGTGTACGACTATCACAATCGTCGTAGTAGCCGTCGGGGTCCTGTTAATGCTATGTTCTTAGGGGCTTCAGACCTAGTTTTGCACGTAATGCATTGGTCGCCTCAATATCTAAATCGTGGCCGTCCGCGACCCGATCCTCGTCCTGTGGCGCTGCTTCTTCCTCGCGCCGCCGCTTCTTCGAAGAACCACCCTTGAGCTTCAACCTACCAACAATAGCCTCCTCTTGGACCACTTCTTCCTCTTCACTGACAACATCCTCGTCACCATCTAACCCAGCGGCAGAATTCACCCGAGGCCCGAGCTGCCCCGCCTTCTCGAGATGCCATCGCTTCGGCAGGTGGGGCAACGCAATGTCGCAGGCATAGTCCTCGGTCAGCAATTCGTCGATGAATTGATCGAGGTGCGTGACGTGCCAGCCCTCGAACGTTCTCACTCGTAATTTCGAGTAGTCCGTATACAAGGGCTCCAGATACCGATAGATATCTGCGGGCCTCCCTACACATCTCAGATATAAAGCCCCTAAGGCTCGTACGTATTTATAATCTTCGTTCGTGACGAATTCCACAACGATTTCTAGGTCCGGCTGTATTTGTAACATTTTGAGCAACAAACACATGAACTTCGTCGGTTTTCGCGTGCCGCCGTACGTGCCTCCCACGTGAGACAACTCTATGGCTCGATCCACTAAAGTTTCGGCCGTCAACCCGAAACAACTTTCCTTCCAGTACTGCGTCGCGTAGACCTTCGTTCGTAGAATTTTCTCGACTATGCGCTGCGGGTTCGTGCCGTGGACGTTCTCGGACGTGACGTCGGTCGTGTTCGCCGTGGGGCCGCCCATGGTGCTGCTGGGCTTTGTTTCGGGCCTGGCGGAGGGCGGCGAGGCGCTGTGGCTGTAGTGCGGGCTGCAGTTGTGTCTCTGAGGTGTTACAACGAAGCAGCTATACGCGGCGGCGGCGCACGGCGTAAATTTGCGAGCTTGCCGTGCTTGCTAGTATCTCTACGACGCTAGCAGCGATTTCAAGGCAGCTTCACGGTTTTGAGCTGGTCAGGGTGCCGGTTACAAATTCTGCACGCCAGGGCATCGCTGCCATCTAGTCCTTGCCCACTGCTCGCGTCGAACGGGTTGCAGCGCCGCCTCGGCATATCTGACAACCCAAAACCGCCCGCAAGGCGCATCACTGCCCGGACGCGTACGAGCGCGTGCCGGCGAGCCGCAGCCAGCGCGATGCGGGACTTCGGCGACGACGCCGAGGCCATTGATGGAGACGACGACTTCTTCGACGGCGTCGACGACTTTAGCGACGACGACGGCGTGCGGCACGACGGCTGGCGCGACGACGACCAGCCCGACGCTGTCAATGTGGATCAGACGAGCCCATTACCAGCCCCAGCATCTCTAGAATCGGCGGGCGAGATCGAGGATGATGACGATCACCTCGAGCCGAACTATGGGGTCGTCCAGGCGGCCGCCGCGTTAGTCGGGTTTGGAGATCGCGTCGACGACGACGACGACGACGAGCGGGAGTCGTGCTTCGCGGAGTCGCCGCGCGCGCGCCAGGCCGAGACCTTCGACGACAGCGACGACGAGAGGCCGGTGCCGGACTTCGCGTACGAATTGCTGGCGTCGATCGTCGCGGGTTTGGCGTGGCGCAAGGAGCAGTCCATCCTCATGGAGACCTTTATAAAATGGCTGGAGGTCGCGGGCGACGCCGCGCAATCGGCGACGCCGCCCGCGTCGCCGTCGAAGTTCGAGGGGCGGCCGCCCCTCGCGCCGACGTATCCTACTTCGCCTGTGAACGAGGACCTCTCCGAGGCGAAGCGCGCCGTCTTAACAAGGGCGAGAGCGGTCGCCGCGGCCGAGGCCGACGTCGTGCAGCGCGAGGAGCGGTGCGCCGCAATTGAAGCGGAGGCCGTCGAGCGCATGGAGCGGTTAGTACAGGCGGAACAGGCCTTGGAGAAGCGCGAGGAAGCCGTCAAACGGCGAGAAGCGGCGGTTGCAAGTGCGGCGGCCGATCAAGCGATGGCCGGCGCCGATCTTGATGAAAGAGAACGTTTGTTAAGGGAGAAGGAGCGTCAATTGTGCACGGCGCCGCCCGTCAAAGTGGAGCCCAACGAGTGGGCGGACGCCGTGGCCGCGTCCGCCGAACATCATCTCCGGGAATTATCGTTAGAAAACAAGCAGTTGAAGCGGCACCAGAGGCGCACTGCCAAAAGAGGAAGACGCATCGCTGCCGTGCTGCTGTGGCGGAAGATGCATGTGCTCGATGCGCGGACCGGAGCCCAAAAAGCGTTCGCGGCGTGGTACGTCTTCGCCCAGAACACGCAGCCGTCTACCAAACAAAAACGAGTGAGAGCGGCGCGCCTATGTCTCGAGAGCCGGGCTGGTGCCGTGTTAGATGGCGTCCACGCGCACTATTCGGCGTCCAAGTTGGTCAAAGGGGGTCTGAGGAGGGAGCTCTCGTTAGAACGGTTCTGGGCGCTGGCGCGGGACTTCCACCTGGCGCCGGCCTTTGCGTCCTACGCGTACTTGATGCATCTCGCGCGAGATGTTTTGAGGGGTGATTCTGCTTTATCGCGGGAGCAATTTGGAAGAGCACTAGCTCAACTAGCATTGGAGGCGGCGGGCAAGGCCGGCGAGCCTCCCTCAATAGCCGTGGCGCGCGTGCTGGACTGCATGGAGACGTCGAACGGGCTCGCCAAGGTCGGGCTGTCGCGCGCGGTCAAGTTCCGGCACGGCTAAGGATTTTTAGTTTGCATTTTTAGTTCGCTTCTAGATATCTAGGAAAGGTAGTCCTACGCACGTGGCCGCTTAACAATCTCCTCCTCTATGCAGGACCCTAAGGTCCGATCCTTGAGTGTAGAAATCGCAGCGTCCTTTGCATTAATGGTAGCGCGGGCCTTTTTGTAAAAGTCGAGCAGGAACTTATTGACCTCGAGGAGTGTTCGCTGTGTAGATAGGGACAGTCCCCGGGCCGACGTATTTCCACACGTCACGGTGAACCTAAACGTCGAATCCTCTATCATAATGAGGACGGCGCGGCACGCTGGGACGCGGGTCCTCGTTCCGTCCCTATCGGTGACAACCAGCCATAGATCCGTTACATATTTCGGGTCGCTGTGCCTCTCGTTCCACGCATTGACATCGGCGCTAGCGCTCTTCGCCGCACGCCGCAAATACCTCTCTACTCCATCCTCTGGAGCTGCTTCAGCCATGCCTGCTCGGGCTCAGGGCAGCGCAGACGATGACGGGGCAGCAGAAGGGGCTGCGCTAAGCGCCCGGCGATGCAATGTGCGCTGCGATGGCGATCCGAACGCGAAAAGGATTCCGATGACAAGGGCAGGCTCACTGCCCGCGCGCGGCGCGGCAGGGCGGACATGCCCACACGCGTCATGCGCACACGCTTTACGCCACCGACGACGCACTCAAGGGTCACAAGACCAACCCCCCGACGCCACGAGATCATAAACCCCACCCAATTTACGCCGAGGTCTCCGGCGCCGCCGCCGCCTTGGCGTCGGCCTTGCGCTTCGCCTTGGCGCGGGCCTTGGACTTGCGCGCCTCGGCCTGCTCGGTCAAGGCCTTCTCGCGGGCCTTCTCGCCCTTGAGCTTGTGGATCGCCTCCATGAGCACGCGCTTGTTCTTGTACTGGTTGCCCTTCGCCGCGATGTAGAGATCGTGGTACAGGTGGTGGTCGATCTTCTTCGCGTCGCGGTACTTGCGGAGGAGTCTCCTCAACACGCGCTGCCGCCGCATCCAGAGCACCTTGACGGGCATGCGCGCGTTGGCGCTACCCTTGCGCTTGCCGAGGCCCGTGTGCCGGCCCTTGCGCTTCGCTTCTAAATGGCGCGTCACCCGCGAGCGCGAGTGGACGACGACCGGCTTGCGGATGACGAAGCCGTCCTTGATCAACTTGCGGATATTCTGTCTAGAGTTCGCCATGGAGATCTCGTTCGCCTCGTTCGGGTCGAGCCAGACGCGGTTCTTGCCCGTCTTGAGGACGGACGCGGCTAACCTCTTTTGGAGGCGGAGCGACGACATGGTGCTCGCTAACGAGTACCGCAGCCGCGCTGTCCCGTGCTGGCTCTTGGTGGCGCAGCGGTGGTCCTTCGCTGGCTCTGTGGAGCGAGCGGGGGCCTACAAGCAGCTCTACGACGCTGCTTTTGCTACGGCGACAAAAGCTGGCGATTGCTAGTGTGTCTTAAATGACGCTAGCTCGAATCACCGATGGCCGCAGAGAGCATCCCTCGGGACACCTCCCCCACGAATAGGAAGCGCACAGACCACCACCGCTCAAATCGAGGCCGCCATCGGCAGCCAGCATGGTGTAAAACGAAACGATGGCTCCAACACCGTGAGAGATCACTGAGAGCAGCTGCGAACGGCATTTCTCCAAGCCTAGGTCGCGCGGCGGCAGCCAGCAAGCAGCACTGAGCAGTAAAGCACAAATTGGGCAGCTACCATGCGCCTGGCACCATTACTGCTCGTCGTCGCCTGCGGCGGCGCCGACGAGGCGGCCCGTAGAGCCCGCTGGCGCATGCAGCAACGACGGGGTCGGGAGCGCATGGAGCAATTGATGCGAACGAAGCCCTACTTGTTTACAACGAAACCTACACCGAAGCCATCACTGAAGCCGACGCCCGCCCCAACCACGTCAAAACCCACAAAATATCCCACACCAGCGCCGACGCCGAAACCGGACCCGACGCGCAAGCCCACGCCCAAGCCTTCATCGGAACCAACATTAGTGCCGTCCACGTCAGTACCGTCCTTCGCGCCTACAAAAGTGCCCATACCGGCACCCACGTCCCAACACGAACGTGCGATGCGACTCGCGGACCGAGAACCCGCCAAACAATGCAGAGAAACGATGTGGAACGCCCTCACCGAGTCGCGGACCAGAAACGCTTGCTACGCGGGCAATTGGCACTACTACAACCGCTTCGGGACGCGACGAGCGACCCAATCCATCTCCGAGTATAGGAACGCGCGCTTCACGGCCTCCAAATATGACGCTGTCTCATTACCGGTCGACGTCCGTCGCTTAGCACAGGACGCCCCAGTGTTCACGAAGCACGCGGCCTGCAATCCAGGACTAGCTAGACTGCCGAAACGGCTCATGAACGCGCTACAGAAGAAGGGCGGGATCTGGTCAAAGGCAACATACGTGCTCACTGTGAGGCATTCGTACGCGCAGTGTTCTATACTAGGCTGGGAAGATACGCAAAGACGAGACTCTGGTGATAATTTAGGAAGACACTCGTCCGTGTTGATACTGGATGATCAGTTATGTACCATACAGACCGCCAGGTGGGCCAAAAGCGGAGACGCTGAGCAATGGGGCGAGGACGTGCGGCTGATGACCCATAGAGGTAGACTCTTGGCCACTGTAGTACTCACACCAAAGTTCGAGGATAGAGATATTATACCGCAGAAGTTCGGGGTCTACGAACTCGTCCTAGGTGTGTCCGGGAACGAATTGGTCGCGGCGTTCGAACGAGCGCCGCCCTTGTTCTTCTCGGAGAAGAACCTAGTAGTAGAATCGAGATTGAGGAATGTGGGCTTGGTCGTACGCCACAAGAAGCTCGAGTTCCTGGCCTATCTTGGTAAGTCAAAACTCATACTGCGGGAAAGCCTGCGGGAGGCCACGTCACACAAATCATGCAAGCCGCCCTGGACGAAGTGCGGCGAAGTCACGGGCAAGAAGACGAAACAACTCGCTGCGGGCCGGTACCATTGGCTCCACAACAACGTCAATCCGTTACTACTGAGAAGGCATGGGCTCTTGTTAGCTGTCGGCCACGACCGACCCTTTAAGAGCAGGTGGATCACCCATAACGAACTCCCGGTCAACGGGTACAAGAACATCACCAAAACCACGTCGTGGAACACGTATCTGCACTACTTTGTGTTATATAACGCTACTTCTTTGGAACATGTCGCGACCTCAGCCCCGTTCTGCTTCCCGTCCGCGCGACTGGACATGAGGCGCTGCGACTTGGTCCAGTTCGTGACGTCCCTAACGAGAGGCGATGGCGACGACGTGCTCATTAGTTTTGGGATTAACGACTGCGACTCGGGCATCGTGGCGTTACCTTCGGATTTGATCGTGGCCTTCGCTTTGGGTTGCTCTGATAGGAAGGTGCGGTCTAGCACGCTGATACATGCTCAGAAAGCGTCGGTGCAAATACAACGGTCAGAAGAGCGCTGGAACACCACGCATGGGATGAAGTGGAGTGCACTCATGCGGCCCGACCCCCCCGCGAAGCCCGGAGCCGTCTCGGGCATCTACGACTGCAAGGGGACCCACGAGAACTGCCCCGAGAACCTGGTGAGTCCCTTATATAAGGGGCCCTGCGACCGGCGCGGCAACTACTGCGCGAGCGTCCGCGAGCCGCTTCCAGTAGAAGCGCGCTTCTAGAACCATCGAGCCGACGCGATGGCGTTGGGCGGGAGAGAACTGTGTAACGTGAGTATTGTTAGTCAGGCCTCTCGGACAGCACGGACCCGTTCTGCGCGGACCACGCGTCCAGCGCCGCGTCCATGGCTTGATAGGCCTGCTCCGCGTTTTTGTTGGAGACGGCCGCTTCCCGGAACGCCTCGGCCTCGCGCGGGCAGACGACCGACGCGACGCAGTGCTGCAGCGCGATGGCGGCGTCAGCGCACGTTTTTTCATCCTCACCACAACTTGCCAGCGCCTTCGCTCGAGAAGAACACTTCTCGCGGATCATCGCTCGAGGATCTTCTTTCATCGAAGAGGGCGGCCTTAATGGCAACGCCGGCGACGCCTCACCGGAAGAGCGTAAAGAAGGCATGTGGACCATTCTATCTAAAACCGCCCCCACAGAATCAAGCGCCGGCCGCGCGTCGACGGCTATCGACTTGAGAGCCGCGTAGTCGTGCATCGTCTTCGGTCTTTCGTCTTTAGGAGCTAAACCCTCATCGGAATAGTAGTCGATGACATACCTCCTTTCTTCATCCCCTCTAGAAACGACCCAGTCGTGCCGATCGAAGGGTTTTGGGTGGCCAAACACATATATTTTCAGAAGCGCTTTGGGAGACAAATCATGGGGCCTTCCAGTAAACCGCACGAGCTCCGGCGGCGGCCCGGTTCGCAACTTCTCCCACTCCAGAATCTTCGACCACGTCGCCTCGTTCATCGTGTTGTGGACGGCTACCACAGTGTCCATGTCGGTTTCTTCCGCCCCGTCGGCCTTGTCCTTGCGGACGAGGGCGTTCCAGAACATCTGGGGCGACGGGTACTGCCACGTCTGCGCGCCGCCTTTTTGCGGGATGGTGGACGCTTCTCGTTTCGTGTCTAGATTTGTCGTCTGGCCGGGTGCTTTCGCCTGTTGCGGCGTGGCGGGCATGTTGTTGGAGCCCTTGATGGGACAGCCTCCTCCTCCGGATGGCTTGTTTGATTTGATCGGGCAGCCGTCGGCTTGCGCTATTCTAGCGGCAGCGGTCGTCGCGGCGGCGGCCGCCGCCGACGCGTAGCGGAGCAGGTGCGTCGGTGGCATTCCTGCCGCGTCGCTTGCGCTGGTTTTTAGAGCTGTATGTGTTGTAGCTGTGTGTGACTAGTCGTCCAGTCCGCTTTAGGGCTGGGCGTTTTTGGCTGTCGTGCGCTCTTGTGGCTCGTCCAGAAGCCGTTTGAGCGTGACGCCGTCAAAGAAACGAGCAGTTATGGCCTCGTGCGCCTTGGCTTTGCGGCCTCTCCTCCAAGCTGGCGCCAGGTAAGGTATCGGTATGGTACCTCATACCTCGGTGGTAGGGCTCAGGGGCCTTGAGCTTCTCTTGAGACCTACGCACTAGCTCAGACGCCGGACGCCGCGATTTTGGGCAGCCCATACGCCCTCGACGCGACATAAGACCATAATACTTACCCGACGTCCATCGCCTCGGACTCCGGCGGCACCACCTCACCCTCCGCCCGTCTAGGAGTGACCATCTCGCTCCTTCTTTGGGCCTCGCGCGCCAGTTCCGCTTTATGTTGGAGCTTGGGCGCGTAGCCGTCGGGCACGTACGAAGAGGGATCTGGCTCTTTTTCGCGCATCTCCTGGATCTTCGAGGCCATGGGCTCGCAGACTTTACAGGCGTGTTTATGTTCTTTGAAATGATTTCGTTGGCACTCCCGCGAGCAGTACTTCGCTACTTTACATCTCGAGCACCTATCGAACCGTACGTCGTCCGTTTCTACATTTGGGCAGTTTGAGCACTTGCATCGCGACGCTTCCGGATCAATAGCGTCTCGCAATTCTCGTGGGAGGTCGATACACTTCGGGTCTCTTACTTGGTAGTTGTCGATGGCTTCTTGTAGAGATTCGACCGCCGTCGTCACATCAGGGTGCGTCTTGCAGCGCGCGTAGCCGCACCAGACCTCGTAGTAAATCAACGAAGCTTGTCCTAAGTGATGGATGGCCGGCGAGAACAACCGACCGTCCCGACAGATCCTACCGACAGCGTAGTGCATCTGGGCGGTGGCCGTCGAGATCCTTCCGTATTTCAACTCGGCCGCTCTTAGCGCATCGCAAGCGTGTCGCAAGGCTTGCGCGAGTTTTTTAGATTGTTTTGGGAGTAAGGCGTGGTTGGCACATTCCCGCAACTCCCTATACTGCGACCCGGGTTCGCCTAGGGCCGCCACCGCCAATAAACCGGCGCAGTCGTGGTGGCACGTCGCCAATCGACCGAGATCACCTAGAGTTGTAAACTGCTCGATGGCCCTTTCATAGATATCAATAGCTCCTTCAGGATCGCCCATGGCCGCTGTTGCCGATGCTAGGTGCTGCGTCGCCTCCGCGCGCAATAACTCAGAAGTATATCGCATCGACGGGTCCCTTGCAGACAACCAAGGTAATGCTACTTCCCCCTCCCACTTACAATCCATCAGGTCCTCGCACTTCCGCCGCGCGTGCCTTGCTAATCTTTTTTGGCCTTTATCAGGTAGATCATACAGGTCCTCAAACGCGTACAATTGCAATAACAGTAACGACACGACCTCCGGCGCCTGCCGCCCGAACAGTGTGATGGCGGGCTCGACGCAAATTTCTAGCGACGTCCAGCACTGCTTGTGTAACTCTAGCGAGGACACTAAATTCCTGTAAGCGCAAGCCTTCATGCAGATGTGCGCGATCCATTCCAAGTCGCTTCGATGGCGCGCGTCGTTGACGGACCAGACCGGCGGCGCGTCGCCGTTGCGGATCTGTTGCAGGGTCGCTTTGTTCGGGTCCCCGTAATCCTTGTAAGGTTCTGAGGAACAAATAACGTCGTGCAGGTCCTTGGCCGCTTGTTCGAGCTTCTTCGCTTCTTTCCGGGCGGGCCTTGCTAACAACAGTTCATGCAAGGGCAGCACCTCGGCCTCCTCGTTGCCGGGAAAGCGCACCGCGACACTTTCGTCTTGGGGGTCGTGGACCACCACACCTCTTCTCGCGCCTTGATGAATGATGGCGCCCTTCCTTATGCCCGTGTCGTCGGGCTCACCATAGTGGGTCTTGACCTCGTCGTCGTCCGTGATGAGCAGCTCCGACAGGACCTCACCCTGTAGAGCTTCCTGCTGGGCCGCCATCGGCTGCCCTCGCTATGCGCTTATGCTGGGCGGGCTGCCGTCGAGGCTGCGACGCGCCGGCAGCGTATATCTGGCCGTTTTTTTGGAGCGCCAACGAGCCACAGCTAGCGTCTGTAAGGCACTAGCAATTACAGGCAACCAAGCCAGGCGCAACGCAGCACCGCAGCGCGCACGGTCGGGAAATCCTCAGGGGAAGGCACGAAACTCCTGTCCCATCGGTGCCGCGCGTCGCGGTCCACTTGTACGACGCCGACCACCCGAAAACCTCGCCCACCCCACCAAGCTCTCCCAGCGAGCACACGATGTTCCTCACGAAGTGCGCCGCCTGCGCCGCCGACTGCACGACAAGTATCAAAGCGTGCGGCCGCTGCCAGACCGTTTATTGTAGCGCACAATGCCAGAAGGCGCACTGGGAGAGCGGCCACGACAAGTTGTGTAAGATGATCAAGAAGAAGGGCGGCGCCGAGCAGCTCTATGCGGACAAACAATACAAAGCATCTATTAAGACGGCGGTCGAGAAGTGCGCGCAGGACGCCCGGTCGCAAGCGCTGCTCAACGCCGCGAAACAATTGGGCGATTTATCCTTCTGTGACATGGAGGAGAGGAAGCGCTTCCTCGAGTTAAGTGCGGAGGATGCGGGCATCGAGGAGGACGAGGCCACGTGTTTCATTTGTCTGAGTACGGTACACGAGGACACGAAGGAGGGAGTAGTGAGAGGTTGTGGATGTAAAGGTTCACAAGGCCACGCTCATATCACTTGCTTAGCGAAACAAGCTCAAATGAAAGTCGAGGAGGGCGAAGCGACGAACGCCGACGACATGTCCGCGCGGTGGAGCAGGTGGACGCGGTGTGGGATCTGCGACCAAAACTATAGGGGCGTCGTCTCGTGCGCGCTCGGCTGGGCCTGCTGGAAGAGTTATGTCCAGAGACCCATGGAGGCGCCTGCCAAAAGAGCCGCTTTGACCACTCTAGGAAGCGGTCTTATGGACGGCGACCGAGCTGCAGAAGCGCTGACCGTGTTCCAGGCGCAATTGAAACATGCCTATAAAGAGAATGATGAGGAGTCGATCACAGCAGCGAAAGGGAACTGCGCCATGTGTTTATCTAAGCTAGGACGGGATGCCGAGGCGGTCGTGATCAACCGGGAGTTGTATGGACAGATACGGAAGGCTAATGGAACGGATGATATCGACACGTTGGTGGCGGCCTTAACGCTGGCCAAGTCATTGCGAGCGCTGTCGTCTTTTTCTGAAGCTCGGGCTTTGCTGCGCGAGGTCGTGCCCATCGCGATGACGTCACTCGGTGGAGACCACGGCGTGACGTTGGAACTCAACTCGAATTTCGTCCGGGCCATGTGCATGGACCTGAACGCGACGGCGGATCAATTGAGGGCCGCGGTCGACCTCGCGCACTCGACGCACGAGGCCGCGCTGCGTCGCTACGGCGACGGCCACGAGCTTACGCATTTATGTCGCGCGTCGTTGGCCGACGCGCGGGTCGTCGCGCAGAACGCGGGGCTAGAGAGGTAACTTAGTCTAGCGTGACCGCCCCGCGCCCTCGTACGCCGTCGCCCCGGGTGTGAGACACCTTCTTCAGCAGCTGGCCGACGTCGCGCGATCCGAAGGACACTCGTCGCTTGCGGAGTTGCTCACCTAATGTTGTTTTTTCAGACTAGTAGTAGCCCCGCGGCGCCCGCGAGGTGCATGTAGTTAGGGTTTTGGGGCCCGTATCGCCTCCACTGCTCGTTGGGAAGTGGTTTTCGAGCGCAAGGGAGCTCGACGGGAGACGGGTCCCATTTTTAAATCCTAGTGGCTTGAGAGAAGCCGAGCCCAAAAACTGAGAGGCCCAGCCAAAACGCTGTAGATTTGCACGTACACCGCACCGCGTCCGCTAATTCGACTCACGATAGCCATCTGATATGTGTAGCTCCCGGCGCGGCGCGAGCGAGCGCGAAACCGTGCGCCGCACGCCGCGTAAAGCAAACTCCCGCCAAGAGTCTGGAAACAGCCCACACAAGCCGCCATCGCCGCGCGCGGCCTCGCGACAGCGAACAGAGCTTCGGAATCGTGTACTCAGTCCGCGCGCAGCGAGAAACCGCTTCCTGCGCGCAGGCAAAACAACTCCCGCGTAACCGGCGGGAAAACCGAGCACAAGCAAAATGCCGTCGAACATCCCCGTCGCCCCCAAGTCCCAGTACGAGATCGAGCGCGACGAGCGCATCAAGCGCAACGAGGCCTTCATGCTCTCCATCGGCATCGACCCCCACGGCGGGGGCTACATGAAGCAGAACAAGAAGAAGGCGCCGCCGAAGCCGCGCCTGCCGCGCAAGAAGGTGCCCGAGAGCGAGCGTCGCCGCTCGTCGCGCCTGCAGGGCGGGACGGCCGGGCCCGAGCGCCTGACCTACGACGAGTGGTCGGACGACGAGCGCCCGCGCCAGCGCTCGCGCGGCTCCGGCGGCCGCCGCGCGCGCAAGAACCGCCTCGTCGACCTCTCCGAGGAGCAGCGCGCCGCGCTGGCCGAGTTCGACATGGACGACTTCGAGGCGTTCGCGTCCGCGTCCTTTACGAAACCACGCCATCGACGCCCCGAGCGTGATCACCAGTTCATGTACACACAGGTGGATGGAGCCCGACGGCGAGCACCCCATCTCCGACGACAACCGGCGCCAGGTCATCCGCCAGGTCACGAAGCTCGTGTCGGGCGAGGGCGTCCACTACGCCTCGCCCGCGTACGGCTGGCCCGACGACGTCATCTTCCGCAAGGACGAGCCCGTGACGATGCAGTCCGACGCAGTGCGCAATCATTTCCAAGCTTTCACGCCATCAACGCGACGATCTTCACACAGGTCGGACATCGGCCAGATCATCGAGGACGCGCGCGACTTCGAGAACAAGCACGGCCGCGACCACGGCAACGGCTGGCTCCTGAACCACCCGCTCCGCAAGCTCCTCTTCTACCAGCACCACCTCGACACGCAGGCCCGGCTCGCGCCGCCCGCCGAGCCCGCGCCCGAGCCCGTGGCCGAGCCAGTGGCCGAGGCCGTGGCCGAGGAGCCCGCGACCGTCGAGCCCGAGCCCGAGCCCATGGAGGAGGCCGCGCCGAAGAAGGCGAAGAAGGCCAAGACCGAGGCCGTCGTGAACCAGGAGGAGCTGGCGCCGTTACTACGCGTCGGCGCCGTCGTCGACGCGGCGGCCGTCGCGTTCGGCGAGACCTACGTCAAGCACGCGAGAAACGGCGGCCCGCAGACTTTCCGAGGCACGATTGTCGCCGCGGCGATGGACGATCACTGGAACGTCAAGTACGACGAGGACGGCGTGGTCTACGAGACGGAGGCGCAGCACCTCACGCTCGTCTCTCCGCCCAAGAAGCGCGCCGCCGCGGCGACGCCGACGAAGGCCAAGAAGGCCCGGAAGATCCGCGTCGAGTATTAGGCAGCGGATAAGTACTACCCTTACCCACCTAAGTACTAGATCACCGAGAACACCTTCTTCAGCTTGATCACGAGCCGCCAGTCCGCGTCCTGCATGTCGTCCTTGAAGTACTTCTTCAACGCATCAATACTGGCCCGGTTCACCTTCGAGAAGAGCTGGTGGTTGTGGTCGAACTGTCTTCCATAAGTCATGTTCGGGTTGCCGTGGTTCACGATCTTGATGGCGCACTCCTGGCCCTTGCGCGCCGTCTGCACGTCTTTATGATTGCATTCTATGGATTGCACGACGCCAACGTCCAGAAACCCGAGATGAGGGATACATAAAGGCGTCCCGACCTTCAGAATGCCGTCCACCACTTCACCACCGAGAATAATCGGATCCTTCATGTTGAACACGTGGTTCTTCGAGATCTTGAACAGCGACGGGAAGACCGCCACATCTCTAGCTTCGTTCCTTTTTCGCTCCATGATCTCATCCAAATGTCTCGTGAAGTGCCCCTCCAAGTGGTAAATGATGTCCGCCGTGAAGATTTTTACTGAGTTTTTATCAGCGTAGGCCTGCGCCTCGGGGTCGACGGGAACGTCGAAGCCGAGGATGCACGAGTACTCCTCCGACCCCTTCTGGGCCATGATGGCAGCTTTAATGACGTCCTTCTTGTGGATCGGTCCCACCGTGGCTCCTGAGACCGGTATGGGCGGCCGTTCCTTGCCCTGCCTATCTTTTCCTGGATTTCGTAAGAATTCCAATAAAGCTTCTAAGGCACCTAGAGTAGACGCTTGCACGGTAACACCTTTAGCTTCGGTGGCTAACGTATCACTCAAGTTGGCGATGTCCTTCATGCACTCCTCCTGCGTGTGGCACGGTCTCGGTTCACTCACGAGACGCGTAGACTCTCTGACGATCATAACGACGACGTCGCGGCGGCGCGGTATCGCGTCGACGCCGTCGCGGCAACCGTGTCAGCGACCTCACGCCATCGCCGCGACCGCGTACTCTCTGATGCGCCACAACCCCGACGCGGTCCGAAACGGCCCAAAATCGAAAAATAGACCGCCCACGTCATCGGAAGACGGAGACGATTCATGAAGATGGCGTAAGGGACGCTGTAAGACGGACCTTGAGGTCCTCGACGTCGTCGTCCTGATGCATCACGAGGATGCCCGTGCCCGGCACGACTTTTGTGAGTTCCGGGTCGCCCGTAATTTTGAGGCCAATGGCGCCCTCCAGCGACTCGTGTTTTATCAACTCGGACTTGACCCTCGTCTCTCTACTAGGTGGAGGTGTGAGCAAAGCCCGAGCCGTCGTGACGATGGGACCGTCCTGCGTGCACAGCACCATCGTATCGCCCGCATGTAAACAACCGTTGACCAATATCACATCTAGCGTCGCCCCGAGACCCTCGACGACCTGCGCGGAGCATCAAATTCGAAAAAGAAACCACCCACGGCATCGTGTGTTAGATACGAGTCTCATCAACAAAGTGAAGGCACCGCAACACTTCAAAACGCCGCGAGCGGACCTTGACCTCGAGGACCGTACATTGTAAGTTGTACCCGAACATGAGCTTTGCAGCTAAACGTTGTTGCGTTAGTGATAGAACAACTCGTAGTAGATCAGGGACGCCCTCGCCGGTGATGGCCGACGTCGGCACGACGGACACCGTCGAGCCCGGGTCCTCGTTGTCCCAATACAGAGCCACATTCAAGCTCTGTTCATTGAGCTCCGTAAACGCGTTCACCTTCTTCTGCTCGAACTCATCCAACGTATTCTGGGCTTGCTTTGCTAACGCTTCGCGAATGGATGCGCCTTCGGTCGGCGTCCAGTCGTAGCACCGGTCTACTTTGTTCAAGGCTACTACAAACGGTGTGCGCTTCCTCTTGAGCATGCTAATCGACTCTAAAGTTTGCGGCTCCAAACCGTGCATCAAATCAACAACTAAGATGGCCATGTCGCACAGTGAAGAACCGCGACTCCGCAAGTTGCTGAACGACTCGTGGCCCGGCGTGTCGATGACGAGCAACCCCGGTAGAGTTAACCGTGGATCATCTGGATCTGGTCCTAGAATACTATCGACATAGGAAGAAGACTGATCCTCGAGCGTCGCCAAGTGTTGAGCCACGGGCCGGATCTTCTCCTTCAAGGTTGAATCGTCGAAGAAGGTAGCACCAATTTGTTGGGTAATCCCACCGGCCTCGCCGTCCTGGACGTTCGTCTGGCGGATCTTATCTAGGAGCTTCGTCTTGCCGGTATCAACGTGACCCATAATACAACAGATCGGCGACCGCAGCCTCGACTCGCTTCGGTCGTCGTCGCGCCGCTTCTCCCTTGCTAGGCGCTTCTGGCGGCACTCGAGCTTTTTTAGCTCGGCTTCTCTCTTGGCCCGATCCGCCTCCGCCGCGGCCTCGGCCTCGAGCTTGGCCCGAGCTTCCTCCTCCTCCCTAGCTTTCCGTTCTCTTTCTTTAAGCTTGCGACCGGCCTCCTTCAGCTTTTCCGCCTCGGCCTGTGTGATATAGAGTGAGAAAACGAGTGGTACGCACGTGCGGACCGGAGGCAGCGTCGGAGTATGTGTCGCGTCGACGGCGTCACGGCGGCTCCCCCCCGACGCCATCGACGCGTTCTCAGGGAGGAGTCGGCATCGGGACGCCGCGCGCGCGCCTTGGCCTCGAGCTCGGCCTCGTCCTCGACCTCCTCGTCGATGGCCTTGGACTCGTTCGCGAGCTTTTCCAAGTTCGCGCCGACGTCGCCGGACTCCCAGTCGTCGACCGCCTCCCAGTCGTCGACCGGTTCTTCGGCTACCGGTTCCGGTTCGGGTTCCGGCTCCGGTTCAGGTTCAGGAGCCTTCTCGACAACAACGGGCTTGGGCTTCTTCTTGCGCTCGAACTTGGGTTTGGAAGGTTTCGTGTCCGCACTGATCATGCCCGACGCGAGCATGGACGCCCTTCTACGTTCGGCGGCGAGTCGCGCCTCGCGCTGCTTCTTCGTCTCATAAGTGCCGTTCTTCCG
>JACLAA010001072.1_pt1 | contig 18652 bp, 11 predicted proteins | sample 8027891 | NCBI WGS metagenome assembly JACLAA01 (sample SAMN15724900, study PRJNA655200) | protist metagenome | isolation source: fluorescence activated cell sorting (FACS) single amplified genomes of... | place: Spain: Blaines Bay Microbial Observatory, Mediterranean Sea | collected 2016-01-19 | reverse complement strand
GGCAGCCCGTCGCGCGGCCGCAGTCGAGGCCGATGGACCTGACGATCCCCGCCGGGACCGAGCTGCCACTCGTCGCGGGGAACCCGGAGGCGACGCAGCGGCTGTAATACTCTTGTCGGAGCTAGATCTCCCATTTTTGTTAGCCCCTGGGCATCCCCCCTTTAGACCCCCCTTATGTTAACATATCCCGTCGACTACTGCGGTAGACCCGTCGACGGGATATGTAGGTACCAACTTAGCTCGTATAAGGTACATACCTAAATTTATTTTTATTTGCTTTGCTAAGAGCTAGGCCGCCTAGCCACCCGGCCGCCGCGGGGTATGCGTTATATATATATATTTTTTTTTTCAATTTTTTTTTTTTTAATACCATATGATACTGCGGTATACCATACCCACGCTACCATACCCAGCGCCCAAGCGTCGAGCGTCGTTTCCCGGGCATTCCTGCGCACATATACGCGCCCGGCCGCTCTGAACGCAAGCCTCGCATCAGTCCACGACCGGCCAAGCCCGGAGCGCGGCTCCAACGACACCCGGGAACGCTGTCAGGACCAAAGTCCCGGCAGGAGCGCCCAAACAGCAACACGGCGACCCGCAGCAGCCGCGGCAGCCGCCCGCTGTCGGCAAATCGCAGCCGCCCGTCGTCCGCGAGTCGCCAGCCGGAGCCGGAGCCGGAGCCGGAGCTGAGCTCTGGTGAAGTCGCGCTCGGCGTCTACCCCCAAATCCCAAAGGTCGGCGACCCGGCGAATTTGGAGGCGTGGGGCGCGGCGGAGGAGCGGGAATTTAGGCGGCCGATCGGTCATACTGAAGACTACCGGTCGCTGCAGTACCCCGACCTCAAGTACGGTGAAGGGCCTCCGCCTCCGGAAGACCCCCGCACCGTCCTCTCCTGGAAGGTACTGAGGGAGGGCAACGAGGCGGACGTCCCGCCCCCTCCTTTAGTAGCGAGGGAGGTCGTTGTGCGCGACGCGCCGCGCGGCGTACCTTGTGATACGATCCTCGAGACGGTATCGTTGGACGCCGGCGCGACCTACGCCGATCTACGGACGAAGCTGCTCGGATCAGCACCGGAGGGCACAACTTTATTTGCAGTAAGCAAAGGAGAGCAGTACGTCCTGCCCGACCTAGAACAAACAAAAATCGTCGACACCGAAGAAGTGTGGCTCGCGCGCGAGTTCTGGCGGACAGGAGACGACTACGACAACACGCGCAAGTATGCATAGGAGGAGGGGTGTAGGTGTGGGCGGTCTACGGAGGAAACAGCAGGAGCGGGAACGCTTCAAGAAGAAGGCCGAAGAGGAGTCGAAAGTGGATGCTGCCTCTGTCGAGAAGGTGTTGGGCACTTTTAAAACAACATTATCATCGTTCGCGGAGAAGCATCGGCAGAAAATCAAAGACGACGCCTCCTTCCGGAGCGCCTTCGCGGAGATGTGCTACGCGGCTGGCGTGGATCCCTTACGCTCGAACAAAGGCTTCTGGAGCGGGTTGGGGCTGGGCGACTTCTACTACGAGCTGGGGGTCAAGGTCGTGGGCGTCTGTGCGGCGACGCGCGAAGAAAACGGCGGCCTGATCGCTCTGGACGACCTCTTGGATCGGCTGGACGACGACCAGGTGTCTTCAGATGATGTGAAGTGGGCCGTGTCCAAGCTCAAGGTCCTGGGCGACGGGTTTCGCGTTGTGGGGGATGCGGTGGTCAGCGTGCCGGCGGAGCTGTCCGATGATAGCGCGGTGGCGCTCGATGTCGCCACGGCTGATGGAAGCATTTCGATGGAAGACCTAGCGAAGCGCCTGCCCGGCGGCGACCCCACTCTGAGGGCGACGACGGCCCTCGCGCAATTGAGAGACGCGGGCTTCGCCTGGGTCGACGGCGTCGACGGGAAGGTGTACCTGCCGTCGTTGTGGTTGGACGCGCGGGCCAAGGGTCGCTAGTTCTTCTCGGCGCTGGTGGCGCGACACTGCACCGCGCGCGTCGGCTGCTCGCCGCGACTGGTCGACGGCGTGGGGATGTCTACGCCACCGGCACGCCGTCGCCGCGACACACCTAATTTTATATATGTGACATCAAGTTAATTACTAGTACCGCGAGCAGAGACCAGCAATCATCTACTCGGGCACGCGCCAGTAATTCGGTTCCACGAAGGGCATCTTCGCAACCTTGGTAGGAATCTTCTTGCCACGGATGTCGACCGTCAACTCGGTCCCGTTCTTGCCGAGGGCAGTTTCAACGTAGCCCATCGCAATCGGGGCGTTCAGGCAGGGCGAGACCGTGCCGCTCGTGACCGTGCCGACCTTGGTCGACCCGTCAGCAGAGTAGATGTCGGCGCCCGGCCGGGCCGGCTTCGTGTGGCCCATGAAGCCGACGCGCTTGCGGCCGAACTTCTTCGGTTTTCCTTCGGCCGTGAGCATGTTCGACGCGCCGGGGAAGCCCTGCTCCGTGCGGCGGCGCGTGTCCTTGGGGCCGATGGTCCAGAGCAGCGTGCCCTCGACGGGGTTGACCGTATCATCCAGGTCGTTGCCGTAGAGGCAGAGGCCGGCTTCGAGCCGCAGCGAGTCGCGCGCGCCCAGGCCGCACGGCTCCACGTTCTCATTCGATAATAAGAGTTCAGCGACGGCGACGGCGTCCTTCGTGTGCGTCACGCCGATCTCAAACCCATCTTCACCGGTGTAGCCGCAGCGCGTCACGCGGCACGCCATGCCACCGACCGTCGTGTCGACGCCCGTCATGAAAGCGAAGCGCTCCATGTCGAAGCCGTCCGGCAGTAAGGGTTGGAGCGCGGTCTTCGCGCCGTCGCCCTGCAGCGCCACCAAAGTAGCATCATCCCCGAGGTAGTTCATCTGCACGTCCATGTCCGAGTTTTCCGCCATCATCTTCTCCAAATGAGCCATGTCCGTGACCTTGCACGCGCCGTTGACGACCATGTAGATGTAGTCGCCCGCGTTCGTGATCACGGTGTCGTCGAGGATGCCTCCCGACTCATTGGTCAATAATGATAAACGCCCTTCGCCCGCCCCTAGGCCCTTGATGTCGCCGACGACGCACTTCTCGAGGAACGCGGCGCGATCGGCGCCCGTCCACTTGATCTGGCCCATGTGCCCGACGTCGAACACGGACGCCTTGCCCGGCGCGCGGCAGTGCATGTGCTCCTTGAGCACGCCGGCGCCCGCGTACTGCACGGGCAGCTCATAGCCGGCGAAGGGCACCATCTTGCCGCCGCGCTCGACGTGGAGGTCCTGCGATGTTTGTGGCGTTATGGGGCGTGTCGCGCAGGCGCGAGCGCTGTCGTGTGTGTTGTGCGGCGCGTGTTAGGGCCGTTTCGCGCGTGCGGCGAGAGCGGTCGTTGGCTTTGCGAGTAGTCGCATGCAAACAGAGCAACCAGCGATTGGTGCAGCGACCGTGGTGTGTTTACGCGTCGTGTGAGCTCGTTGCCGGGTCGCGGCGACGATCGCTGCGCGTGTGAATCCTTTGCCTGACGCTGTTGGGCGTACGTAGAGCATCGTCTTGAGCAAATTGTCCGAGCTCGCATAGCGCCGCTGCGTCAGCGCCTTGCGCGCGGCATCCGTGGCTCTTGACAGCATCATTTTTGCAGCTGTATCTCGCACAGGAGCCCCAATTTGCACTGGTGACTGTGCCAAGTTGGGACCGGATTTCTGGCTCCCGTAGGGCTCCCTTCGCATGGTAGCAGCCCTCCTATCACCAATCTCCGTGCAGGAGAGGTATAAAGAAATCGCTAGTATCTCTACGACGCTAAGCCCCCCTTCGATTTTGATCGCGCTCTGAGCGGCATACGCGCACTCATACGTCGGTCAAACGTGGTCGCCGCAACCCTTGGACACATGCACTGGGCGCTGCACAAGTTCTGGTGGTCGAAATAACCTCTACAACCAATGCAGCGCTTCGCAGCCCTCAGCGCCCGCGCCGCCGCTACTACCGCCACCGCATGGCTCGCGACGGCCCGCTGCGACGACGAGAAACGCGTCTTCACTATTTTTCTAGACGTCGACGGCGTGCTCAACAACCGCGCGACGCGAGATCGAGGCGACGCCCAGGCGCCGGACGCGCCCATCGCTTTGAGACATGCGCCCGATAGGGAATTAGTGCAGACGCTGTCCACATTGATGCGAGAGGCAGAAAAAAAGACAGCCCGTCAAGGTAAAATAGTGCTCTCCTCCACGTGGCGGCTGAAACCGGAAACGACCGAGGCCGTCGAGGCGCGCCTGAAGGATGTGGATTTGAGGATAGACGGCGTGACGCCGGACTACGGCCCCGAGGCGACGACGACGCTCGTGGACGCGAATTTGTCGTCCTTCACGGAGGGCGCGACCACTCTAGTCCCGACGGCGGCCGAGGGCGGCGGCCTGGATCGGGTCGACGAGATCTTCTCTTACTTAAAACGGAGAAAGGTGGATCGGTGCTGGCTCGTGCTCGACGACCTGAACCTGCCGTGGCGCAATCCTAGGTTACGAAGGGAGCACTTCGTACGAACTAGGGATGATGCGGGACTGACGAAGGACAAAGCAAATGAAGCGCTTGAAAAGATCGTAGCATTACACGAAGGTAGACAATACATACCAAAGGCTATTGGAACCCCAAAGTACGCCGACCGAGCTCTACTTTTCTTAGACAACGGCCGCCAGCCCGTCGAGGAGGACTTCGCCGTGCCTAGGACACGCTTGGTGCGTTTTGGGGGCGACGAGCGCGACTTCCAGCGGAACTACCGCGAGACGCGGACCATCGGGAGAGGCGGGTACGGCACGGTCAAGGTCGCGACGCACGCCGTCACCTGGCAGCAACGGGCCGTGAAACGCATGCGGCCGGACCACCCGACGGCGCGAGCCTTCCAAAAAGCGTCGGGCCAGGCGGGCGCGGCCTGGGACCGCGCGTTCGCGATGCTAGATGGAAGGACGGGGGTTGAAGATCAAGGTGAGGAATTGGACTGGGTCGAGGCCTTCCTGGACAATAATAGAGGAGGAATTAATGAAGATGAAGGGAGGCAGCCGCGGCCGCCGCGGCCGGCGTCGGTGCCGGCCGAGGTGCGGCGGCTGTGCGAATTAGATCATCCGCACGTGGTGAAGTTATTTGAGTACTTCGTGGACTCGTCGAGAGATGAATTATTATTAGTTCAGGAATACCTGTCGGGTGGTACACTGTTGGAGCGTGTTAGAAAGGAGAAGCGATTAACAGTGGACGAAACAGCACAGACATTACGAGAGATGCTCTCAGCAGTAGCATGCTGCCACGCGCACGGCCTGCTGCACGCTGATTTGAAACCGGACAACTTCGTGTACGCCGAGGACGGCTCTTTGAAATTGATAGATTTCGGGTTATCGCGGGACGTGGACATTGATAGTCGAGGTATAAGGGCAGGTAACTTAACCTTCACGGCACCAGAAACATTGACGAAGAAGGGCCTCTACGGCCAGCCCGCGGACGTTTGGGCCCTGGGCTGCATGTTTTTTCTGTGCGTGACGGGCGAGCATTTGATCGAAGGTCTCTGCGGCGGCGAGGTCGTCACGGCCTTCGGGGGCGTCAAGGTGACGGCCGAGGACGACGCGCGCAAGGCGGTGTGCGACGCGAAGGCGATCCAGCGGCGGCTTGATAAGAAGGCGCGGCCGCTCTTACCTGCACAAGGGTATGACTTATTAACGAGGATGTTGAGTCCGGATCCGCAGCAAAGGATCACCGCATTACAAGCGTTGCGGCACGCCTTCGTCGCGCGCGAGGCGGAGTTTGACGTCGAGTGCGTCGATAAAATGAGGCGCTTCGCCGCGCTGCCGGCGCTCGTGCGGCTCGCCATCCTCGTGGAGGCCCACGAGGCGGCGGGCCGCGACGTGGCGCAGACGGAGTGTCGCACGTTCCAGGCGTTGGATAGTGATGTGGATGGCGAGGTCGATGCGCGAGATCTTAGAGTTTCTCTTCTAAAACACGGCGGCGTCGTCGACGACGACCTCGAGGATGTCTTCAAGCGGTGCGACCTGTCGCGGAACGGCTCGCTGTCGCAGTCCGAGTTCATCGCCGCGACCATGGCCGCGGGCCTCTTCGGCACGGAGACCTACCGCGACGCGGCCTTCGTGGCTTTGGACGCCGACGCCGACGGCCTGATCACGGCGAAGGACGTGGCGCGCCTGCTGGCGCCGGGCAGCTCTGCGGCGAGCGACGTCCTGGCAGAGATCGACGCGGGCGAGGGCTGCGACCGGGCGACCTTCGACGCGCTCGTCAAAGCGGCGGCGGCTAGCTTCGGCGGGGCCTCGGAGGCGCCTCCCGCAGAACCATTACCGGGCACGTTGGGAGCCGTCGCCGCGTTCGCGCGGCGCTGCGGCGTCGGCGCGTCGCGAGAGGTGAATTGAATTTGTCCGTGATAAGTTGTGATGTTTACAAAACAAGAAATTACACCCGTCGGACGACGCGCCCGAGCCGGAGCGCCCCCGCCGCGAGCGCCGCGGCGTGGCCCGCCCAGGCGCGTGCCGGCACGAGGCGCGGCACCTGAACACAGGCGAGGTCCTCAAAAATCAAATCCCGCGCCGCCAGCGCCTCGACGACAATGCGCCACGTCTCCGGGTTGCGCACCGCGTTCGCCAGGACGACGTCGGCGCCCCGCGCCACGGCCTGGTCGACGACTGCCGCGAACGGCGGCACTAGTAATGGGTCGTAGAGGCAGTCGGCCGCCAGGACGACGTCGAAGGGCCCCTCCTTCCAAACCTCCTCAAAGGCCTCCTCCCAGCGGAACTGCCGCACGACGTCTTCGTCTAGGTCGTTCAGCGCGGCGTTGTAGCGCAGATTCGCGCAGACGCGCGCGTCGCCGTCGGAGAGCGTCACCTGAAAGCCCGGCCGCCGCGCGAGCGCCAGGCCGACCAAGCCCAGGCCCGCGCCGAGCTCGAGGACGCGTGAAGGTTTTAGTGTGTCAAGAGCCCATTCAACCAACACCTCGGCCGCCGGCCACAATCTCAATCCCACCTCGTTCGCGCGGTCGACCGTCCGCATGACGACGCTCCCCAGCGCGACGTGGCTCGCGGCGTCTTCCGTATCGTCGTCGCGGACCACGGCCTGCGCGAGCTCCTCGCACAGCGCGTCGTCGGAATAGCCCGCGTCCGTCGCCTGGCTCACGGCCTTCGCGAGGACCTGGCGCAGGTAGGACGGCTTCGGCGGGCAGCGGGCGAGGATCGCGTCGTTTCGTAACTGTCGCGCGAAGGCCTCGAGCGACGCCTCATCGACGACATCGGACGGCCAGAGCGTCGCGAGGACGTCCTTGCAGGTCGCACCTCTTTTGAGTTCGCGCACGGCGTCGGTCGCGTGGGTCTCGGCTTCGTTAGTTGCTGGCAGTTCTTTGCCGGTGTCGTCGACGGAGACGCTCATAGTGTTTATGCCGTCTTTAATGACGCGTACGGATTTATGCGATAGCACTGAGCAGTCTTCGAGTGTGTGCTGGCTATAATTCGAGGGTACAGCCGTGAATTTCACTACGACTGCTGCCACCTTGCGCGCACGTTCGCGGCTGGATATAACCGCTGCCTTCTCGTACTTTCTGCTCTGCGGAGGACTCGCAAAGGCTGCTTGGCGCCCGCACATGTAGCTAGCGTACAGCCATACTAGGGCGCCGGCGCCTTTGGACAAAACCAAGCGCGCGCGGTCGCTTGCGCCGAAGCGCGAGCAATTTTGGCAACATCAGGCATCGCTTCGAACGCTGCGAGGACGCTGCGCCGCTCCGAGCATTGTTGCGACGCCACAAGCAAACTCCGTTCAAAAGGCGATCCGCTGCGAGTCCGCCGACGCATCTTTGCGCGCAAAAAAACAAGCACAAGAAGATGAGGATCCACCGCGCCGCCGTACTGCTCGCCGTCAGCGCGCGCTGCGCCGCGGACGACCTCGACGCCACCTACGATAGAGCGTTCCCCGTGTGCCCCGCGGCGGACACGCAAGGAGGCACGGCGACGTGCGGCAGCCCGCCGTTCGAGAGCTGCGACGCCGGTGCGCGCTGGTACGAGGTCTGGCGCGCGTTTGATGCCAGAACGGCGACCGTAAGCGGCCCGCACCTGAAAAGATTGCGGGTCCAGCACCGGTCTTTTGATTCTTCATTGGTCGGCGCCTTCCACGCGTTGGCGAACGTGCTCCTGACCGGCGAATTGGGAAGAGGCAAGTACGAAGATCCATTGTTGGGCTGCCCGGCGCCGTGGGACGATGCAACAAAATGTGTTTTACGGCTGTCGCCCTTCGGCGAGGCGTGCGTTCGCGTGGCAGTAAAGCCCCAGGTCCTCCCAACGACAGTGGGAAGCGCTTCTGTGTCCTTCGCCACGTCGACGACGCGACGCGATCTACGCGTAGCTGCTCTGGTCGCGTCTATTTTGTTACACCAGACGGCGCCGACGATCGGCGAGTCCGCCTTCCTCCACTACGGCGTGGGCGTGTCCTTCGGGCTCTTGTTTGGTGTGGTTGTGCTCGTCTGTAGCATTCTCTGCGTGATGATCTCCTCTCCAGCAAAACGCCGGTCCGCGGTGGCGCTCAGTTTCCTGGGCTACTCGGCGGCCGTCATGCGCCACGCGCGGCGCGTCGTCTGGTCGCTGGTGACGAGCTACCCGAGATTGATAGCGACGTACGCGTGCATCACGATGGCCTTTTCGGTCGTAGGGACGCGGGCGGCGCGGTCGACCGACGTCTTCTTCGACGCGGTCCGGTGCTCAATTAGGTTGAGCGCCACGGTCCTCGCCTTCCACGCCACGAGATCGGTAGCGGTCGGTTTGTTATTTGCCGTCGGGTTTGGCGTCGCGCAAATGGTAAGTGGGTCGCACCTCGGCGCGGTCGTGACGCTCGTCGCGTCGCGGCTGCCGGCGACGCCGGACGTCAAGCCGTCGCCGCGGCCCGCGCGCAACTTCCTGGAGGGCCACCGCTACCTGACGGAGGAGGAGTACAAGGAGCAGGCCGCCGACGCCACTGCTGAAGCATTGGCGGGCTTGGTGGAGACGGAGGAGTACCGGCGCTGGGTGGCGAAGAACCACCACCGGCTCGGGGCGCGCGCCGCCGCTGAATCGGACGACGAGGACGGGTCGGACTATTGACCCTCGCTATGTGTTGTGATATAAGTACTACTACGGTTCACATTACAACAGGGCCGCGTCCTCCTCCATGCCTGCTAAGGCGCGAGTGTTGCGCTCAATACACGCAAGGGCGGCTTGAACCTGGGCCTCGGGTACGGGCTCGCCGGGGGGGGCGACATCGGTCAGGGTGGCCTTCTTCGTCGCGGCGACGTCAATGGCTATCTCGGTCAGGGTAGCATATGCAGTGAGGTCTCTCATGGCAGCCGAAGCGGTCAAATAGGCGCCTTTGGCCGCGCGGACGGCGGTATCGGCCACGTGGCTACGACATGGGGGCTCGCCCGGCCACCACCATTTATGCGTCGGCCACACGTCCTGAACGAAAACGACCTTTTCCAGGTCGTCGGTGATGGGGTCACTGCAGACCGGGCAGACGCTGAGAATTTTTCCTCCTGGACGCTGTTCGGCGAGCCACTCCGCTTTGACGGACCTTGCGTACTCCAGGCACTTTAAGTGTAGCGTGTGGCCGCATCGAAGGGTATACGAGAATTCTGCTGATTTCGGAGGTAACAAGCATATAGGGCAAGTTTTATTGAGACGGTCCATCCGGCGAAACTTCGGGGACAGCCAATAGACGTTGCACCTATTACAGTAGGGGTATCGCCACTCAGCCAGGGCGTTGTCGACTAAGCAGTTGTCGCATCGTCGCCGCAGCGGTAGCCCCAGATCGGTCGACTTGTATCGTTGTGACTCCGTAGCCTGTTGCCTGAATTCGTCTCGCTGGCGCTCGACGCAACTGTTGAAGATTCCCGCGTCGATGCGATCGCACTTTAGTTCTTTTGATCCGACATAAACTTCGAAGCACAATCGGGCTAGTTCGATCGAATCCGGGTGCTTGCGCTGCTCCGAAGTTAGAGGCGTTCCGTTCGTGGTCTTGAGGAGACCGTCGAAATAGTATCTATCTTCAGGTCGTAGCATTGGAACGAGGTCGTCCATGAGGCGCGCGACGCTCGGCACGAACTCGTCCTCGTCGGCGCGGCTGTCAATAAACTCTTCCCGCACCAACGCCCCGGCGACATCGTCGGCTACGTACTTCTTGACCTCATGGACATCATTCAGGGGCACGCGCTTGCTGTTTGAGTCCGTTGCAAGGAACACCTCTTTGCACGCCAGCCTCAGTTTTTTCTTTCCCTTTGACATCGCTTGTCGAATGCGCTCGGTGACTTTTCGAAACGTGGGATCTTTCCCGTAGTAATCTGGAATGTCGTAGATGGCGCGGCGTACGTTATTCACGACGTCCGAGGATTCTCCGGCTTTTTTAAGGCCACTTAGAAGTTTATACTTGTAGTAATAGAGCCTCAAGTAATGCTTGAAGGTCATTGGGTACTCGCTGGCTGCTTTGATCAGCCTCTCGACGCAATCTTCCCCGTAATCCTCCGCGAAATACTCTCTGAGGATGGCGGCGAGCGAATCCGGGTGGCAAAGGTTACTATCGTCGATCTTCGAGCTGTATGGGACTGCCGGCCGATAATACTCACTATACCTCACTGGATTCCCGTTCTGCACACAGCTCCGGCATCGGCCCCAGCCCGCCGCAATCCATTCCTTCCTGCTGAACGAACCAATTTCGAATTCGCCGCCGCAGCTATCACACGGCTTCGTCGCTGGAGGCAAATTTATGCCCATAATTATTAGCTCATGCTGAGCTCTTGCAAAAACCTCCATCGCCGCGTTGGTGTCATTCAAGCCCTTCAAATAGCTCTCTTCTCTGAGGCTCCACGCGTCGGCCAGTTTATTCGCGTTCTCCATGTCGGTGTGGAATTCAGTGTCTTGCCGCTCTTCGGGCAGCTTGACCTCGACAGCTCTGAGGAATGCCGAGGTGTCCCCCGCCGGTTGCCCATCGAGCCCAAAGAGGGCGAGGCGCTGCCCGGTGTCCATCAGGAAGGCCATATCTCACACGCTAACGCTCACACATTTCGGCAGCGTGCTACAGGACGCCTAATCCAGCCGCTGGAGGCCACCATCTCGGACCCCGTTTTTTCATTTTTTAAACGCGGTCCGCCAGAAAACCGTCCGAGCATCCCTCGCCCGCGTGGGAAAGGCCTCTTAGGCTGCGATGTGCGCCCCAGGAGCGTGCGGGTATGATGTGCAAATTATTTCAGACGTCGACAAACGATGCGAGAGCGACGAACCATGGGCAGCCCCTGCAGGCTGCTCCTCTGCCTCGTCGCAGCTAAAGCTCTCAACCCAAAAAACAAGCCCCAGACCCAGGCCTGCGTCGACGAGCAAGGGAATGCCATCGAATGCGTCCAGCCGGACGACGGCCCCGGCAGCCTCCAGGACCAGTTCGTCGAGAAGGTCGCGACCGCTAGGCGATTGAAAGGCCTGGAGGGCGAGCCGGCGCAGCCGTCGATGACGCAGCGCAAAAACGCGGAACGTAAAGCTAGACAAGCGATGCGACGGAAGCGGAGCGGCGTCTGCCCGGAAGACGGTCTTTGTTCCTATGACGAAGCTCGATTTGTGCCGCCTAGATGTGAACCCGGCGACCGGAGCTGTGCCGACGACAACCGACGGCTGGAAGAAGCGCAGGGCGCGTTGCGCGAGGATCTACAGCGGCAGCTCGACGCGGAGTACGCGCGGCTGGACGCGGAAGCCGCCTCCGCACCGATCGACAACGACACGGCGCCGCCGCCGCGCTACTATGGCGACGCGGAGCTGGCCGCGGCTCTGGACCGCGACCTCGCGGCGGCGTGGGGCGGCCACAGCAAGCCGCTCCGGGCGCCCGTGCGCGCGCCTCGTTCAATATAGTAAGTTCGTCTCCCTGTGCTCCGTAGCTCTGATTGTGATCCTAGGACTCCTGTGCGGCGGAGCCCCGACCGCGCTTACCCGAAGAGTGTCCGCGCGGGCCTTGGAGCATCAAAATTCGTGTCAAAGAGATGACCGAAGACGGCTCGGGCTAGACTGGTGGTTCTAAAGCGTATAGGCTCTTGCTGCTAGTGTCTTACTGGCCGCTAGCTTCAGTTTTTGCCCGACTTTGGCGTTGGAGTGTGCAGGTGCTGCTGCAAGCAGGGATCTCTCGCAGCCTGCAAAGCTAGCCTACAGCTGTCTCCGACCAGCTCCGCAGCAGTTTCGCTGAGTTTACGGCCCGTAGCATCTGCATTAGCAAGTGGGTCATTGGGAAACGCTAGGCAAAACGCCGTCGGCGTGACGCACCATGCCTCGCCTCGCGCTACTGACGTTAGTAGTGCTCGCCGCCGGATTAGGAGGAGACGAAGACGAGCCGCACCTCGATAGTAGTATCACGAGCCGCGACGCGCTCGCGCAGGCCGGCATTCGACTCTTGGGCAATCCAAATGAAGCGCAGCAGCGGAAAGGCATCGCCTACTTCGAGCGCGCGCTCGCGGACTGGGCCACACCCAGACCATATTCGATGGACGAGGCCCAGGGCCGGATGCTCGCCATGTGGACGGGACGGTGGTACCATGAGCGCGGCGAGTACGAAGATGCGCGGCGCTTCATCGACTTGGCGGCGACGTCGCGCCTGCCGGGCGACTGCGCCGCATTGCAAAAAGCTACTTTGAGAAATGCTCTGGCGGCCCACGCCTCGACAGCTCAGGACGCCGAGGCCTGGCTGAGAGATGGTCGTGCGTTAACTCATTCGTTATTACGTAGAGATCTTGATCTAAGAGGCGTCCAGGACCCGGCGAACGACCACTACGTCTACTGTTTGTTATCGTCCTTCTACCTCGAAACTTTGTATGAGGCGGACTGGCGCGCAAGTGCACGAGACCACTACGAGCTCGCGGTGAAAGCTTGGCCCCAACTCAAGTATACGAATATAAAAAGGATAAAAAGGGAGCTACCTCGTAAAAGGCTCAGGGTCGGCGTCGTCTCGGCGTTTCTGCATGTCTCCAACAGCGTCATGCGCGACTTCGGCGGGACGCTGGCACGACTACCTTCAGATAAATTCGCTCTCTACTTGATTTATCTGAGTGAACAAGGTCTACCCGTCTCGCCGGCGTGCAAGACGTGGGCCGCGACGGTACACATCGAAGAGGTCTATAATGAGAAAACTTTAGTGGATGGTGTGCCAACGTGGCTCGCTACTACCAGAACCAAAATAGTAGCGATGGAGCTAGATCTCATACTTTATCTGGATCTGACGATGTCGACGATGGCTCATAGACTAGCCATGTCTCGTTTGGCTCCCGTACAAGTCACGAGCCACGGCCACCCTGTTACTTCAGGTATCCAGACGATAGACTACTACGTGTCCTGGGCTGCTGCCGAGGTTGACTCGGCTGCTGACCATTACACGGAAGAGTTGGTACTCTTACCTTCGTCCGATATGCACCAGTACCACGACCCCGTTTTGATGAATGGGATGTCTACGGTAACTCATCATAAAGTACCAAACGGTACGAGGGAGGCGCTGTTTCCCTCCATTACCGGTAAAAGGTGGTACGTTTGCATGCAAAAACCCTTCAAGCTCCACGCGCGATTTGGCGATATGCTGCGGAAGGTGCTGGAGGCGGACCCCGAGGGTGTCATCATATTGCACGCCGGAGCGGATCGGGACTGGGGCCTGGATTCTGATAGGGTCGTCTTCCTGGATCCGCTGCCGCACCACGAGTTACTCGCGCTGTACCGCGAGGCGGACGTTGTGCTAGATTCGTATTATGCGGGGGGTTGTACTACTACGAGGGAAGCCTTCGAGATGGGCGCCGTTGTGGTTACTCTGCCGGCGAAATATTTGGGTGGTAGGTGGACGCTCGCCTTTTATCAGATCTTAGGTATAAAGGAGGCCATAGCAACAGACGAGGCCGACTACGCGCGCCTCGCGGCGTTGATGGGACGTGATGATGATCTGCGGGATAGCATCAAAGCTAAAATTGCCGCGAACCTCCACAAGATGTGGCGGTCTACGAGAGCGGTGGACCACTGGACCGAGGTGCTGCTGCGCCTCGGTCGGCGCGACCGGTCCGAACTCTAAGTAGTACAGTTGTTGTTACATGAGGACAAACAAGGGGGGGGGGGGCATTCCCTGCAAGCACCCACTTCGAGCTGTAGCTGCGCTACAACGGACAAGACCCCGCTACCCGCCATCGGTGCGATGATCTCCTTCCTCTCCGGCAGCACGAGCACGTCGACGTCGCCGCGGCGGTCAAGGGCGCCCTGGCCACCGACAACGACGACGGCGTCGCCGACGCGTGCCACCGAGGCGGCGACGCGATGCCCCGGCTCGCCGAGCGCGTCGAAGGGCACGACATCTTGGCCCTCGCGGATGATCTGGGCGTCGGTGACGCCTTGGCCATTTTCGATGCCCCCTATGACGAGGATGGAGCCGTCCGCGAGCGCGACGGCGGCGTGGTGGGAGCGCCGGACGTCATTGCGGCCGTTGGGGTTACTCCACCGCTCGTTGTCTACGACGTATTTCTCTAGGAATGTATCATAGAAGAGCGTGAAGGACTCCGCCATATTCAGAAAGAGCGTCTCATCTATCTCTCCCGCGAAAAGCCGCGTCCGCCCGCCGGTGATCACGAGCGTGGACCCGCCGACGACGACGGCGGCAGCGCCTTCTCGCGGGCTGAAGGGCACACCATCCCGCACTTTCGCTAGCGCCCACGCCGTAGAGTCACCGCTGACCAGCTTTTCAGCGTCGATCACCCAAAAGGCTTCGTAGCTATTATTGATGGAGACGACGTGCGGCCGGCCGCTGATATTCATAGTGGCAAAATGCGCGCTTCCAAACAGCGGCCACTGGTACCCGTTCCAGTGTCGCGACAACAGATCGAGGACGTGGCAACAGGCGTCGCCCAAAACGACGAGGTACTGGCGGCCGTCCAGCAGCTCCACCGCAGTCATCCGCGCGTTCTCGGCGGCGTCCGGCTTGTCGCCCGTCGTCGCAAAAGGCAGCCAGCGTGCGACGGTCCTGTCCGCGGACAGCTCGAGGACGTCGAGCGCGTCGGTCGGGCGGCCGTCGTCGCCCAATCCGCCGTAGCAGTATACGCGGCCGCCGACTGTGGCCGTCGCGTGCTGGACGCGCGGCGCGAACGGGTCGCGGCCGCGCGACACGGTGACCGGGTGACGCCACGCTCCGGCAGCGGCCAGCAAACGTGGCGCGCCGGGCGCCGCCCAATCCGGTCGCGAATAGCCCTTGGCGCGGCACAAGGCGACCGCGGCGGCGTCGGCGCCGGCGATCAAGCCCTTGGTCGCGCTCCGGAGGCGCGCGAGGTCGGCACCGTCGACGAAGGCAAGGACCGCGGTGAGGGCGTCGGCGGGCAGCGCCGGAAGGATCGCGCGGCCGCTGTGCGCCGCCCGCCGCCCCTGTTCGGCGATCGCGAGGCCGCGCCGCACCCGTCGACGAGCGCGCAGGAGAGCGCGCGGGAGGCTCGGCGGTCGCACCGCCGCCGACACGCAGCCTCGAGCCGCCGCTTCCTCGGCGACACAGAGCGCCACGCCGCGCGCCACCGAGAGGCCGCCGCCGGCGACGCCGAGCAGCTCGCGCAGCTTGGAGACGTCGGCGCAGCGCGACGCGGCCGGAGGCGAGGAGGGTGGCGCGCCGCGTGAAAAATGGGCGGCCTCGAGTTCCGAGCCGCGCGTCGTCGCGCCGCGGCCGCCGTTGCAGACGACGAAGCGGTCACCTGTCTCGGCCGCGTCGAGCGCCGCGCAGAGCCACGTCGCCGCCTCAGACACGTGCGACGCATCGCCCTCGTAGGTCGCGGCGCCACCGGGCAGGCCGCGCGCGAGCGCGCGCACCAGCGCCGCAGCGGCGCCGGCAGGCGCCGCGCCGCAGTTGAGATCTCCACCGAACACGTCGAAGAGGCGCACCACAACCGCGCGGCCGTCCGAGAGCGCATGCTCGCGTGCCGCCCACGGCGTCGCCGGCGTGGCCTCGCGCGGCAGGAAGTCCGTCTCTATCAAAGGCCGACGACCGTGGCATGCGCGCGCGCCGTCGTAGACGGCGGATGAGGAGACCGCGGCGATTGGTCCGCCGCCGACGGCCGCGCGGACGGCGAGGGTGCGTTGTCGTTCCGCAGCCGGCGTTTCGAGCAGCGGCGGCTCGCAGTCAACGGCGGCTGCGCAGCCCCGCGCGGCGGCCATATCTGTAATTATAATGGCGCCGCGGCGCTTCAGAGAGAGGGCGGCGCGGTCGCGTGCCGGTCCGATGGCTACGACGCGAAGGGTCGTGTCGCCGGCTTCGACGACCGAGCCGACGCGCAGCGCCCGCGGCGCCGCGGCGCCGTCGACGAGGGTGCCGTTCATCGAGTTCAGATCGCAGACCATGACGGCCGTCCCGTCATTTTCGATGCGACAATGGCGCGCGGACATGGCCGGATCGTACGCAAACTGCGCATCAGCATCATTGGCACGGCCGATGGTGGCCGCGCGGCCGTGCCCGACGGCCAACGCGAGGCGCGCGCCTTCGGCCTCGAGCTCGACGGCGGTAAGGCTCTCGGTGTCGTCTTCGTCGATCAGGGCGACGACCTCCCGTCCGGCCGCAAGCAGCGTTCGCGCGACTTCGTGCCCTAGTGGCGTTGCCGCGCCGGTTATTAGGACTGGTTTGTTTGAGGGTGGCATCTCTTGGTGTATTAATCTGTCAGATGAAATACGTCCACGCTTGCGCCGCGGTGGCCGCGAGTATAGACTTGGAGTCTTAGGCTATACTCTCGATTGCGGCGTTTCTGAGCGCTAGTTTTCGCAGCGATGCTGCACACAGCGCGGCGCTGTACGATGCTTCAAGCATAGGTTGCGCCGTCCGTCCGGTAAAACGCACGACGGGACTCAAGCAAAAGTCGAGCTAGCTGGGTGACGGGTTTTTGCGTTTCAGCGAAACCGCCTCCGCTGGTTACCATCGTTCTCAGGACGCCTCGTGGGTCTCGGAACAGAGTCGCAGAGCAAAAATGGGGATGTCTGACGCGGCGCTTGCCGGAGCTGATTTTTGGCTCTGCTATAAAGGCTGCCAAACGCGCGCCAAGAGACATAGGAAAGCTGTGTGTCGCGCGAGGAAAGTGTCATCTACCCTGGTACTTGACGACGACCACCTACGCCACGAATAAAGTTGCCGTCGGAGAGCTAACGCTGCCGAGGCGCGGAAGAACAAAGAAACAGAACCGCCCTATTACGAGCGCTAGACACCAAAAAATGGCCACACTCATCGCAGTCTCCAACTACACCGACACCAGCATCCTCGCACACACGCCGAAAGGCGCCGAGAACGACGCGGGCGTCTCGCTCTACTGGCTCGACCCCACAACAGGAACCCTCAAGCCGGCCGGCGCGCTAGAAGTGGGCCCGAACCCCGCCTTCTTGCTCCAGCACCCGGACGACCCGACGACGCTGTACGCGTCGACCGAACGTATTGACGACGACGGCGAGGTGCTCTCGCTACGCTTAAACAGAGACGGCGAGGACATCCAATTGAATGTCGTGGACCGCGCGTCGGCCCGCGGCAAGTCGACCTGCTACCTGGCCCTCGATGCTTCCAAGAAATGGCTGCGCCTCACGAACTACTGGGAGGCGAGCGTCGCCGTGCTGCCCGTGAGCGGCGCCGCGTTGGGCGAGAAGGCCGCCGACCACCACGCGCTGCCACCCCAAGCGGCGCTGCGGGACGTCGACGGCAAGGAGGTTTCACAAAGATGCGCCGAGCCGTCGTCCTACTGCGCGACGAACAAGCCGTCGCGCGAGGAGCACTGGAAGTACCGCCAGCGCTGGCCGCACGCGCACTGCGTCGTCACGGAGCCCTACGCCCAGCAGACGCATTTTGTGGTTGACCTGGGCGAGGACGCGGTCTACCACTATGGGTTTGACGACGCGGTGGGCCGCCTGACGTGCCAGGGCGCCACGCGCCTGGAGCGGGGCAAGGGCCCGCGCCACGTCGTCTTCCACCCGACACGTAAGGCCGCGTTCATCGTCCAGGAGCTCTCGTCGACGGTCTCGGCCTTTGCGTACGACGACGCCGCGCCCGCGGGTATGTTGGAAACGACGGACCCGCGGGCCTGCCTCAAATTAACGCAGTGCGTCTCGACGCTCCCGGACGATTATGATAATGCCTTTCACTGCGTCAACAGCTGTGTGGAAATCAACGAGCGCTTCGGGTGCACCGACAATTCTTCACTAAGTCATTTCTTGGCGATGACGCAGCCGTCCTGGCTCGGTCGAGCTGCGAGGCACCGGCATCGCCACGCCATCGAGCAGGCGTCGCGTCGATGGCGTGGAGGACGACGCGACGATTCAGCACGAACGCGCCGTAAAAGTTTGATTTCCACACAGGTCAACGGCATCTGGAAGGCCAAGAGCCATTCCTCCGAGATTCGTTTGGATGCGGCGGGGAACTGGCTGTTCGTGGGGAACCGGGGCCACGACAGCCTCGCGGTCTTCGCCGTGATGTTCGACGGCGCGACGCCGCGGCTGCGCCGGGCGCACGTGGTCAAGACGGGCGGCGCGTGCCCGCGGAACTTCGCCGTCCTCGACTCGCACGTCGTCGTGGGCAACCAGGACACGAACGAGCTGGTCGTCTTTCGGCGCGAGGTTGATGGAAATCTCACGGAGGTCTCGCGGCGGGCGCACCGCTCGCCGAACTTCCTGGCGCCGCTCGTAACGCCGCCGACGCTCGACACTCAGA
>JACLAA010007440.1_pt1 | contig 18669 bp, 11 predicted proteins | sample 8027891 | NCBI WGS metagenome assembly JACLAA01 (sample SAMN15724900, study PRJNA655200) | protist metagenome | isolation source: fluorescence activated cell sorting (FACS) single amplified genomes of... | place: Spain: Blaines Bay Microbial Observatory, Mediterranean Sea | collected 2016-01-19 | reverse complement strand
ACAGAACAACGCCGGGAAAAACCACGAGTGGTAAACGTTACGCATACGAGACTCATTCGTCTACCGAAATCAGACAAAGACCAACGTTTCGCATCTGCTCTTCACCCATCGAAAAAGTGTATCGCATACGGCGACGAGAGCGGTGGATGGAGAATGCTCGACACGAACACGGGAGAAGTCATCGCATCTTTTGAGAATTATGCCGTGTCTACGCAAGAGATATGTAACAGTCGAGTTACCTTTATCACCTTTGTAAACACGGGTAAAATATTGCTGTGCGGCGACGCTCGAGGCTGCGTATCCTTGTTCGATTTGACGCTCGCGAAACGGATTTTCTTTTTCCCGCATTCGCCTTTAGTAGCGTTACCATCGGTACCTTTAGCACCATCTACGACATGCGATACCGCAGAAGAAACGCTACTGCAGACGGCGCCGCCAAAGTTAGATTCTGAGTCTACGTACTGCGTCTTTATCAAGGGTACCGGCAACAACGGCGAGACAAACTCTACGACGACGCCTCTCGAAGCCGCGAAAACACCGGCGGTGAAAGGCATAGCGCTTTCGCCAAATGAATCCTTTGTCGCAGTAACGTACAAGCACTCCAACGTCTTCAAAATATTCGATTGCTGTTATTCGATGCCGAAGGAATCACTAGAAGAGAACTCCTTTCTCGTGTGCGAGATTAAGACCGAATGTTCGCCGGATATTTCGAGCGTAGATTTTATAAACGATACCACCGTAATCATCCGCGACGAGACGTCCGCGGCGTACAGAGTATCATTTTAATTCACATCAAATCGGCTATTATTGAATATATTATATACACAAACGCTGTTGGTTGATTCTGCTCTTGCTATTATTAGTGGATTCTTACTTCTCTTCTCTCTCTCTCTGTCTAAATTTTTTACTTCTTCTTGTTCGATACGCTCTTATCGTTCTCTTTGTCGTTACTCTCTTTCTCCTCTTCTTCCTTCTTCTTCTTCATCGCGTCTTCCTCAACGCCAACGCCGCCGTCGACGGTATCCTCTGCATCGTGCATGTCGCTCACCCGTTCGCGTTCTTTCTGTTCCATCTTGTTATTAATTAAATCGTGCAACGCGACCACAGTTCTTATGAGCGCGCCTAAATAAATTACCAACTGCGCGTCGTTCGTTTCCACCGCGAACGCCTTGACGTAACTCTCTAAATTCAAATTCGGTAACCCGTTGAACGCGTTTTGTAACTCCCCCAATATCTCCTGGTTCACCGGTAACTGATCGCTCAACACCAACTCCATGTATTTCTTAATCTCTTTTAATCTCGTTTCCAATCCTCTCAACGCTCTCGCTTTCTCTTTCACTTGCGTGCTCAGCGTACTCACCGTCGCGTCCTTCACGTCTCTCAGCAAATGCTCAACGCCAATCGCCTCCGGGTCGCTCGCCTCAATCGTACACGGCACGTGCTCGTGCGTCTTCTGCGCTTTCTGCGTCATCGTTCCGTCTTCCTTCACGTCCAACACCGCCCTGTACGCATTCGTCGGCGCGTCGTCCGCCGTCGGCGATAAGTTCACGATAACCAACACCGGATCCGCGCAATATTTCTCAAACAACTCCCCGATGTCTAAATCATTCTCCCGGATTTTCGGCCCGGTGGAATACCATCCGACCACTTTCTCCTTTGCGTGTATTCTCGAGTGCATTCGGTACATTTGTTCCGCGTACGCGTGATCCAAAAACCAAATCGACGCATCCGACGGGTCCTCCTCGAAAGGTACCGCGAACGACGACGTGATGTCCAGACGGTCGTTCGCCACGGAACCGAGTAAGACGCCGACGACGCGTCGTTTCGCCTGTTGGTTCGAATCGTCCTCGTCCTCGTCTTCTTGGTCGTCGTCCTCGTCGCCCTGATTGATTATGATGATGTTGTCAGCGCACATACGTTATTAAAAGAAAAAGAAGAGAGAAAACATCGATACAATCATCGCGCTTGAGAGAACACACACACAGAGAGAGAGAACAGAGAGAGATTGACATCATCATCATCATCACATCATCATCATCATCATCAAAATCAGATCGCAAAAAGTGGGAAAAAACAGAAGAGAAAAAACAAGCGTTGTGTATTACCTCGTCGACTCTTTTAAAGTGATCGACCACGGAGAGCAAAACTAACGGGTGGACGACGACGGAGTCGAAGTTTGATTTATTCGTACTCGCACTACTCGTCGTCTTTGTCTCCTTCTCGTCGTTGGCTGAATCCATGTCTTTCATCTCTCTTCTCTCTCTCTCTCTTGTGACAAGTGAAGAAAATTTTCTCCTTGTGTCTTTCAGTAAACAATTAGGTTTTAATACCCTAAACAACAATTTGCAAAATTTTTCAAAGAAAAAAAAACAACCAAGTGACACACAAAAATCATCAATTACATCTACTCACTACTCGTTGTCTCTTCTTCTTTGTTTTTTGCTCTCTTCTGTTCGAGAGAGAGAGAAGAAGAGAGAGAGAGCGTTTGTTGGTGTTTTTGTTTTTGTTTGTTTTTGGTGTGTTGAAAAGTCTTATTAAAGAGAGAGAGAGAGACCGATTGGAAATTCGATTCCTGAGACATTCATCAGCCGCCGGGTTGGGTGTTCTCTTCTGTTTTATCGAAAGTATTTTAAAGGAATAAAGAAAGAAGGTTAAATGGGTGTCCCGGCGTTTTACCGATGGCTCTCGGTGAAATACCCGAAAATCATCGCCGACGTCGTAGAAGATGAAGTCGTGGATACCAACGGGAATAAAGTGTTCGTGGATTCCTCGAAAGCGAACCCGAACGGGCAGGAGTTTGACAATCTGTATCTCGACATGAACGGGATCATCCACCCGTGTTTTCACCCGGAGGACCGACCGCCACCGACGACGGAGGAGGAAGTGTTTTTGAACATTTTCGAGTACATCGAGAGATTGTTTCTCATGATTCGACCGAGGAAGGTTTTATACATGGCCATCGACGGTGTCGCTCCGAGAGCGAAGATGAATCAACAGAGAAGTCGGAGATTTCGAGCGGCGCAAGAAGCCGAGGAGAAGAAAATCGAAGAGGAAAAGCTGAGAGAGAAATTACGAAGAGATGGGATCGAGGTACCGCCGAAAATTGAAAGCGGCGTTTTTGATTCCAACGTGATTACTCCAGGGACGCCGTTTATGGGACGATTAGCCGAAGCGTTAAAATTTTACGTGCGAAAGAAGCAAAATACAGATAAAGGGTGGAAAAACATCAAAGTTATCGTGAGCGACGCGAGCGTTCCGGGAGAAGGCGAGCACAAAGCGATGCATTACATTCGGCAACAGAGAGCGTGTGCGAATGGCGGCGGGTACGACCCAAACACGCGACACGTGGTGTACGGTTTAGACGCCGATTTAATCATGTTGGCTTTAGCGACGCACGAACCGCATTTTCATATTTTACGCGAAGTTGTCTTTCAACAGAAACCAAACGAATCGGCGCAAAACGGGGGCGCTGGTGCGATCGATAAAAACGCGAAGCAAATTGCAATCGCGAGGAAACCGTTTCAATTATTATCGGTGACCATATTACGGGAATATTTGGCGTTAGACTTGAGTCCGCACGTTTTACCGCAGACGTTTACCATCGACCGCGAACGGTTATTCGACGATTTCGTCTTTATGTGCTTCTTCGTCGGGAACGATTTTTTACCTCATTCGCCGACGTTGGAAATTCGAGAAGGCGCGATTGATTTATTGATGACCATTTATAAGCAGGAGTTGGGGAATTTAGGCGGACATTTAGTCGAAGACGGAACGCCGAATTTACGCCGGGTCGGACAATTCGTGCGAGCCGTGGCGCAATTCGAGGAACAGATTTTCCAAAAGAGAGCGAAACGCGAGGCGCAGATGCGGTCGAGAAGGAAACGCGAGAAAGACATGTCCAGACAGTTTTATAAGAAGAACAATCAAGGCAGTTTGGTTGGTAAAAGTGCTTTGGGTGGATCGATAAACGCGTCCGATCGCGCGCCGGCGTATATCGCGGCAAACACGAAAGGCGTGAAACGTAAATCAGCTCAATTTGCCGAGGTGAAACCCATTGGGAGAGACGCCGAGGCGAATGTTTCCGCCGCGGCCGCGTTGAAGGCGAAGTTGTTGGGAAAGAAAGTCGCGTTGGAATCTGAAAAAGCGTTAGCGAAAGAACAAAAAGAAGAAGAAGAAGAGATCAATGACAAAGGGAAGAAGAAAGCGAAATGTACAACCAAAGTCAAGGAAGAAGAAGAAGAAGAAGAAGAAGAGAAGGACGAGACCAAGAACAGCGTAAAAAACGCGAGCGATTTGTTCAACGAAATCAAGAAAGAAGAAGTCAAACAGGAAGGCGAAGATTCTGGATTTGAATCCATCGAAACCGACGACGACGTGCCGTTTGAGTTTGTCCAAGCAACCGGCGCGGACGCGAGGCCAGGCGATTGGCGGTGTCCGTCCGGTTGCGGCGACATGCAAAAAACGCGCAAATCGTGTTTTCGATGCGGATGTCCGAAACCGTCGGAAATCCCTCGGTTGAAAAAAGGCGACGCGATGGAAAAAGCGGTGTTTTTGAAACAGTTGGACGAGCTGTTGGAGAAGAAGAACGATCGAGAGGACGAGATGGAAGCGGATAACATTCGATTAGGGGAAATCGGATGGAAAGAGCGTTATTACGACACGAAGATGGGGTCGCACGATTTAAACTCGCGACGAAAAGTTGTTCGAGGCATGGTGGAAGAGTTCATAAGAGGTTTACTGTGGGTCTGTAAGTATTATTACGAGGGGTGTTGCTCTTGGGGTTGGTTTTATCCGTACCATTACGCGCCGTTCGCGACGGATATGGTGGATTTAGAACTCATCTCCACGGAATTCGAGCTTGGAAAACCTTTCAAACCGTTCGATCAGTTGATGGGCGTGTTACCTGCGGCTTCCGCGCACGCCTTACCTCCGGCGTTTTACCCGTTGATGACGGATGAGGACAGTCCAATCATTGATTTCTACCCGAAACATTTTGATTTGGACATGAACGGCAAACGCTTCGCATGGCAAGCAGTGGCACTGTTACCGTGGATCGATACCGACCGTTTACTCACGGAAACACGAAATTTGGATTGCACGTTAACGCCGGAAGAAGCGAACCGAAACACGATCAACATCGAGCTCTTATACGCGCACGAACAACTTTCAATTTCCAAGTGCATGTTGAAAATCGCCAACGTCGCGTCGAAAATTGACGACGAGGATATTCGCGAAAAATGTGCGCTGAAAATCCCCGCTGCTGATGCCGACGGCGCGTGTGGCGAAGTGCTCCCTTTGAAAACCTCGGACGGCGATTGTTGCCCGAAACAGATCGAGTCGCCGATGATGCGCGAAGAGAATATCAACGAGAATAGGGTTGTTTGCGCTCGGTATCGATTAGGCACGACGAAAGTGCCGCCGAGGTTGTTGGAAGGTACGGTGTTACCCAAACCTATATTGGACCAGAGCGACGTGCCACCACCACCAAAACTCTTCATCGAAGATTCTCGTTTGCGCGTGAACGTCGTAAGAACGAACGGGAACTCCGCCGGTTTGAACGACGCCGGTAAACGCATCCTCATGCAGTCTTTGCAGATGCAACAACGAGGAGGCGTCATGATGCCACCGCAACAACACGGCGCGTATCAGCAACCTCCCCCGCAATACTACCAGCAAATGCCACCAAATTTGGCCTACGCTCAACCACCACCACCACCGCCGGGTACGGGAGGCGCCGCCGCCGGATACTATCAACAACCGCCTCCCGGAGGAGGATACGCGCCCGGCGGTAATCGATTCGCCGCGTTACGAAGACCTCCACCGCCACCGCCTCCACCCGGTAATTGATACCAGTAATAATAAGAAGAAGAAGAACAACAACAATTAGTGAACATATTAATCCATTTATTAGATGCATTACGCGTGTTGCTTTTAAACATCATCGATCGTATTATTAAAGTTTGTCTCTCTCGTTTTCGAATGCGACACAACGCACGACGCGAATAAATACTCACAACAACACGTACTAAGAATAAATAAATAAAGAATGCGGTACGTCTCCACCCGAGGCGGCACTCATAAGTGTTCCTTACACGCCGCCTCCTTATTGAATCTCCCGAACGACCAAGGTTTGTTCGTCCCGCAGATGATTCCTAAACTCAATCGCGCGCAACTGAAACGCCTTCGCGGTTTAGGATTTGAAGATTTAGCGTTCGAGATTCTCCGCTTATTCATCACCGAAACGGACGTTCCGAAAGAGAAGTTACGGTCGATCGTGAAGAAGTGTTACAAAGGGTTCGACGAGAGCGATATCGTGGTGCCTTTGGTCGTTTTAGACGAAGATAGTGATGATGATGACGATAAGAAGAAGAAGAGTAAAAGTAAAAAATCTTCCGAAACGAAAGTGCAAATTCACGTGGCGGAGTTATTCCACGGACCGACGCTTTCGGTGAAAGATATTTCGCTCGCGTTCGCGGTGCAGATGATTGAGTTTTTTTTTAGCAAAAAACACGAACGCGCGAACGTGATCGTAGCGACGACGGGAGATACCGGGCCGGCAACGCTGGATGCGATTGAAAAGTTCGGGAACAATCGCATCGATTGTTGGTGTCTGTACCCGAGCGGGAAGATTTCGAAAGCGCAGGAAAGGCAGATGACGACGAAGAGAGGTGAAAATGTGAACGCGATTGAAGTGAAAGAGTGCGAAAGAGGGTGCGACGATATCGACGACGTGTGCTCGAAGATCTTTGCGGACGAGGAGTTTGTGCAAAGGAACGGGATCACGTCGTTGAATAGCTGTAACATTTTGAGGATTTTAGCGCAACTGCCTCATTTTTTTTGGTGCTATTTTAGAACCATGCACGGGAAGACGACGGAGGAGGAGATTGAGAACCACACGATGACGTGCGTGGTGCCGACTGGGGCGATGGGACACGCGTTCACCGCTCAGCTAGCTCGAGAGATGGGTTTGCCCATGACGGAAGTGGTTTTAGCGACCAACGCGAACGGAGCTGCGCACGAGATTGCGATGACTGGTGAGATTGTGAAAAAGAGCAAAGCAGAGAAGACAGTCGCGTCGGCGATGGATTGCGTGATGCCATATAACTTGTGGCGAGTTGTATATTATTGCGCGGAAGGCGATACCGAAATTTTACGGAGGATTCAAGATACGTACGAATTTTACGGACACGCGACGTTGCCGAAGAAAGTTTTGAGAAATTTCAGAGAGACATTTTTGACCGCGGAGGTGTCGGATTACGACACTTTTGAAAGCATGAAATATAACTTGGACGTGCACAAATACTTGGCATGTCCGCACACGGCAGTAGCTCTACACGCAGCGCAATCGATGGGTTTGAACAACCACGACGGTGAAAACGCTCTCGTCGTTCTGGCGACGGCGCATCCGGGCAAATTCATAGACGCGGTCCAAATAGCTCTCGAGACGGAGGACGTTCCGAAAATGGCAAAACACAAAACCCTCGAAGATGCGAAAATGTCTTTCCAGCGCAAACGAGAGACGAACTTGGAGAATTTAGAGATTGCTTTACGAACCGATATCGACGCGACGTCTCGAGCCAGACGAGGCAGGTACGTCAATTTGACCAAAGAGAGAGCGGCGGGAGTTCTACACGAGAAGTACTTGAGAGGCAACGAACCCGCCATTCCAGCGTTTTCGGTGAGCAACCAACGAGACGACCAAAACCCAACTAGTAGTAGCCAAATGGGTCAAATCCGTTCCTCGACGTCACCGCCGTCCGCGACAAATGCCGCCGCCGCCCCCGCGAATAGTAGCGCTCGCGCGGATGAAGAAGACGAAGACGAGGACGACGAAGAAGAAGTCACGTCCAAGAAGAAGAAACCGAAATCCAAAACCAAACAACAACTGGAACTCGAACAACTAAAGTGGACGAGATGGACGCGCCGTCTCTCCATCCTCGCCGCCTGTGTCTCCTTCCACCTCGTCCTCCGCGACCCGAACCGCAAAAACGACATACCCTTCGTCGACACGTTCGGTAAAAAAGCCAACGCGTTTGTCGAAGAGAAAAAGAAAGAGATTGAATCTCTTCTCGAGAAGAGAGAAGAGGAAAAGAAACAAAGACAAAAACGCGGGAAAAACGAAAAGAGTAGTGAAACGTTGTTGATCGAACCAAAGGTGTACATCAGGGAGAGAATAGGGAAAGCCAGGCCGCAGAATCCCGCGTTCGATGTCGCTCGGTAATACTATATGCAGTTGTAGTAGGGGAGTAAAAAAAATGAGGGAAATTTTGTCTCGAGTTCCCTCAAAAGACAAATACAAGAACTACGAGTACCCCACTAATAGTCTTCTCATTCACGCGCATAAACCACACAAAACACCGGCATAAAACGCGATTTCTCTCTCACTCTGTGCGTCAAAACACGTTCACTTTTACGACGACGATTTGAAGCATCCATTATTCTTCAACGGTGACACCAACAACACAGCAGAAAGAGCACAACGAAAATGGCAAAAAGAAAACGGCGGGGAGATGATGAATCTTCGTCCTCTGAATCCTCTTCGTCGTCTTCGGAGAGCGAAACGGGAGGATCTTCGTCCTCCTCGTATTCGTCCTCCTCCTCCTCTTCCGAAGAAAGAAGACGACGAAAGAAGACGAAGAAGACGAAGAGAAACGACGACGATGACATCAACACAAAGATGAAGGACAAAAAGCTCCTTCAGAGAAGGAAAGATTTGCTGAAAAAAATTCGACTGTATGAACGCGCGAGCGAACGCGCGGCGGATTTCATGAAGAAAAAGGAGGAGAACGATGGTGATGATCGGGGTTGGGAACGACGAGGAGGACAACGACCGGCGCCGAGACGGTTTCAAAGGCCACCACCGTCGAATACTCGTAGTAGTATTAACGACGACGACAGAGGGAGAGGAACCAGAGAATACGAGGGACCGATGGATCGAGAACGGATGGCGACGACGACGAAAAACGAGTGGACGAGAGAAAAGGAACAGAGAACAAAGGCGTTTGTGCCGCCACCGCCGAAGAAAATGAGAGCAAACATCGAAGAGCGTGATGATGCGAACAACGACGACGGAGAAGAAGACGGAGAGGTGAAAGAAGAAGGAGAGCGGAAGGAGAAGTTCGTGCCGCTGCCCGGGGAGATGACGATGAAAGCGGCGCCGTACGTGCCGCCTTCGAAACAAAAAGCGGCCAAGACGTGGACGAGACCGTCGGGTAACTTGAATGCGAATAGAAACAGAGCGGACGGGCCAAAAATTCCTGAAATCGGGAGCAGAGGATTTGCCAGACAACGCTCCGTATCGCCCGGGATACACGCGAAAGATTTGGCGCCGTGGACGATGAGCGAGCCGGCGCAGAAACCCGAAAAAGCGGCGGGGGAGGAGAGAGAAAAGCCAAAAAACATCCCGGAGACGATACCAGAGGAGAAAGAGATAGACGTCCCGCCACCACCGCCACCGGCAGCAGCAGCAGCAGCAGTAGCAGCAGTAGCGGCGGCGACTAGAGCGCCGAGAAAGCGAACGTCGAAATCTCCATCTCCCGCGCCAGAAGAACAACCACGACGCTCAACGCGCCGCTCCAAAAGCGCTTCCGTCGAACCCCATCCTCCGCCGCCTGAAAAAAATGACAAAGCGACGACTTTGAGCAAACGAACCGTGAAAGAACTCAAAGAAATGTTAACCGCGAAAGGTTTGAACACGGATGGATTGAAAGCCGATTTAGTGCAACGACTGCTCGAAGAGTAATACTAATAATACGAATACTAGTAATACGAATACTACTCGTACTCCTATCACCAATACCCGCTGCTTTGGTAGAGCAAACTTCGTTTTTTATGTGCCATTTTTCGAGCGTTTTTGACGTTTTACATCTTTCCTTCTTGGGGTCGAATGCCTCACATCAAACAACAGTCCTTTTCTGTTGTACCTTTACACGCGCAGGAGAAGACAAAGACAAAGACAAAGAGGACAAAGACTTTTGCATAATCTCTCGGCACTAGAAAAGAGAGTAAGATGATACAAACGTTGGACATGTCCTCCAACGACAACAAAAATACTCCAACGACACGAATCAAATCGCTCGTCTCCGTCTCCGGGTACACCGGGAAAGTTCTGCGCATCGGATGCTCGACTTTGACGACGACAAAGCAGCAAAACGAAGAAAACGAAGAAGGAAAGAAGGCTTTTACTGAGGACGACATTTTGGAGGAGGAAAAAGAGGAGGACATATTCTTAAACGCAGCCGAGGCGGACCGGAAAACGACGTTAAATTTGAATTCCGATCCTTCGAGAGGAGGAGGAGGAGGAGGAGGAGAACAAGGCGGCGAGAAGACGACGACGACGAAAGGGGATGATGCGCAAAAAAACGAGGACGATGAAGACGAAGAGGAAGATGAAGACGAAGACGAGCAAGAAGAATCGGAAGACGAGACGAACGAAGTGGACGTCGGTCGAGACTGGGCGACGATGCAAATCGTTTTAGACCGGCAACCGCAGGCGGACGCCATGTTGCAACTCTGGAAACGCGATAAAGGAAAGTGGTTGATTGAATCGAAGAAACGATGGAAGAAAAGACACGACGAGTTAACCGCGAGGAGGAAGAAGGAAGATCCGAATTATACCAGCGGGATTGTCGCGGGAGATCGAGCGAGGAGAGCGGACGAGTTGAGCTTTGTGAACCGAGGGAGCAGGGCGATGAACGCCATGCAGAGAGGACAGATAAACGCAGACGCGCACATGGCGGCGTTCGGGAGACCGGTGAAAGTGGCGGTGAATTTAGCGACGCTGACAAAGCTTGGATTTCTGTTAAAAGGGAAGAAGAAGATGTTTGTCGTGTATTTAGGGAACGTGTATACTGGAGATTTGACCGAGGAAGGGGAGATTATTTGCGGGTGCAAAGTGGGCAGCTGCGATCGGAGAGTGTACACGAGTCCGTCGGCGTGGGCGATTCATTGTAAACGGAACGTGAATCCATCCAAAAAAGCAGACGACGGTTGGAAATCCGCTCGGTACGGTAATCCAGAAGGGTACGCGTTGGAACATTTCAAAGGCGTGTACGACGCGTGGCGACGAGGCATAGATTTGACAGACACACACGGCGCGGGAGCGGTTGCGAAGAAGGAAGAGGAGGACGACGACGACGACGCGGATATGGTCAACGACGCGGCGAAAGAGCCGGATAGTTTAGAAAAGAGACAAAGAGATGCCGCAACAGCGGAGAAGGCGTTCGTTTACCCTTTACCGGAAGGGACGCATTACGAGCCGGACGACGAGGACTCCGAAGAAGAGGAAGAAGAAGAGAAGGACGACGGCGACGACAAGATGGACGTAGACGATTGAAGAGAGTCGAAAGCATTAGCGAGCGAATGATGGAAAAGAAACGAACGAACGAAAGTACCCGTATTTTTTCCTCAACTCAAGACTTGTAATAATATTGATATTATAATGGTTTTTATATATAGTAACTCACGATACGATGCTTGCTCTCACGCGCTTCTTCGTATCTCTTTCTTTCTCTTTCTTTCTCTCTCTCTCTCTTTCTCTCCTTCACACACACACACACTCACTCACTCACACACACACACTATTTTCACGCAGTGCATTAATTGTGCTGAAATCGACACGCGTCGCCTCGATCGCACCGCCCTTCTTGGAACGCGTAACACGAGCCGGAAGCTTTCGGCGGGGCGGCGTTTTTATCGTGAGCAAATCGACACGAATCGCCTCTCGTGCACTCACCCTTCAAAAACGCAAAGCAGACGCCGCCACCGCCGCCACCGCCGCCTCCACCTCTCGACGGCGGTCGGGAACCGCCACCTCCGCCTTCTTCGTGCGAGAACTTGCACGAATCGCCTCTGGTACACTCGCCTCTTTGATGCGCGTAGCACACCGGAGCGCCGCCGCCGCCGCCGCCGCCCCCGTACGTCGGTTCAGACCCGTGCGAAAACCTGCAATTCTCTCCTCTGGTGCACTCACCTCTTTCGTACGCGTAACACTTCGGCTTATCTTCTCCAAACCTCGCTTTCTTCGCAATTTTGCACGCCTCGCATCTCGTCGGCTTGTTTTCCCACCCTTTCGAAGCGTAAAACTCTTGCTCGCCGGAGGTAAACACAAAGTCTTCCGCGCAGTCTCGGCAGGATAACGTTTCGTCTTCGAACGTATCCAAGACTTTCCCGCCGACTATTTGCTTGTCCGACTTTTTGTGCACTTTGAAATCGCCATCATCATCTTCCTCGTCCTGCGTAATAATAAGAAAATTTTTGGTGTTAGTTTGGTAAAACAGGGGGAAAAACGGGGTGGCGGCGGCGCCTCTTTCTCACGAAATCATCTTAATCTCTCTCTCTCTCTTTTTAATCACTCTCGTGTCAAGAGAGAGAGAAGACGTCGAAGAGCACAACATAAAACAACGAATACTACTTACCTTCTTCGTGTCCTCCTCTTTAGTATTCTCGATGGTCGCAGGTTCCGGCTCTTTCCTTTTCTTCTCTTTCTTTTCTTTCTTTTCTTTCGAGGGAGATTCAGAGTCTTTCTTCTCTTTCTTTTCTTTCTTCTCTTTCTTCTCTTTCTTTTCTTTGGACATGATCTCAGGTCTTTGTCTTATATTCTTTGGTGTTTGTGTTGTTGGTGTTGCTGCGTAGAGTTGTTGTGTCGTGTAATCAAACAGAGCGATTACAATGCGGTGAAAGAGTTGTTTGTTACCAAAATCAGGCCTTGCTATTGTTTAGGGTTGCAAATTGAAGAACAAATTAGGGAGGAGCGAGATACTTTACATATGGCATACGCATACGCGGCAAGTCCCAAAAATCGTGTACTATAATACAGTATTTTACAAACGCAGCAAATGACTAAAATTTTCATCATACGGTGGGATATTCCTCCATTTTCGAACTCTTCTTTTTCGGTTCTGGAAAGTTAATCTCGAGCCACGCGTCGGATCCTTTCAGCGGCAATTGGTCTTCTTCGCCTTTCGCGATTTTTTTTTCGAGAAGTAGGATATCGCCGACGCGCCAATCGTTTGCGTCCTTTTCCACGAAGCTTCCCACGCCAAGCGGGTCGCTTTCGTCGTCGTTTACGTCGTCGCTCGTTTTCATCTTCGCGAACAAAAAGCGCACGCCTTTCTTGGAAGAAGAAGAAGAAGAAGAAGACTTTTCGAATGTAACGGGACCTGTTACGCCTGTACGAAGCGCGTGGCAGACGTACGTTCCGGGCCAATTTTTATCTCCGCCAAACGCAGCCGCCATCGCATCCGTATCGAAATGGAATTGCAAACCGTTTTCTGAAACGGAAAGGACGTCTATACTCGTCGAACACCCGACAATATTTGCGTGAAGCCCGCCTCCCGATCTGTACGACGAGCCGGGAAGTTTATGAAGATCCGTATCCGGCCACGTGACTCGAATAGACCTCGCGTCGTCAATCGGCTGCGCGAAAGCGCGTCCCCACGCGACTTTGTCACGACTCAAAGGAACTTCGTGCCACTGACCGTCCGAGCGAAGCGCTTTGACGTTAAAACATAAGCTCTCGTAAGGCGCGTCCGTGTGTACGCCACAAACTCGAATTCCGACGTTGGATTTGTCGAGTACAAACTCCACGTCGAGTTCTTTCCAGAAGTGACCGACTAAACCCGCGTTTCCGAATCGAATCATTTCCCCGGGCAAGTTCCATCCAGTTTGCGAGTGCGTTTTATACTCAGAGATACTGAGAGGAAAAGTAAGAGGTGGCATGGATTCCAAGTCGCTGTAATTCAACAACGTCACCGTATCTCCAACTTCCCAATCGTTCTCTTTGGCGTATCCAGCCGGGTTCCAACACCCAACCCCTTCGCCATTTGGACCGCCCCAAACGCAAATGGCTTTGTTTCCATCTGTCCCGTTCCTTCTCGCTACGAACGACGCTCCAGAACCGCCTTTTATTTCCTGCGTCTTATACGCTTCCGCATCTTCGCACGCCCACTCGCCGACGACGTTTGTTAAATCGACCATCTTGAATCGGAAAAACTTTCCTCTCGGCTCGTTCTTCGCCGGATCTGGAAACTCGACGCTCGTCACTTTGAACTCCGGCGCGATAGCAACCACGCGGCGTCTTGGAAACAGAAATCTTTCTCTGATGATATCATCGTCATCATCTCGTTCACGAACACTATCACTACTACCGTTATTATTATTATTATTATTACTATTACTATCAATAGTATTATCATTACTATTTTTACTTCCAACATTGCTCTCATTCATCACGAGGAAACGCAGCGCGGAGTCTTTCACGTGCTGTTCGATCAAATCGCGAATCGCAAAGTTCGGCGCGATATCGTCGACGCCCATTCGCGCGGAAGGATTGAGCGGGTCCGTCCCTCTTTTTTCCACCCATTCCTGAAGCGCTTCTCGCTCGTACGTTCGCCCAGATTTCACGGACAAAGCTGGCTCTTTCATAACTCTCAGCGTTATCGCGCATATGAATGATTCGGGAGTACCATCGATGAACTGTTGAGAGTCTTCCAAAGCGGATGGGATTATCAGCGCGGGTGGCCACTTCATTTGATTCTGAAGTTTTGTTTTGTGCGTGTCGAAATAAAAATAGCTAAATATATAATATTACAATCGACAGCCGTGTCGCATGGTTGGCCTTCCGTGAGGACAGTTCCACGGCCTCTCCAACGTGGATAAGTTTTGCAAGATTTTCTTCATCCTGCGACGCGACAAAGGCGCGCCGATCATGATCGACGACCGACAGGCTCTCATGGCGAGCATGTTTCGGACTTTACTCGGACGGAGGACGGTTTTAGTACTACCGCCGGCATCAGCGGCGGAGTTTTTTAATAAACCGACGGAAAGTTGAGAACGAACTGGGACGGCGTATTCTCCCTCGTCGAGCATTGCGACGAGTTCGTGGACGTCCGAGGCGTCGAAGACGGTGTCTTTGCTAAATGGGACCGCGGCGAGCGCCAAGCGAGAGGAGGAGGATTCATCGCCCGGAAAGTCGGGAGGAGATGTTGCAACGTCACAAAACCCGAACCCGTTCATTAAGAACGTCTTTTTGTTCGATCTCGCGATCTGTTCCTCCGCCGGTGACAGTTCCAACCGTTGCGGTTGAATCAACGGTTGCTTGTTCAACGTCGTCGTTTTTTGTAGTCGCTCGAAATTGTAAATCTCGTCGCTGGCGTGTTGATCGACGATGAATACATCGGTATTGTCGCGAACGACAATGATGAAGCCGAGATTAAACTGTCCGACGACGCGAACGTTGGCAAACTCGGATTTATCGAACCGCCGGATGAGCGCGTTGGTTGCCGCCGCGTTATCTTGGTTGTGTAAAGAAGCTTCTTTCAGCAACTCGGCATCCGCGGAGGCTTTTTTCTCCCGTTCGAGCGCTAAGCGTTTCTCTCTTTTCGCTCGTTTCAACCTCTTTGCGCGAACGACATCGATATTAAACTCGACTTCTTTAAGCGTTTGTTGTTGTTGTTGTCGTTGTTGTTGAGCGTTTCGATGCTCAAAGTTATTTTCTTTCTCGCCGTCTGCGTCGTTTTCCATTTCATTCTCCTCCGCTTCGGTCGTCGCGTTTAGATCATCGATTACTTTGCGCTTCTTCGACGCAATTTTACCCGCCATCGTCGCTTTCATCGCGAATGGGTCGAAATCTGCATCCTTCATGTCGTCGTCGTCGTTTTCCGAATCCGACGGTAACATCACCGCGCGTTCCTTGTATGTCTCGGGTAACGATTGAAACTTGGTCTCCGTGTTTTCAACCGCGGCGATTTCTGCCGCAATCTTATCGATAACGGCTGCGTTTCTCCTTTGCGTGGCAGGTACAGCTTCTCGAGTGAAACCAAAGGCTTGTAAATCTGTTTGCTGCTGCTGTTGTTGTTGTTGCGTCGAAGCGTCGGCGGAAACTCGCATCGGCTCCTCCTCTTTGACTTGGATTGGCGCCACGGGTAACGCGCAAGCGATACCTTCTCCTCCTTGTTCTCCATCGCTGTCGTCAATCACTTCAAACTCATCGGTATCAATCATCGTCGTACCCTTCATCGGGCCATCAATCAACGCGTCTGCTGGCGTCATCGGCAGCTGCGACAGATCCACCCCGGTTGCTCTAAAATTCCTCACGAGACCATCCGCCGACCCTCTTTCTCCGTTCCCGCCAACCGCGCGTTCGAACGCTTTCTTAATCCCGTTCCTAAAGTACATCAATATGTCGTGTTCGTTCGTAAACATGACCGTTCTCTTATCAGGAGAGACGTTCACGTCCACGAGATGTTTCGGCACTTCAAAATTCAACGCGCAGGACGGATAATTTGCGTTCGTCGTCGTCGCGTTGTACGCGCGAAACGTTTCGTTCAGAGTTTTCGCGATTTTCGGATAATCTACCGGGCGTCCGTTGACGTACAAGAATTGCCGATCTGCCGAGGCTCGCGCGGAGGTTTTCTTATTTTCGAGACCGGGCAAAGAGACCCACCCTGTACATCGTCCGAAACGATCGTCGTCGTCGTTATCTACATCCTCTACACCCTCTTCTTCTTCTTCTTTTACTTCTTCTTCTAAAATTTCATCCGCGCTCTTCTCTCGCTCTAAACCGATATCGATTTCAAACACGCTCTCCGCCGTTCTCGCGCCGAAGACCGACGCCACGCGATCGCGGAAACCACCACCACCATTCGACGAAGCAGAAGCTCGACATTGCAACACCGTCTGCCTGGCGCCGTTTTTACCTTGCTGGTGCGTGGCGACGAATCGACACCCGCTCGTTTCCGAGGCCAACGCGTAGCCTTGTAAAACCCGCAACAACTTTGCATACTCTTTCGCTTTGTTTCGTTCAAACTGTTTCCGTCTCACCGGCAAGGGATGAAATAACTTCTCAACTCTCACGGTCGTTCCAACCGACCGCGCGCAAATCTCCTCCGTCTCGACGTCGCCGTTTTTATCGAACGTCACCTTCACGCCTTCCTCATCGCTCGAAGTTCTCGTGGTGATTATCAATCGCTCGCACGTCCCACACAACGACGACAACGCTTCGCCTCGAAACCCAAACGTATCCACACCATCCTCTAAATCCTGAAATGTTCTCAGTTTCGACGTCGCGTATTTCATCGTCAACATCTTCACGTCCTCTCTCGCAACTCCCGAACCGTTATCGCTCACCTCGACGGATTCCAATCCAAACTCTCGGACTCGAATTTCCACGTTCGTCGCCCCGGCGTCTGCGCTGTTCTCGATGAGTTCTTTCGCACACGAGGAGATGTCCAAGATGACTTGGCCGGAGCATATTCTGTGCACGGAGGAGGGGTCGATCGATTGAATAGTAGTACTAGTATTCCTCATCCTTATATTAAGTGTGCTTTGTGTGATATAAAATGCCGTTCGTTGTTTTTTCCCAAGGAAAGATTCAAAATTTTTGTTTAGGGCTTCAAACCCTAACTAAGAGGCTGCCAAGGTTTTTGTCTCTCTGTAAGGAAAAGAACGGATCCAATTTCATCAGATTTTATTCGTTGTGTAGAGATATCACATATAAAATGGCAGGCCCCACGGTGTACCACGGCGTGGCGCAAAAAGTCTACCTCGTGAAAGAAGCCGTCATCGGGATGTCCTTAGGTTTAGTCGCCGGGGCGGTTTGGAAGTATTCGCACTGGGAAAGACGAAAGGAAATTCAAAGCTATTACGACAAGAAATCATCCAAATGATCTCTCTTTTCTATTCGTAGTATTATTATACGCGTCGTGCGTGGCAGAGAAGGCGTTGTTGAAAATAGAGAGAGGTTGTGATCGAATAAAACACTACAGTTGTACTACTAATACTACGCGTTGTTTTCCCGCGTATTCTTCGTTATTGTTAGTAAAGGAAAGAGAAAGGAGAGAATGATGGAAGGGATAAAGCCCCCCTTATGTGTGAAAATAGACTTCTTGCGAGAAAAGAGAGCGAGACGAGAGACATCTTCTTTTCAGCGAAACTGCACTCATAATACTCTATTAGTATTATACTCGTATTACTACTACTAAAACTACTACTTGCGTCTTCTATTCGTGGCGACGTGTTTCCTTTCGTTTGGATTCTTCTTGACGTTCCCGCCGCCGATGCTTATGATCGTCTTTTGCGCGTCGCCGACGTGTTTGTATTCGCCGTATTTATCCTCGCTAAACTCGCAGTTGAACACGTCCTCGGTTTTCTTGGAGATATTGTTCAGCTCGCGCTCTTTTTTGGTGATTTTACGTCCGATGAGTTGATCTTCGCGGAGGATGGGTTCCATCTTTTTACCCGTTCGGCCGGATTTAGGCATCGGGATTGAATATTTCGTGCCTTTTAAGACGTGTTTGTTTCGGACGCCGTAGTGTTCGGCGCCGTCCGAGCCGGTGAATTTTTCAACCCGTTCCAAGGCGTTGTTGCCGCACTTCGGGCAGAAGACGCGTTGCGTGTTGGCAGTGACGGTTTCGCACGCGTGGCAACGCAAGACCCATCGTCTGACTTCTTTCACGCGCATGCCGTCCGGGGTGAACAGTTTCAAACCGAGTTGTAAGATGACGTTTTGCATGGCGTAATCGGCGGTGACGACGGAGACGAGAGAGTTTTGCCGTTTTTGTTCGTGCTTTTGTTGCTCCTCGGTCAAGATTTGCGTTTTCTCCGTGTATTGACTGAGCGCGTCGTCGTCGTTTCCTTCTTCTTCTTCTTCTTCTTCATCGTCGTCGTCTT
>JACLAA010001524.1_pt1 | contig 18678 bp, 9 predicted proteins | sample 8027891 | NCBI WGS metagenome assembly JACLAA01 (sample SAMN15724900, study PRJNA655200) | protist metagenome | isolation source: fluorescence activated cell sorting (FACS) single amplified genomes of... | place: Spain: Blaines Bay Microbial Observatory, Mediterranean Sea | collected 2016-01-19 | reverse complement strand
AGCCATCGAAGTTGGGGATGATATGTTTTAGTAGCTGCAGCTTTGCGTGCAGTTGCCTGAATGGAAATTACAGCAGCGAGCTTTTTACGAATATGATAAATTCGTCGCCGCCCTAGTTTACCGCGAGCAAACCTCTGAATTGTGATGCTAGAATGATTCAAGTATTTTCTTCTAGCATGATATTGAGCCAACCACGCGCGCGCACACTGCTGTAGTTCAACAACATAGCCTCTCTGTGTTTTTGCGTCTGCAGCGCTGTCACGAAGTCGCTGTTGCAGCAACCTCGACTGTACACGTGAGGCACAGGAGTAGGCTCGGTAAATAGCCCCAACTTTGACAACAGCCAATAATCTGGTGGATCTTCCAGCTATCCTACAGGGGACGCCAGCGCTTGCAGACGCCACGAGAAATTGTCTGTATGCTCGAACCACAGAGCGTCTCCATTGATTGGGATATGTACTTACTGAATTGCTATCTGCTATAAATGTTCGTAAAGACGCTAGTCGTTGAACACGATACTTGTGCCGTGCCATAACATCAACACGAGCATCGAGGTGCATCTGCTTTACGACTAGCATTGCGGCCCGCCGACGATATAGCGTTTGAACATTAATCGCGATCAATTCTGTTATATGAGTTACCTGCGCGAAGCAATGATGTCATTTTCTATAAAAGGACGACTTTAAGACTCTAGCTAACGGACGGTCCTGTCTGCCAAACGGCGATGGCGACGCTGTGTGCGAGAGATCAAACGCAAAATACAACCGCGGATAACATTGGCACTGAGCTCACGAAGATAATCATGCTTGAACCGTAGCTGGCGCATTTGTGCGCGCTTTCGCCAATACTTTTGAAGTGAAACGGCAGCACCATGAGTCTGGAAGTTTTTCCGCTGCCCAAGAGATCGCCCCTGGACAAATTGTGTAAGTTTCATCGAAAGAGCTGTCACACGTGCTATGCCAGCGCTTTTGTAACTCTGCTTTCTTCGCCAATGACACTGTATCAAGAGAACTGTCGACATCAATATCAAGCTTCCTTGACGCAACTTGGTCAGGGTGAAATTTCCAACACGACCACGAGCGTAATACTGTAAAATAGCCAAGGCATTGGTGTACTCAGAATGTTGCTGCGCTGACGATCTTGACATGGTGTTGCGAGCAGTTTTCTGTGCAGTATCAACTGCCATCTGCCTGACTCTTATGAGCTGAATCAGTGAACAGTGTTCGCGCCTGGCCTGCAATGTTCGTAGCTTTGCTTGGTTGTGCATCTCAATGCAAGCAAGCCACCGTCGAGCAGCACATTGAATGGTCACGGATGGACTCGCCTTGGCTCTTCCCATTTTCTCGATAAAAAGCGGCTTCGAAATCCTAACATGACCGCGTCGTAGTACATGTCTGTACCTCGGACCTGATTTCAACCTACGTAAGCACACTACACTAGCAAATGCAAACGACCACGAGACACGTGAGTCAGACTTGCTTGGTGAAGTCCCAAATGAGGACTCAATGCTCAAAAGTCTTGGTTTTGTTGCTAGATTCATTTCAGCCGCCAATGCCGATAGCTCCGTAGATTGCAGCCTACGGTTATCCGGTATGTTCTGCTGTGCATGACCTTTTCCTGTACGTTTCACAGAGTCGTACAAGAAAGGATACTTGAGACTAGCTTCTGTGACTACATGGTGTTCAAAGTTTGAAATTGAGAGCATGGATGTGGGGGATAAACACAATTCTTGGCGACCAAGAGCACTTAGCTGTGTTTGCAGTCGTTCCGTCCTCGATTTCGCCACGCCTGACGCTGGGACACAATTTAATTGACGATGCTCTACTTCGGTAAGTAAACCCAGTGATGGAGGTGTATTCGCCGGTTGCGTTGTGACCGCAGATACAGGCTCGCATTGCCTCTGTGTCATCATATTAGTTTCATTGGTGCGATCACATGCGACGTTATACAATTGCCGTACTAGTTGTACCACGGTACCGTACCTGCTATGATATGGCCACGTATCCTTGTATTTACGTCTATGATGCTCCGGGTATTAAACCCAGCAGCCTTTGGCAGTTATGGAGCAGGAATTTTATATTCCTAAGCTGGGATTAGTTCCCATATGTATACGTCCTGTTCGACCTGTCGCAGATCAGTATGATCTGCTGGCGAGCTAAATTGTTATAACAATTTGCTCAGGCACTGCCAAAGGGGCTTATGGTAATTCCCCTAAAGGTGGGGTTTTTCCCCGGAACTTCTTGTTCAACCTTTGAATCCAATTGGTGGATCGTTATGATCCCGCGGCGCCCGTGATGAGAGGGTTCAACAGCCCTCTGTTTACAGGAGGAGCTTTAATGAGAACCCCAGGGGCTGTCCCGAACCTATGTAAGGCTGACTCAGGTCTGTCAGCTATGATTGGTATCTTGGTAGCCTGTCGCGTTTAGACCACGCCTCCCGAGCCGCTGACACGTCTAGGTACTGTCGCGTTTAGACCACGCCTCCCGAGCCGCTGACACGTCTAGGTCTTTGCGCCGTAAATTCGGGTTTACCCTAATTTCTCGGCGCGGAGGAGTCGTGGTCTATACTCGACAGCTTGGTAGCAATATCGTCACACCTAGTGGCTCGCTACAAGATACTTTCTTATACTTGCTCGTGTCCAATAGCGCTCCGATTGTGAGAGCGCAGGACAAAGGAGCAAGAACTTTTTGGATTGGGGGTGTGGGTGCGGGTGCGGGTGCTATTTGGTGAATAGACCTTCTCCGATGGCTGAGCAGCCCCTCGCAGCACCTGCGCCGGCGCCGTCGCTGACCTTATAATAGAAAATAAAAAATTAGGTGGTTACTGTTACCGCACCCGGTTGCTCATATTTGGCGAGCACCGAGAGATAGCGGCAATGCTTCCGCCGTTTAGGTGGCCGGAGGTGCCGGAATTAGCGCCACAGCCACTTCGCGGGATTTTGGATGACGTGAGTGTCGTCCAGCAAACGAGAAACTGGGCCCTTGAAGGAGAATATTGAAGGAGAATATTAAGCTTTCTCATTACTACCCGGAAATGGCAACTTGAACTCGAAGGACTGCTAGATGCCCCCCCGGCCTGGAGTCTGCCAGTGGCCAGGACTGCCGTCAGTGACCCCTCCCAAACCCCGACTGGAATTGACTATGGTGGCGGGGGGAGTAAACCCCGGAAGCCACTAGAAAATTGAATGGCGACTAGCGAATTGACTGATAAGGATGCCCATCTCTATAGGTCCATCGATGAAAAGACCAAATTTCCTGGTGGATCGTGGACGTTGCGGCCAGACTGGCTACAAAAACTTTCGCTGCATGCAAGATTTTAGGTGAACAGGCGGCCCAAGACGAATAACAGCAGGACGTAATCATTTTGAAGCCTTGGTACTTATCAACAGTGTTAATTTGCGGGAGCCCATATCGTGGGTCCCTTGCACACCTTTTTCTCAGGGGACGGGCAGTGGCGACGCCTCAGTCGCGCCTCAGCCTTGTCATCGGGATCAGCGCGCCGTACCAGACCCTCTAACGTTCCCCGGCCTCGCGTGGCACGTCTGCGATCTGAGACCATGTCAATGAAACGGGTGATTCCCGACTCGCTGACTTGGTATACTAGGCCCCTTCCTGCCGGCGAAATAATTCTTCTCAGAGCGTATTGCCTTAAGATAAGCAAAAGTACCTATCGACCTCGGCCAGCTGATGGACGGTTGACAAAGGTGGTGTTGAGTATGCGTTCCATTTCTTCCTCTTGACACAGTCGAAAGAATTGTGCTGTCTGACGTTCGATAAGAGTTTTAAAGGTAAGCCTTCCAACATACAGCTCAGAAAGTAGGAATAGTATCATCATTGAACCTGCCGCAGTATCAAAGGGGAACACCTAATTCGCAATTTTTGGGTCTAGAAAATTTAAATCAATGTATTTTATACCGGATCTTGGAGAAATGTGAGAAATAATATCGCAACAAGCTGTGGGAATATAGTGAGAAGCAAGAATGCAGATATCATTGGGACTTTTTCCAAGAGATTTCCAATATATCCAAGTCCTATTCTAACAATTTCAATACAACACCACAGTGAAAATATGGGCAATGTCAAAATGAATAAGATGCTATTTTGGAACTTGTAGTTCTGTAACTTGTTCAGGAGACAGCCACCACATATAGCAAAGTAAAGCAACGAGAACCTACTTTGATCTATCAGCAGGCTTTTTTAAAAAACAAAGACACACATTCCCTGGTAGAAAATGACTTGTTGGAGACCCAACGAAGACTTAATCTCTACCATATCGATAGTCTGAAATAGTCTCATCGGTAATCACGGAAATAATTGCTTCGAAACGATTTTACAAGTTCTGATACCGTACCTACGGTACCTACCGATAATATTATGCCTACGTCAGCCGCCGCTGGCATACGTATACATGATCACAGGCACACTTCAAACCTAAGCCACAACAGCTATATTATACGCCACTCGATGCGGGTTGACCGTAGGCGTCCTGGCAAGCCTCAGGCTGGCCGCGGCCCGGGCCGCGCAACTTGAACTTCAAGATGGCAACCGTCACTGGCACTGACTCGGAGCCTGAGCCTGAGTGACTTGAATGCCAGTGAACTTGAATAGGCCCACTGGCATTCCGAGTCAGGGTGGACGATAAACACTTAGCAAATGTTTGCTCCTCCCCCGGCCCCGGGCCGGCGGGGCCTCAGGCTCCGAGATGCCTCCAGACACTTACCAAAACATCCCAAACACTCTCGCCCAAACTTGAACACTCGAATTTAGCTAAAAACACTTGCGCGCGCAGTACCCGCAACGCGCGACTGCCCCTATAGCGCCCCTGAGCCCGCCCCCGCCGCAAGATAGCCACCGTGACCGACGACTCGGACGTACCTTAGGCCGAACGCAGCCCTATACACCGGGCTATTCTGGTTTGAACTCTTTTTAGCACCCCTTTTGGTACCTACTAGAACCAACTGGCACTAGAACCAGATTCAGCACTTAAAAATTTCGTCCGAACACTTCGTCAGACACTCAGATTCGGGCCGAAACACTTACCAAATTCCCACCAAAAGGCCTTACGTTCCACCCTGGGCCCATTGAGGCACCGTGACGGTGCAACTTGAAACTCAGGCTTGCCAGTGGACGGGTAGAATCGTTCGCCCCAGCCCATAGCTGACAGAGAGGCCCGTCAGTACGCTACCCACGGCATTTTCCAACAGAGTTAGAAAGAAAATGGTCACTTGCCCGCCAGCCCGAGGAGAGCTGGCCCGGGGGCGACTGCAACTTGAAAGAAAAAACGACCGCGCTGCGTCCTCCGGCCCGCAGCGGGCACTCAGGCTTCTTTTGCCACTGTTGGACTAAACGGCCGCGCTTGCACATGCGATCCACGCCATAGGTACCCGAGGCGCTCGAGAGACCAAATTACTAGCATAGGAACGAGAATTGATTCTACGACCCAAAGGCGCCTTAAATGCCTGCACGTTGATTAAATATTCTTAAATTTCAAATGAAGGGAGTTCATCATGCCTGAAGCTTCTCTCAAACAAAAGTATGTGATTTTCCAGGATTCTTTTATGGTCGGAGTGCTATCATGGCTTTATCTAGTATATCTGCCCGAATTTGGGGGTAATCTGGGTACAAATTGAGCACCTTGTTGCAAACTTCAATGGCCTCAACAAACCTCTTTGCCTTGAGGTAATTGAATGCAAGCTTAAACCCAGTACTTGCAGATGCTCTGTGCTCAAGACGCCAGGCCTACAGCCGGCAGACTTTGATTAAATTATTGCTCAAAGCTCAGTATTGAATTTAAGCACTGACCAAACCTTTTCGTACATGTCAGCAGCATCCTTGTAAGACGCTTCCCTTTCTCGGATAACGCCCATGGTCTCCCATGCTTTACTACAACTCAGGTTATACTTAAGGCAGCGATTGCATAGGTCCTCACTGAGGTCAAACTTAGACTTTTGAATGTATATCTCTGCCAGCAGCAAGTATCCTCGCTCAAACTCTTCTGCAAGCTCATGTGAGTAGGGCATTTTGGCAATGCGCTTCAATGCGTTGCGCGCCTTTGTGGTCGATTTATCAATCAAAAATGCGGTAGATATGCCAAGCAGTGCAGGAAGATAGTCCTTCCGTCTTTCTAACATTTCAATGAACATCTGAATAGCTTGGTCAATTTTTGCTTGTGATCGAATTGTGAGATAAGAATATGCTCTCAGAACTTTAACTTTAATATTAACGTCAACGGGAACCTCGAAAATTTCCAATTCTTTGAGAAGGTGACCAACGGTCATATCAGTTTGCAAATTGAATTCAGTTTCGCTTTTTTCATCCCACCTACGGGTCCGGCAGTTACAAAAATTTCCAAAGCGGTAAGTTGGAACACGGTGTAGATTCTGAGGCTCATTCTCTGGGTTGAGGTATAGCTCAATCATATTCATAATAGCAAGTCCTCCCCATTTACTATCCCATCGTGCAAGGTTAAAGTGTTTAATGGCCGCAATTAGATTGTTTGAATAACGGCAATTAAGTCCTTTACAAAAGCACAGACCTGGGTGCGAGAGTGCACGAGAATCTGACTGTTCTGCAATTTCGAGGAATCGAGGTACGTCATCAAGTCTGCCGGCGCGGCGAAATAATCTAATTAATTTGCTAAGAGCAAGGTAGTTACTGGGGTGTCGTTCCAGAATCTGACAAATTCTATCTGTCGCTGCCTCATGATTCTGATTTTGAGATAGAAGATCAGCGAGAAGCATGGCGGAGTCATCATGCTTGGGGTTGATTCGTAGTATCGCCACACACTGCTGTTCACTCTTTTCTTGTTTGTTTTGCTTGGCCCAAAGTCGTGCGAGCTGAAACATACAATTATTGTTGGCCTACATTGCGATTTGTTAAGGGAAAAGGGAGCATAGCAAATTCTGTGTGACTATAAGTTTACGTTATCTGCCTTAAGAGCATCTTGGTATGCATCCAAGGCCTTGTCTCCGGGCTTATCCTCTTCAAGGTAACAGTTCGCAAGCTCGCAACATATCTTGACCATGACTCTCTTCTGTTCATTGACGACTTCAGGTGTCTCCATGATTGAATTTACATTTTTTAAAATAAGGCGCTGTAAGTCGCGAGCCTTGAGGAGAAAGCTGACTACAGCATGCTTTGCATCAGGCACATCAGCAATGGCGACACCTTTGGCAGCACGCGCATGCACCTCAGCTAGTAGCAGTAGGGACTGAACCTCGTTGCTCATCTTGGAGGTCTCTGGCAAGGAGCCCGCAGGCTGCAGTACGTAAGTGAGGACCTTGGTGGCATTTCCGTGCTTCTTGAGCTTCATGAATAATGTAGCAAGATCATGTCTCAAACTTATGTCATCTGCATGAGCCTGAAGTGCAGTGACATAGTAGTTAGTTGCCTTGAGATAGTCATGCGTGGAAACAAGAGCATGGCCTATCTTCACCGCAAGTGACACATCATGTGGACTCAAGCTATATGCATGTTCATAAGCTTCTATTGCGGCTTCAAGTGCCTGGATGTGCATGAAGGCAGCAGCAAGCTGCTCGTATGAATGTGCGCTTGGACTGAAATCAACAAGATCTCGAAAACACTGCATATAAGTGTGTTTGTCATGCCTTTCTGTGAGATAAAGATTCGCTTTAAAGTGCTGAACGCAAACGTACACGGGTGAGGATTTAGGTACACCATCTAGTATGGATATAGCCTTATCAAAGTCGTTGCATTTTATTGCGAGCATACTACTGGACATAAGAACCCGAGCCTCATCCGAGGTGCCTGCAAACCGCACCCGAGCCTCAGCAAGAATACTTGCAGCTTCGGCGAATCGATTCAGCCCAGAAAGGACATTTGCCAGGTTAACAAATACAGCTACCCGTTCTGATACCGGAACAACGCCTTGGGTGGTGACGATGTCCCTAATACCGGGCAACTGAATCGCATCGCGTAAAATTTTTAAAGCTCCTTCGGGGTCTTCTTCGAGTAAATACAGCTCAGCCTTTACTAACGCATATGCGGGGGCTTTACGAACATGAAAATCACAGGCGGTGGCCTGATCCAAAGCACCACCAGCCCCTCGAGTGTTCCCATTGGCCAGAGCTAGCTGCGCCGCAAGAAGATGGACCGAAGCAGACCGAGTGTCGAAATTTAGTGCGATATTCACCACTCGAGTTGCTGCTTCAAATTCCCCTAGCGTGAATTGAGTATGGGCCAGTATGAGATATGGCTCTACTAGTCCAGGAGCCTCGCGCGATACGTGCTCTAATATATCCATGCCACGGCGCACAGCCCTGCTTTGACCAACTGCCCTAGCCTTGCCCGCATGCATCAACTTGACGGCAAATTGCAAATGTAGTATATACTCCTTTGCCAATTGAATTAGAAAGTCAGGATTTAAGAGGAAGAGTTTCTCATATGTGTCCGATGCTTTGTAACTAGCCATGGATTTAAAATGAAGTATCTCGGCCTGCTCTAACAGGTTAGCATGCTTATCCGCGTCGCCAAGATGCCGCCATGCAAGGAGTGCCTTAAGAAAAGGCAAGTGGGCTGATGGCTCTATGGATTCCGAGATAGCCACAAGAAAGTCTAGCTGCTGCTCTGCATTGCTAAGCTCACCCAGCATAATATGACTGTAGATAGTCCCATAAAGTGCTGCAATATTAGTCTCATCAGTTCGCCCTGCTTCGCGATAGCTTTTCATTGCGCTATCATAGTCACACAGCATTGCCTTCTCATAAGCGAGCTCCATTATGTAGATTGACGTTGACGATGGATTCAATTGAATTGCTTTCTTGCAAATCCCGGAAATGAGATTCATAATTTGGGGCTTTCGACCAGCCAGACGACTCAGAGTACGGGCTGTTTTGTAGAAAAGGTCGGCATTTAATCCCTCGTATATTTCCATTGACTTGATCATTCGTCTAAGCTGTTCCTGAGTAACTTGATCATCTGCTTGCCGCACCATATGCATCAGAACATTAAGACGCAGTCCCTCCATAGACCCCTCGTTTTGTTGCAAAACACGCTGAAGCGTCTCCGCCGCTTGCTCCCAGTCACCTAAATGAACTAACACTTTCGCTTTTTCTAAAAGGGCCGGGCTCCACGATTGAAGAGCAACGGCCTGGTTCAGGAAATCTAATGCGCTTAGGTACTGCTTCATGAGTTCGTAGTAACACGCACGAGCCTACAGGGAGATTCGCATATAATTCGCTCAGGAGAAATAGTATTCTTATAGCGCAGACGCATGTGCCATCAAACTCTCCAAGTCCCAAACAGACTCCTCGGAACCACATGTTGCACCATCGAGGTGCCGCAGTACGTCTCGACCATCATTATGCCACGAATCCATTGGACTAGAAAGTTGGATCCATGCCCAGAGAATATGGGCCTGTTTTTGTGTCTCGGTCTCTGCAATTGTATCAACTTCGATTACCTGGAAATAACACTACCTTATCATGAGATATGCGTAGCTTTTTACGCTGAATTAGGCTTTTCTAATGAGGCTGCGGGATGCCTTGAATTGCTCACACAAGCGTTCATTACTTGTTGCATGGATACCAGCATACAAATGGAATTGAGCACATAGCAAAAGGCTTGGCTCAGATGCACGCTCCGTCGCTCTCGCCGCCAAGTTGGATAGTATCTCAATTTCTTCGTAGTCTATGTTTTCAGCAAGCCTATGGAAAAAAAGCAACGCCACGACAGAAGACAATTCAAGATCTTGTCTCGTCTTGAGGAAACTAAGTTCGCGCAAAGCTTCCCCTAGGCGTCCTCTACCTTCCCCGCTTGGATTGCTAATAGACATAAATCCTACGGCTATGGCGCGCCACCAATTTATTGAACTCAGGTCGGATAATCCCTTTGCGAGGAGCTTGTTCGATTCGTGTTCCACATGTCTGAGACGAAGATATTTTATGCATTTGTGTTTAGTTTACGCACCCCCAGAACCCATGACGCGCATAATGTGATAATAGCGCCACTGTAGTACTGTGCGTAGACATGTGTCTTTTTAAATGTTTTGGGGAGGTAACGGTAGCAGGTGCTGTAGGTATTCAAGATATAATTGAAGAGCCCAGCGTCGCTACCTACCGTAGGTACGGTAGCATCGACAAATTCAATAGCTTGAACACTACTAGGTGAAAGCCAAGGCAAAGTTAGGGAATGGTGAGTGGAAAGGAGGCCGTCAGACGGCGTCCCCTCGGACACGGTGACCCCCGGCGGCCCCGCCGGCGGCCCGGGGCCGCCGCCGCCGCCGCCTCTGCCGCACGTAACAAACATATCGCGGAGCTCCGGGGGCCATCAGCACGCACTGGCAGCACCGGTCTATCTTGGATTCCCGGGGGATTATGCACCAATCATACCTCAGACTCCGAGTCGTCGCAGTCCGGGCCCTTCATGCCAGTGATGCCAGCCTGAGTGCCGTGGCCGCGGCCGCCCCAGGCCCGCCGCCGGCGGGCCGACTCTGCACACTATACTCAGGCTGCCGAACTTGAGTTACTATTATCACTGGCATGCGGCCGGCGAAGACTCTTGCTACTCCAACTCGTGATGCCTCCCCCCTCCTTCCGACATCATAACCTTATAGCTTATAACGTACCTACGGTAGGTGGCACCCCCGTGACTTACTGCGGTCGGTACCGCGGTACCGCGGTACCGTAGGTACACGACCGACAGCCTGAGAAATTGGCAGTCGCGGAGTTTGATGCCGTTAAAGTGATGGCGTGCCTGGCGGTGGGCGGGCGAAAATATTGGCCGCAAGAATGAACCCTACGCAGCGCCGATGGAGCATCCTGCGCTAACATGCTTTCAGCAACGTGGCGAGTCGCACGCGCGCTTGATCTGCTTCCCTCACACGGGCGGAGGTGCACATGCCTACGCTGATTGGGGTCAATCATTGCCAGGATGGCTGGAAGTACACAGCGTTGCTTACCCTGGGCGTGGTTCTCGCCTTGGTGACGCATTTTGTGAGAGTCTGGAGGCTGTGGCGACGGAGTGCTGCGCGGCAATTCGCATGATTGCAGACCGACCTTTGTTCCTTCTGGGGCATTCGTTTGGGGCTCTGGTGGCCATTGAGGTGGCGTTGCGTCTCGATGCAGATGGGTTGACTCCCCTGCGGGTTTTCGCATCTTCGATGCCCCCCCCCCAGCTGATGCGTCGATGGAGTTTGTCGCTGACGGCAATGCCTGACGCCCAATTACTGACCGCATTGGCACGACGGGGGTGGTTGAGCGCCGCAGTAGGCGAGATTGGCGGCCCGGCTATGGTAAAATATGGCCTACCGCCTCTTCGTGTGGACCTACGGCTCCTAGAAACTTACCAGTGTTGTTCGACAGCAAAGCCTATGCCTATCACAGCAATTGGGGGCGAGTTGGATGGAAGTGTATCGCAGGCGGAGCTAGATGCCTGGAGTATGTGGTCCGATTCGGAGTTTGAAGTCAAAATTGTGCGTGGGGGTGGGCACTTTCACATTGAGACACATGCGGAATTAATGCGTGCAATGATCAGTTCTTCCATCGTGCGCCTAGCGGTGTCGATACAATCTGGGTTTGGCATGAGCTCCACTCATGCGTGCTTGCCGTTTGAAACTTATCATTCTAGGAGCGCTGCCTTCTCTCCCTGCAGAGGAGTGTCTTGGCATTGTCTGATGGCCTCGTGAAGGCACCAGAGAGTGCTGACGCAAGCGCGTTAGTTATTGAGCAGCTTGGTTTGCTTTCGGGAGCGTCGTCCTCGAGGCGAAACGCGGCAGCGGTTATTTCTCCAGGCACACGGGAGCCAACAACAAGTTTCTCAAGAATATACCATCTTGTCTGTGTGTTGGCTGCGGCTCTTGTCGGGTCGCCGTTCTACTTATTACCCGAGACTGTCTGCGCTGTTTACCTTCCGGCTTCAGTCGAGTATGTGATCGCAAATCTGGCCATTTTTGCGGCTCGTGCAGCCATGGTTTATTTCGAGGTGAATTACACGCGAAAATTGATTGCAGACTTGGTTACCGCATCAGGCACTCTATGCGTACTGACACAAAAGCGACTGTCGGCACACCTCCCCGAGGGCCTGGCCCATGTGCTACTCGACGCGAGCTGGGAGACAAAGCTGTGGGCTCTCGTTGCGCGTGCCGCACTCAATGCAGGAGCCATTTCCAGGCTCCTTGACTCGCGCGTTGACCCACGGTCACTCGCATACTGTAGCATGTCTAGCGGAACAACCGGAGTGCCCAAGGCTATTCTTGTCGAGCATCACAGCTTTATGCACAACATTTGGGCTCGGAACGCAGTCTGCCCATATGACTCAAATCCAACGGTGGACATCGAGGCATGTAATGTATTTTTCGTGTGGGAGGCCCTGCGTGCGCCCACCTACGGCCGATCAACACTTGTTGTGCCAAATGATGTTGTCGTTGACGGGAAGCAACTTCTCAGGTTTCTTGTCGACTACAGAGCTACCCGCTTCATGGTCACACCTTCGTTGCTCCGTAATCTTTTGGATCAACCGAGGTTGGATTTTGCCCGCTTTGTTGGCTCACAACTAAGGTATGTTCTACTCGAAGGGGAACTGGTGCCAACAACACTCGTCGCTGACTTCACTTCTGCGTTTGCTACGTCCCGGACTACGCTCGTCAACTATTATAGCACCTGGGAATCACTCGACGTAGCATGCACTACGCTTTTTGATCCAGCAAGGAAGAATCGAACCAAAATGTGGCTTCGTGCACTCCCACCTGGTTCAGCTTTCGCTCCAGTCGGGAGGCCTCTCCCCTGGGTGTGTTTTCTTGTTCGGGACAAGGCCTTTGGCCACATTGTCCCGCGTGGTGTCCCTGGCACTATCCACGTCGTTGCCAAGTCTGTAGCGTAAGCATCCCCAGCGTTGGTGCTAGATAGTTCCTTAGTGAAAAACGCGGGGGCGTGCTTTACTGTTGGGTCCTTCGCAGGCGTGGCTACCTAGGAGACCCCGAGAAAACAGCGACGAGATTCTTTACTAATCCTATGCCAATGCTTGCTTCGTCGCATGATGGTGTCGCGAGGGCAACTCTGGCAGTCCCATGGTTACTAGATGCGGCGGTGCGCTGCTATGACACGGGGGACCGGGGAATTGCTCTCGAAACCGGTTCGCTCCTTCTACTCGGCCGCGCCGATGCCACGATTAAAATCCGCGGGTTCAAGGTTGCGCTCAACTATGTTGAACGTAATATCGCAGCAGCGCCGAGCATTCATGCATGCATTGTGCGTCCGGTCATCGACCAGTCACAGCAGCCCAAGGGCCTTGTCGCGTATGTTACTGCGACATTAGCTTTCAGTATGCAACATATCACGCAGCACCTCAAAGAAGTGCTCCCAGAATATGCTATTCCATCCCATATCGTGTTGCTTGAAGCGTTTCCAAGTAAGCCTGGCAGCGGCAAAGTTGATTACTCACGGCTTCCGGCGCCGACGTGTGCGGACCGACTCACAGAAAATGTGATCCGCCTCGCAGAAAAGCGTGATACTGCAGCAGAGATTGCCTTTCGTCATTCAACCCTTGATGCTGCTACAGGGGACACTCAGGACCCCCTCTACGACAGTTGGGGCCGCGTTGCTGCAGGTGCTATATCAGATGCGTTCAATACCGTGCTTGAGCGCACTGTGCCGCTTAACAGCAACTTTTTTGAGCTCGGCGGCCATAGTCTTCGTGCATCCAAGACAGTCGGGTTGATCAACACGACGCTTGGCGTTGATCTTGCCGTTGTCGACCTCTTCGAGGCACCCAGTATTGTGGAGCTTACTGGTCTCTTGGTTAGAAGACGCCACGATATGATCGGCAGGGCCAGTACACGTAGATCAGGGGACAGCGACCAGTTCCCTTTTGCAAATGTGAAAGCCGCAACAGGAAATGTAGGCCCGTGGCAGCAATCACTTTTCGTTGTTGGCGCTGCAGCAATCCTACCTGGTGCGGATGATTTGATCACCCTCTGGCACAATATGATATCAAGCTACGACAGTCTTTCAGTGTTTACAGCCGGAGATCTACGATCAAGGGATGTGCAACCAAGCCTAATTGCCGACTCAAACTTTGTACCAGTAGCTCAAATGATTCGTGGAGCGCTTGTTATTAGCTTCGATGCTTTCTTTTGGGGGATTAGCGTGCGGGAGGCCCGAATCATGGATCCACAGCATCGAAAGCTTCTTGAGGTTGCCTGGCACGCGCGAGAGCGTGCAGGCTGGGGTGTGCGGCTGCGTTCGAACTTCGTTGATGCTACCGGAATTTTTGATGATGCTGGTGTTTTTGCGTCAACAGGCATTGATGGTTACTTGATTCATCACCTTGGTGGTGCCCCATTGCTTGATATGGCGAATCCAGGTGCCGTCTGGCTCGGAGAGACTGGCTCGGAAAAGGACTACGCCCCTACACGGGTTTCGTATCAGCTTGGCCTGACAGGCCCGAGTGTATCTGTGGGTTCGGCGTGCTCTTCGTCTCTTGTTGCATGTGCTTTAGCTACAACAGCTATTTTTGTCGGTGATTGCCGTGCGGCTCTTGTCGGTGGAGCGAGCCTCACATTTCCAAACCTAGGCTACAAGTTTGTCGACGGTCTTGTGCACAGCGCAGATGGGCGTGTCAGGCCGCTTGACGTGGCTGCGAGTGGTACGCTGTTTGGCGACAGCGTCGGTGTGCTGTGCCTCGAAGTGGATGACGACGGCAATTCAGGTCGGCCTATCCTCTGCCAGCTTGTGGCGACGTCGGTCACTAATGATGGCCGTGCCAAAGCCGGGTACTCGGCGCCATCAGCACTTGCCCAGGCACGTGCCATCACTCAGTCTACCCGCCGCGCCAGACTAACAGGTCGCGACGTAGACGCAGTTGAGCTGCACGCCACAGCTACCAAGCTCGGTGATGCCATCGAGGTCAGCGGAGTTACGCGTGCACTTGGTGTGCGCGAGGCGGCTACCGACGCGCCTCTACGCCTTACCTGCATCAAAGGCAATATTGGCCACGCAAACTGTGCAGCCGGCTTAACTGGCCTACTAAAAGCCTGCCTGATGCTTGGTCACGATACTGCTACGCCTATAGCCCATTTTAAAGCCATAAATCCAAAGATACGAGTACCAACAGGCGCCCGAATCGTTACTTCTGACCTGGATCACGATATCGACCATCTTGGCATCAGCTCGTTCGGCGTTGGTGGCACAAATGCGCATGTGACGCTGTGTGCAGCGCCACATGTGGCTGTGCACGCTGCTGGCCACTATGGCTTGTCTCGCGCTGATAATAGGGACACATACTGCAACTACCATCAATCTGACCATTATGTAGTTCCTTCTGCACCGGATGGCGAGAATGGTCTCCTTGCAGCAATCGCCTATGCTGCTATGCGCGATGCTGCAGCAAAAGCCGCGGCGTCTGCAGCACTTGTTGTTGGTCGGCCGCTTACTGCAAGCGCGAAGGTGACTGCTGCCATTTTGGCTGATAAGGTTGACCACGCATTAGCCCCGTCTCGACCTTTATGCGTGGCTCCTGCACAGCGTAGCTGTGACCGTGGCCAAATCGCTACTGCAGCGCGGTCGGAGTCAATTGATGGCGTTGGTGCGGCCGAGAATCCACGGGCGCCCGAAGTTCTCCTTTTGTCAGCGCGGACTGAGGCATCACTTCGAGGGCTTGTTGCGCAGCTTCGGGACTTCTTGACTGAACTTCCGCCCGAGTCCAGTCTTGAGGACGTTTCTTTTACGCTTCAGGAAGGTCGTAATCACTGGCCCGAATGGCGTGTCGCTGTTGTTGCGAAGACAGCTGCAGAAGCGGCGCAAGGTTTTGCAAAAGCTGAGCTTGTCGCCCCAGCTTCGCCAGTATCAGCAACAAATGGAGAACTCTGTGTGGCCATCGGTGGGTTCACAGGTGGCCAGGATTCGCTGACTTGTATTCCTTTTGGCGTGGCCTTTGATCTATATGAGACCCATGCTGCATTTCGAAGCCGGATCCGTGCTTGTGCATCGATCCTGGACGGGCCACTGCGGAGTCTTCCGCCCTACGACACGCCCCAAGGACGAACCTTTGCCCCGGACTCCCTCCTTGACGCACTAGGCTACACGGAAGCGGCACGCCTTCGCTCGACGCTTGCGACCCACGGCAAGTCGTCTGTCCTTGCTGCCGACCTGACGCGCTCTCCTGTGATGAATGCGGGCATATTTTATCTATCGTGAAAGTACCTCGCCATCATTGCGCATCGCTGTCCAATATTCTAATGACTGACACGCACCCCGCAGGCTTGCACGGCCTGCTGTTGCCGAGCCGGCGACATTTGCCCTTCTTTACGCGCTCGGATCCTGCCTGGCCTTTGGGCATGGCGATGCACCGGCCTTTCCTTTGAGCCCCTACTTTGCCGCTGTTGCCGGCAAAGGCATCGGCCAGCTTGTTGCTCTAGCGCTTGATGGCGCCATAGCACTCGATGATGCGTGCCTCCTTGCTCTAGAGCGTGGCCTACACCTCGGAGAATATGACACTTTTGAAACTTTGCTCAACCTCCGTTTTCAGGATCGGCCCGGGCTTATTCGCGCGCCCCAGCGTGCTCCGATCGCAGATGGTGTTCGTGGCGACGGATGGCTCGGTCTGCTTGATGCCAGGGACCCGGCCTACTGGCGTCGCCACGCGGAGCAGGATCATGCGTGCAATCTCGGCTCGACCTGGACAAAAAATCTCGAACAACTTCTGAGCTGGCAGCCAGCCTTCGTTGTTGCCATTGACTGTGTACGCCAGAAAGATGCTGATGTTGCTTTGAATTTGGTCGAGATGCGTGGTCGCCAATTTACCGCTCCAGTTGCAGCGTGCATAACCGCTGGCACAAGAGGCGCCTATGCCATCACCAATTGTCTTGCTCAAGCGTGGGTACACGGCGTTGACGTTCATTGGAATAATATGCGTGTTGCAACACACGGGTCTGACGGCGCGCGCTCGCCTCCGCAAATCATATCCGGCATCCCGGGCTATATCTTTGCTGCCACTCCACATTGGACTAATCCCAAAGCATCCTGCTATGCGCCCGTCGACGGCCAGTGTGCGGAGGGGGGAAAATCGACGTCGAAACCTTCCGAATTGTGTCAGTTGCCAACAGGACGAGCGATTGCGTGCCTGCCTAATCATTCGGCGCTTGTGCGAAAGAGTTCAAACTCGGGACCGTGGACTGCACGTGCTATCTGCGCAGCATACGCAGGCGGGACAAGCTCGACGTTTAACACATGGCGCGTATTAGCTCCTCGTTGGCTTGATATTATTGTTATTGAGCTTGCTGGTCGAGGCACACGTGCCGACGAGGCTTCTACCGAAGATGATGCCACCGACGAGTCTGAGCTTGCATCGCTACGCATTTCTGTTGATTCACTCGTCTCTGATGGACTTCCCTGGGTTTTTGTGGGTCTAAGTGCGGGTGCGCTCCTGTGTCTTGAGCTTATCAATTCAAAGTCATGGCCGTTGCTGATGCGAGTTGTTCTTGCCGGTCGCGCGCCGCTCCATACTTGGACCGGACCCACAGTTTTAATTCCCAGCGAGGACGAGATAAAGCGCATGTACGCATTTGCGCCACAGGACATGATGGTGTCTGACGCATTTGCACGCATCGCACTCCCACGGCTCAAAGCTGATCTTGGACGAGACGCGCGAGCTGAATATCGTCTCTCGTGCCGTCTGGATTCTGTGGGCTTCCTCCTAGATAAGCCGCTGCTAGTATTGTGTGGTGCTCACGACTCGTCTTTCTCCCTTGACGTTGCGGTAAACTGGTGCGATTCTACATCTTCCCCTGACTCTTTGCTCATAGTTATGCCCGGTGGTCATGGGTTTCTCCTCCACGCTATTGGTGCCGTCCTTGCCGAAGTCGTCGCGCTCCTCGAGTACACGCGACCTATGACCGCCTTGAAGATGGGACGCGCGCTCGCATTGCCACCAACCGTAGCTTACATCGTAGGCTGGGATCAGCTTCATCTTCTCGACTACAACGCAGACCCACCAACTGCCCATGTAGTAAATCTTCGGTCGCTCCACAGAGAAGCTATAAAACATGTCTTGGCAGCCACAACACATGCTGGCCACTTAATTCTGGACTGTCTGGAACCATGGCCAATAGATGGCGACACTGAATGGCTGATGCGCGAGGAGGCCGCTGCATTTTCCTTTGTTCAGGTCCTCAAAGCCCTCGCAGAGAGAGCGAAAAAATGCGTTGTGTACATAGTCAGTCGTACGTCAATGCGCGGTGCACTAGTGGCCGGAACCGCGAAGTGCGTGGGCTTTGAGGTGCCTGAGCTGGACTGCCGACGTGTTTATCTCCGCGTGTCCTCGGCTGCCGTGAGGGCCCTTGACGAGCAGGCGCGCATCCGACTTGTCTCCTTCCTTGCTATCGCAGCCCCTGCCGGAGAGACGGATACAATCCTGACACCAGACGATGGAACTCTCACTTCAATGAAATGGACTTGTACCGGGCAGCGAGCGCGTGCTCATGAGTCGGTGGTGCAGAACCATGCTTCGCTTTATGCGCACGCAAAATCCGTACTGGGGACCTCGAGCTATATCCTCATCACGGGCGCTTCGGGCGGCCTTGGGGTCGCCCTTATTGACTGGCTAGTTGACATGGCACAGATCTTCGCCAGTCGACTGATTCTTCTAGTCCGAAACGGACGCGCAGCATCACGCTTTGATAGCTGGAATGTAAGACCGCGCATTCGTGTTGCCAAGCTCCTTCACT